>Ga0335078_10007463_pt1 | contig 16207 bp, 16 predicted proteins | sample Lox_Sample_32_FD_206711 | JGI IMG/M metagenome (GOLD analysis project Ga0335078, IMG submission 206711) | Soil microbial communities from Loxahatchee National Wildlife Refuge, Florida, United States - Lox_Sample_3.2 | ecosystem: Environmental > Terrestrial > Soil > Wetlands | place: USA...
GCGAGATCGCGCCCGGCGGTATCGGCGCCGGAATGTACGGCATCCTGATCCTGGCCACGGTGACGGTGTTCGTCGCCGGGCTGATGGTCGGCCGCACGCCGGAGTACATCGGCAAGAAGATCCGGCCCACCGAGATGAAGTACGCGGCCCTGTACTTCCTGACCCTGCCGGTGATCATCCTCACCGCGGCCGGGCTGTCGCTCGGCACACCCATCGGGCAGAGAGCCATCTTCAACCCCGGGCCGCACGGCCTGACCGAGGTCATGTACGCGTTCGCCTCGATGGCCAACAACAACGGCTCGGCATTCGCGGGCCTGAGCTCGTACCAGGCCTGGTACCAGGTCGTCGGCGGCTTCGTGATGCTGTTCGGCCGGTTCATGCCGGAGATCTTCGCGCTCGGCCTGGCCGGGTCGCTGGCCAGGCAGCAACCGGTGCCCGCGAGCGCGGGCACGCTGGACACCCGGACGCCGCTGTTCGTCGGCATGGTCATCGGCGTCGTCCTGGTCCTGGTCGGCCTGACCTACTTCCCCGCCCTCGCCCTGGGCCCGTTCGCAGAAGGACTGCACTGAGATGGCTATCACAACGACACCCAGCTCGCCCCAGGCGCCGGAGGCCAGGGGCAGGTCGGCGGCGGCTGACGGCCGGGTCAGCGGCGGCCTGCTCGATCCCAAGATGCTCTTGAAGGCGACACCCGACGCGTTCAAGAAGCTGGACCCGCGGGTCCAGATCAAGAACCCGGTCATGTTCGTGGTCGAGGTCGGCGCGCTGCTCACCTTGTACACCGCGATCTTCAAGGACACGGAGCCGGCCTTCAACTGGACGATCGTGGTCTTCCTCTGGCTGACCGTGGTCTTCGCCAACCTGGCCGAGGCCGTGGCCGAGGGCCGGGGCAAGGCGCAGGCCGAGACGCTGCGGCGGACCAAGCGGGAAACCGTGGCCCGGCGGCTGATCGGCTGGCAGCCGGGACAGAAGGACGTGCGCGAGGAGCCGGTGCCCGGGACCGGGCTCCAGCTTGGCGACCACGTCGTGGTCGAGGCCGGAGAGATCATCCCCGGCGACGGCGACGTGGTCGAGGGCATCGCCTCGGTCGACGAGTCGGCCATCACGGGCGAGTCGGCTCCGGTGATCCGCGAGTCCGGCGGCGACCGGTCCGCGGTCACCGGCGGCACGCGAGTGCTGTCCGACCGGATCGTGGTGCAGATCACCTCAAAGCCGGGCGAGACGTTCATCGACCGGATGATCGCCCTGGTCGAGGGGGCGAGCCGGCAGAAGACGCCGAACGAGATCGCGCTGAACATCCTGCTGGCCTCGCTGACGATCATCTTCATGCTGGCCGTCATCACGCTGCAGCCGATGGCGTCCCACTTCGGCGCGGGGCAGACCCTGGTCATCCTGGTGGCGCTGCTGGTCGCGCTGATCCCGACCACGATCGGCGCCCTGCTGTCCGCGATCGGCATCGCGGGCATGGACCGGCTGGTGCAGCGCAACGTGCTGGCCATGTCCGGCCGGGCGGTGGAGGCCGCGGGCGACGTGAACACGCTGCTGCTGGACAAGACGGGCACGATTACCATTGGCAACCGCCAGGCCACCGAGTTCATCCCGGTAGACGGCGTCACCGCCGAGCATCTGGCCGATGCCTCGCAGCTCTCGTCGATGGCCGACTACACGCCCGAGGGGCGCTCGATCGTGGTGCTCGCGAAGGAGAAGTACGGCCTGCGCGAGCGGCATGAGGGCGAACTGCAAGGCGCCGAGTTCGTGGAGTTCACCGCGCAGACCCGGATGAGCGGCATCGACCTGGCCGACGGGCGCGAGGTCCGCAAGGGCGCCGCGGCCTCGGTCTCGCAGTGGATCCGCGACAACGGCGGCACCCCGCCGGCCGGGCTCGGGCAGACCGTGGACAGCATCTCCGGGGTCGGCGGCACGCCGCTGGTGGTCGCGGAGAAGACCGACGGGACCGCCCGGGCCCTCGGTGTGATCTACCTCAAGGACATCGTCAAGGAGGGCATCGCCGAGCGGTTCGCCGAGATGCGCAAGATGGGCATCAAGACCGTCATGATCACCGGCGACAACCCGCTGACCGCCAAGGCCATCGCGGACGAGTCCGGCGTGGACGACTTCCTGGCCGAGGCGACACCCGAAGACAAGATGGCGCTGATCAAGAAGGAGCAGGAGGGCGGCCATCTGGTCGCGATGACCGGGGACGGCACCAACGACGCCCCGGCGCTCGCGCAGGCGGACGTCGGCGTGGCGATGAACACCGGGACCTCGGCCGCCAAGGAGGCCGGGAACATGGTGGACCTGGACTCCAACCCGACCAAGCTGATCCAGATCGTGGAGATCGGCAAGCAGTTGCTGATCACCCGCGGCGCGCTGACCACGTTCTCCATCACCAACGACGTGGCCAAGTACTTCGCGATGCTGCCGGCCATGTTCTCGGTCGCGTTCCCCGGCCTGCAAAAGCTCAACATCCTGCACCTGCACAGCCCGCAGTCCGCGATCACCTCGGCGATCATCTTCAACGCGCTGATCATCGTCGCGCTGATCCCGCTGGCGCTGCGCGGCGTGCGGTACCGGCCCTCCTCGGCCCAGTCCATGCTCCGCAGGAACCTGTGGATCTACGGCATCGGCGGGCTGATCATCCCGTTCATCTTCATCAAGCTGATCGACCTCATCATCATGAACATCCCAGGATTCCGGTGATCAACCCATGAACCGTCTTCCCGGCATCGTCCGCCAGCACATCGCGGGGCTGCGGCTGCTCCTGGTCTTCACCGTGCTCTGCGGGATCATCTACCCGCTGGTCATGGTGGGGATCGCGCAGGTAGCGTTCCCCAACCAGGCCAACGGCTCCATGGTGAGCTACAAGGGCCACGTGGTCGGCTCCAGCCTGCTGTGCCAGGAGTTCACCGACGCCAAGGGCAACCCGCTGCCGCAATACTTCCAGCCGCGCCCGTCGGACGCGATCCTGGCTGGCACCAAGAACGACTACGGCTGCGACCCGCGGTACTCCAGCGCGTCGAACCTCGGCCCGAACAACCCGGTTCTGGTCAAGAACATCCAGCAGCAGCAGGAGCAGATCGCCAAGTTCGACCACGTCAAGATCTCACAGATCCCGGCCGACGCGGTGACCACCTCGGGCTCGGGCCTGGACCCGGACATCTCGCCGGCCAACGCCGCGATCCAGGTCGACCGCGTCGCGGCCGCCCGGCATGTCAGCCCGGCCGCGATCATGGCGCTGGTCCGCCAGTACACCCAGGGCCGGACCCTGGGCTTCCTGGGCGAGCCGCGGGTGGACGTGCTCAACCTGAACATCGCGCTCGACCAGAAGTACCCGATGCCGTAAGGCACCGGCACGTTCAGGCCGCCAGGTGACCCAGGCAAGAGAGACGACAGGCATGGATGAGGCGCGCGGGCGGACGGGAAGTCCGCCCGCGCGCCGCGGGGCGGTCGCGGGCCCGCGCGTGCTGATCGTCGAGGACGAGCCCGCCCTGCTCCGCGCACTGCGGATCAACTTGCGCGCCCGCGGCTATGACGTCGCGACCGCGACCGCGGGCCGCGAGGCCCTGGCCGAGGCCCGGCGACGGCCGCCCGACCTGGTCCTGCTCGACCTGGGCCTGCCCGATCTCGACGGCAGCCAGGTGATCCGCGAACTGCGCGGCTGGTCGGCGGCCCCGGTGATCGTGCTGTCGGGCCGGGCCGGCTCCGGCGACAAGATCGGGGCTCTGGACGCGGGCGCCGACGACTACGTCACCAAGCCCTTCGACATGGAGGAGCTGCTGGCCCGGCTGCGGGCCGCCCTGCGCCGCGGCGACTCATCGCCTCGGTCCAACACCTTCCGCATCGGCCAGCACGAGATCGACCTCACCGCGCACACGATCGCCCTGGACGAGTCATCCGGCGCAGAGGAACTGCACCTCACGCCCACCGAGTGGCGGCTGCTGGAGATCCTGCTGGGCGCCCCCGGGCAGCTGGTCGGCTCGGACCGGCTGCTCGGCGAGGTCTGGGGCCCGGGGTTCGAGCGCAGCACCCACTACCTGCGGTTCCACATGGCCGGACTGCGCCGCAAACTGGAGGACGATCCGCACCGGCCCCGCCACCTGCTGACCGAGCCCGGCATGGGATACCGCTACCAGCCGTGACGACCCGGCGTGGCCTATCGTCGAGACAGACGGGTATTCCCAGGTAAAGCACGGATGCTGACAATAAGGCGATGAACGACACGGATACGCAGCCCCAGCTGGCTCACCAGGGCCACCAGGCGCCCCGAGACCGCGGGCAGCTGAGGATCTATCTCGGCTCGGCGGCCGGGGTGGGCAAGACGTTCGCCATGCTCGGCGAGGGTCACCGGCGCGCCGAGCGCGGCACCGACGTGGTGGTGGGGTTCGTGGAGACGCACGGCCGCCCGCACACCGCGGCCCTGATCGAGGGGCTGGAGGCGATGCCGCGCAAGCGCATGTCCTACCGGGGCTCGACGTTCGAGGAGATGGACCTCGACGCCGTAATCGCCCGCCATCCCGAGGTGGCGCTGGTCGACGAGTTCGCCCACACCAACGTGCCCGGATCGCGCAACGAGAAGCGCTGGCAGGACGTCGAGGAACTGCTCGAGGCCGGCATCGACGTCATCTCGAACGTCAACATCCAGCACCTCGCCTCGCTGAACGACGTGGTCGAGAAGATCACCGGCGTGCCGCAACGGGAGACCGTGCCCGACGCGATCGTGCGCGCCGCCGACCAGGTCGAGCTGGTCGACATGACGCCCGAGGCGCTGCGCCGCCGGATGGCCCACGGCAACATCTACCCGGCCGAGAAGATCGACGCGGCGCTGACCCATTACTTCCGGGCCGGGAACCTGGCCGCGCTGCGCGAGCTCGCGCTGCTCTGGCTGGCCGACAAGGTCGACGAGGGCCTGCAGCGGTACCGGGCGGCGCATGACATCCATGGCACCTGGGAGGCCCGCGAACGGGTGGTGGTCGCGGTCACCGGCGGGCCCGAGGGAGACACGCTGATCCGGCGGGCGGCCCGGATCGCCGCGCGCTCGGCGGGCGGCGACCTCCTGGCGGTCCACGTGGCCAAGTCGGACGGGCTGACCGGCGCGAACCCGGCCGCCCTGGCCGCGCAGCGGCGGCTGGTCGAGTCGCTGGGCGGCACCTACCACCAGGTCGTCGGCGACAACGTGTCCGAGGCCCTGCTCACCTTCGCGCGGGCCGAGAACGCGACCCAGCTCGTACTCGGCGTCAGCCGCCGCAACTGGCTGTCCGCGCTGCTCACCGGGCCCGGGGTCAGCAACCGCACGATCCGCGGGTCCGGCGACATCGACGTGCACATGGTGACGCACGGGCAGATGGGCCGCGGCCGGGGGCTGCCGCGGGTCCGCGGCGGGCTGCCGCTGCGGCGCAGGCTGGCCGGATATGCCCTGGCGGTGGTGCTGGCGCCGCTGCTCACGCTGCTGCTGACCAGCTTCCGCAGCAGCATCAACCTGACCAGTGACGTCCTGCTGTTCCTGGTCGCGGTCATCGCCGTGGCCCTGGTCGGCGGGTTCGTGCCCGCGGTGCTCGAGGCGATCGCGGGCTCGCTGCTGCTCAACTATTACTTCACCCCGCCGATTCACCAGTGGACGATCGCCGAGGCCAACAACGCGCTGGCGCTCGGCATCTTCGTGGCGGTCGGGCTGGTGGTCAGCTCGGTGGTCGACGGCGCGGCCCGGCGCAGCAAACAGGCGGCCCGGGCCAGCGCCGAGTCCGAGATGCTGGTCACCGCGGCGGGCAGCGTGCTGCGCGGCCAGCAGGCGCTGGCCGCGGTGCTGGACCGGGTGCGCGAGGCGTTCGGCATGGAGTCGGTCACGCTGCTGGAGCGCGAGCCGGGCCCGGCCGGGCCGCGCGGCCCGGTCACCGGCTGGTCCCCGGTCGCGACCTCGGGCGGGCCGGCGCTGGCCCGGCCCGAGGACGCCGACGTGGACGTGCCGGTCACCGACAGCCTGTGCCTGGGGCTGCGCGGCCGGCCCCTGCCCGCGAGCGACCGCCGGGTCCTCGGCGCGTTCGCCGCCTACGCCGCCGCCGCGCTCGAGCAGCAGCGGCTGGCCGCGGCGGCCGAGGCGGCCCGGCCGATCGCCGAGGCCGACCGGATGCGCACCGCGCTGCTCGCGGCGGTCAGCCACGACCTGCGCACGCCGCTCGCGTCGGCCAAGGCCGCGGTGACCAGCCTGCGGTCCCGCGACGTGCACTGGGCCGCCGAAGACCGCGAGGAACTGCTCGCCACCGCCGACGAGTCCCTGGACCGGCTGGCCCACCTGGTCGACAACCTGCTGGACATGAGCAGGCTGCAGGCGGGCGCGCTCTCGGTCTTCCCCCGGCCGGCCGACCTGGAGGAGATCGTCTCCCGGTCGCTCGACGACCTCGGGCCCGCGGCCCGGGAGGTCATCGTGGAGATGCCGGGCAGCCTGCCCGAGGTCCGGGTCGACCCGGCGATCCTGGAACGGGTCATCGCCAACGTGACCGCCAACGCGCTGCGGTACTCGCCCGCCGGGTCACCGCCGCTGCTGACCGCGAGCGCGCTGGCGGACCGGGTGGAACTGCGCATCGTGGACCGCGGCCCGGGGATACCCGAGGCCGACTGGGACCGGGTCTTCGTGCCGTTCCAGCGGCTCGGCGACACCGACAACACCACCGGCGTCGGCCTGGGCCTGGCGCTGTCCCGGGGGCTGACCGAGGCGATGGGCGGCACGCTGGAACCGGAGGAAACCCCGGGCGGCGGGCTGACCATGGCGCTGTCGCTGCCCGCGGCGCCCGGGCCGCCGGATCACGACGGCGGGCCGGGCCACGGCCTGCCCGCGGAAATTCCCTCGGCCGCCGCGGCCGGGGGCGCGCCCGGCGGCGGCTAGCCATGACACTGTGATCGGGTGAAGACCATCCTCGTCGTGGACGACGAGCCCCAGATCCTGCGGGCGCTGCGGATAAACCTGCGGGTTCGCGAGTTCGACGTGCGGACCGCGGCCACCGGGACCGACGCGCTGGCCGAAGCCGCCCGGCATCCGCCGGACCTGGTCATCCTGGATCTCGGGCTGCCGGACCTGGACGGCGTGGAGGTGATCCAGGGACTGCGCGGCTGGACGGCCGCCCCCATCATCGTGCTGTCGGGCCGCGCCGACAGCACGGACAAGGTGGAAGCCCTCGACGCCGGCGCGGACGACTACGTCACCAAGCCGTTCGGCATGGAGGAACTGCTGGCCCGGATGCGCGCGGTGAGCCGGCGCGCGATCGGCGACGGCGACGAGCCGCGGTTCCGGGTCGGGGACCTGACCGTCGATCTCGCGGCCAAGCGAGTCATCCCGCGGGACGGGGGCGGGAAGGACATCAGGCTGACCCCGACCGAGTGGCACCTGCTCGAGGTGCTGCTCCGCCATCCCGGCAAGCTGCTCGGCCAGCAGTACCTGCTCAAGGAGGTGTGGGGGCCGGGATACGCCGACGCGACCGGCAACCTCCGGCTGTACATGGCTCAGTTGCGCCGCAAGCTCGAGCCCGACCCGGGCCGGCCGCGCTGGCTGATCACCGAGCCCGGGATGGGCTACCGGTTCCAGCCCGATCCCGGAGCCGGCCCCGGCCCCCATCCCGACCCCGGCCCCGAAGCCGGCCCCGGTCCCGAAGCCGGCCCCGGTCCCCGTCCCGGCCCCCGTCCCGGCCCCGGTCCGGCCGGGTAGTTGCTGAACCGGGCGGATTAGGGCAGCATCTCGCCATGACCTCGCTCGGAACGTGCGGCCCGGATTTCCCGGCGCCGCCTTCGGCGCTGGGCTGAGCCGATGCGCCTGCTGCTGATCGGCGCCCCCGGGGCGGGCAAGGGAACCCAGGCGGCGCGGCTCGCCGAGCGTTTCGGCATCGCCCACATCAGCAGCGGTGACCTGCTGCGCCGGCACGTCAGGGAGCAGACGGCGATCGGGCAGACGATCAAGTCCTACGTCGATAACGGTGACCTCGTCCCCGATGGCGTGGTCATGGACATGCTGCGCAAGCCGGTCGTCGCAGCGGCACAGGCCGGGGGCTATGTCCTGGACGGGTTCCCTCGCACGGTCGAGCAGGCCGAGGCCGCGTTCCGGGTGGCCCAGCCCCTCGGCGCCGAGGTGCAGGCCGCAGTGCACCTCGACGTGCCGCGCGAGGAACTGGTGCGCCGGCTGCTGAGCCGCGGCCGCGGCTCGGACGACACCGAGGCCGTCGTCGAGCACCGGCTGCAGGTGTACCAGGAGAACACCGTGCCGCTGCTGGAGTACTACGCGGGCCGGGAATGGATGTTCGCCGTGGACGGGGCCCAGCCGCCGGGCGACGTCCACGAGGACATCGTGGCCCGCCTCAAGAAGCTGGCCACCCTGGCCGACTGGACCGGATGAGGCGCCCGGAACGGGTGAGGTAACGGGCGGTTCGCCGGCCCGGGCGGTCAGCGGCCGACCGCGGCGATCCAGATCCCGAGGACGATGAAGAGCGCCCCGGCGGTCAGGAACGCCCGGTTCGCGAACCGCCCGTTCCGGCCGTAGATCAGGACGTCCTGCGGATCCACGGGGTCATACCAGACGAGCACCCTCTGGCCGTCGGCCGGCCGGGGCGGCCCGGGGCAGATCCGCTCGAGCACCCGCCCGTCCTGGAGCGTGTACTGGAGCATGGCCCGGTCCGAGACCTCACCAGCCGGTCCCGGCAACGGCAGGACCATCGCCCAGGTCCGCACCCCGGTGCGGCGCAGCCGGCGCGTGCCGTGCATCGCGGTCAGCCCGGCCAGCGCGGCCACGCCACCCGCGAACGCGAACCAGGCCCCGATCACGACCGACATCTCGGTTCCCAGCCTAGGCAGCGCACCGGGCGCGGTCTATTCTGCTGATCAGGTGCGCCGGGAAGACTGGTCGGCGAGTTCAGGAGAATTGTCCCGACTCGTCACCCGGAGCCATCCATGACCATGGAGAACGCACCCGCCAGCGTCAGCCCCGTTCCCGGCGCCTCCGCCCCCAACGGCCGGATTGCCGCCTCCCTCGCTACCGCACCGCCCAGCCTGGTGTGGCGCCGGGCCGCGTTCCTGCTGGCCGGCGCGGCCCAGCTGATCACGATCTCGGCTCTGGTGAGCGCGGACCCGATCCCCGCGACCTGGGCCTCGCTGCTGCTGGCGATCGCGCCCGCGCTGGTCACGGCGGTCGCGTACTTCGGCCCCGCCCGGGTGAACACCTGGGCCGCGGTGGCGGGCCTGGCGGTGCTGGTAGCCGGCATCGCGGGCACGATCACGCACACCGGCCTGTTCTTCCTCCCGGCGCTGGCCGCGCTGGCCGTCGCCACGGTCACGCTCTGGCGCGAGCAATCCTGAGCCGAGAGGCCCGGGCGGCTCAGGGCCGTGTCTCGGGCTCCCCCTGCGGTTCCTGGGCCATCGTGGCCAGCTGGTAGCGCAGCCGGCAGATCACCACGTTGACCGTGCCCCGCTGGATGGCCTGCTGCAGCACGAACCCGCGCTGGTTGTGCAGGATCGCCTGCCACCAGTGGCGCGGCTGCACCTCGGGGATCAGCACGACCAGCCGGTGGTAGCGGTCCTCGTCCTCGATCTGGCGCAGGTACTTCACCACCGGCGGGCCGAGCGCGCGGTGCGGCGAGCGCAGCGTGACCAGCGGCACGTTCGGGTGCCAGGCCTCCCATTCCTCCCGGAAATTGGCGTCCACCTGCTCGTCCTCCGGGTCGGCGTAGCAGACCGTGACCGCGATGACCTCGTCGCCGATCGACAGCCCGGCCGAGACCGCCTCCGCCGTCAGCCGCGACATCCCGCCCACCGGGATCACCACGAGCGAGCTCATCCGCTGCGGCGGCGGGGGCCGGCGGCCTAGCTGGAGCAGGTCGCCGATCCGGTCGTAGAGGCGGTGGATCCGGTCGAACATCAGCACCAGCAGCGGGACCACGATGACGACCAGCCAGGCGCCCTCGGTGAACTTGCTGAACAGCTCGATGGCCAGGGCGGCGGTGGTCAGCACCGCGCCCAGCCCGTTGATGAACGCGCGCCACACCCATCCGTCGCCGCGCTGCTCGCGCCAGTGCCGGACCATGCCGGCCTGGGACAGCGTGAACCCGACGAAGACCCCGATCGCGAACACCGGGATCAGCGCCTGGGTGTCGCCCCGGGCCACGACCAGCAAGACCGCGGCCACCACCGCCAGCACCACGACGCCGTACCGGTGCACCTGCCGGTCGGCGCGCAGCCGGAACAGGTGGGGCAGGAAGTTGTCCCTGGCCAGCAGGGAGGCCAGGACCGGCAGGCCGCCGAAGGAGGTGTTCGCGGCCAGGGCCAGCAGCACGGTCGTGATCAGCTGGATGGCGTAGAAGATGATGTTCTTCCCCACGGCCGCGGCCGTGAGCTGGGCCAGGGTGGTCTCGGTCGCCGACGGGTACAGGTGGAACTTGCGGATCAGCACCGAGATGCCGATCAGCATGGCGCCGAGCAGGATCCCCAGCCACATCTCGGTGTGCTGCGCGCGCCGCGCCCGGGGCTTGCGGAACTCCGGCACGGCGTTGGCGATAGCCTCCACGCCGGTCAGCGCCGAGCAGCCGGAGGCGAATGCCTTCAGCAGCAGCACGATGCCGACCGCCTCGGTGGCCTGCTGCAGGTGACCGTTGAGCGAGGTCACCGGATGCGACTGCACCAGCCCGCCGACGATCACGATCGCCATGGACACGATGAACGCGACGGTCGGCACGATGAACACCCGCGCGGACTCGGCCACGCCCCACAGGTTGACCGCGGTAATCAGGCCGAGCACCGCGAGGCAGAGCCAGACCCGGGCCCCGTACAGGTCGGGGAACGCGGACCAGAGCGCCGCGACCCCGGCGGACACCCCGACCGCCGCGTTCAGGATGTAATCGACGATCAGCGAGGCGGCGGCGACCAGGCTGGCCTGCCGGCCCAGGTGCCGGCCGGCGACCGCATAGGCGCCGCCGCCGCCCGGGAAGGCCTCGATCACCTGGCGGTACGAGACGACCAGCACGGCCAGCAGCACGGTAATCGCGATCGTCACCGGCAGCGTGTAGCCGAGGCCGACCGCTCCCGCCGCGGCCAGGACGATCACGATGGCCTGCGGCCCGTACGCCACCGAGGACAGGGCGTCCAGGGAGAGAGCGGCCAGGCCCTCGAACGCGGTCAGCCGGTGCTGCTCTTCCCGGTCTTCCCCCGTGCGGACGGTCATGACCAGTCATGAAAGCATGACCGGGCAACGGCCCGGTTAGCGGCCCGGAGCCGGGCGGGCCCGGCTAGCCGTTTAACACCGTGATCGCGATGATGGCCAGCACGACCGCGACGCCGATCACGACGCCGGCCAGCAGGGCAACCTTGCGTACTGGCGCTCGCATGCTCCACGGCTGCTCTGCCTCACTGCCGGGCCGGTCGGCGAACGCACGGAACTCGGCCGTGCTGCGGGAGGTGTCCGCGTACGCAGAGTCTTCGGTGCTGGCGGAGAAGTCGGTGTCACGCTCAGACATGGGCATGACCATAGCCGATCACGCGCACGAGAACAGGCCGGTCAGCCTAGAAGGGCGCGAAACCGGCAGCAGGTCGCAAGCCTACCCGTGCCTCCCCGCCCTCCCCGGCTCCCCCGGCGGCGCCCGCCGGGCCGGCGGCAGGGCGTCCGGGCGGTGGACCAGCCGGGAAAGCACGATCACGCTCCGGGTGCGCACCACGAGGGGCTCAGCCCCGATCCGCTCCACGACCTGCTCGAAGTGGCGCATGTCGGCCGCCCTGATGTGCAGCAGCGCGTCGGCCTCGCCGGTCACCGTGCAGGCCGCGACGACCTCGGGGTGCTTGCCGACCGCGGCGGCGATCTGCTCGGGCGAGGTCCGGCCGCGGCAGAACAGCTCGACGTAGGCCTCGGTGGTCCAGCCCAGGGCCGAGGGGTCGACCCGGGCCGAGAACCCGGTGATGGCGCCGGAGGCGCGCAGCCGGTCCACCCGCCGCTTGACCGCCGGCGCGGACAGCCCCACGGCGGCGCCCACCTCCGCGTACGTGGCGCGCCCGTCCTCCACCAGCGCGGCGACGATCCGCTTGTCGAGTTCGTCGAAGGCCACGCTCCGATCCTGCCATCCCGGGCCCGGCCCGCTGGTGACGGCGCGTTAAGGCCCTTGATCAATCCATTTGTGCGCACGGGGCGGGTCGAAGCCGGCCAGCAGCTCGAGGAGCCGCTCCGGGCGGTCATCGAAGTGAATGCCGGCGCGGTGCTCGGGCAGCACGAACGCCTCGTCGACCATGTGGTCAAACTGCGCCCGCAGCGGGTCGAAGAACCCGCCGATGTTGAGGAACCCGGTGGGCTTGGCGTGCAGGCCGAGCTGGTTCCAGCTGATCGTCTCGGCGGCTTCCTCCAGCGTGCCGAGGCCGCCGGGCAGGGCCAGGAACGCGTCCGACCGGTCGGCCATCAGCGCCTTGCGCTCGTGCATCGTGTCCACCAGGATCAGCTCGCTCAGCCGCTCGTGCGGGGGCTCGCGCGACGCCATGCCGCGCGGGAGCACGCCGATCACCGTCCCGCCCGCGGTCAGCGCGGCATCGGCCACCGCGCCCATCAGCCCGGACTGCGCGCCGCCGTACACCAGCGCGATCCCCCGCCCGGCCAGCAGGCGCCCGGTGGACTCGGCGGCCCGCTGGTACCGCGGATGGGCGCCGCGGTTGCAGCCGCAGAACACGCACACGGCCGTGAGCTCGGTCGGCATGCGGATCAGTCCCCGGCGGCGGGGCGCGTCGCCTGCCGGGCCCCGGTGACGTCATAAAGATGATGAATCGGATCATGCACCAGATAGCGGGCAAACGACTCGATCGTGAACCGGGCCCCGTCGCTGCGGGTGCCGGTCCGCTGCCACTGGTCCCCGGTGACGCCGTCGAACCGCGCCGCGATCGCCTCGGCCGCCTGGTGCAGGTCGTCCGCGACCACCGCGGGGTCCTGCCCGGCGTAGCGGCCGGCGACCGCCGCGGCGTCCTGGTCCCAGTTGGCGAACCGCGCGCCGTCCTCGGCGAGCATCAGCGCCAGCCGCTCGTCATACAGCCGGAACACGTCGCGGACGTGGCACCCGTACTCCAGCGTGGACCAGACCGCGGGGGCCGGGCGCTGCCGCGGGTCGCCGGGGCCGGTCAGGACGTCCTGCCAGGCCGCGGCGTTGACCCGGATCATCTCGGCGATCGCCTCCCGGCCGAAGCGCTGCGTGTCCAGCCCGCATTCCGGGCAGGGACGGTCGAGCACCCAGGTCCAGTCCTTGGTATCCGGAATGATCGTCACGACCTGAAACGATACCGTCCGGGCTCCTCAGGACAGACGGCGGCGGACCCGCCAGAGGCGGAACCCGGCCGGGGCCGCACTGTCACCCGGTCAAGGGCCGGGGCCCGGTCTGGTACCGTGGCGCTCTCCAGCGGCGGAACGAGGCGAGGAGGTGAGACCCGTTACCGCTCAACCGGCTGGGTGCTCGCCCCGGCACCGCGCGTGTAGCTGAGGCTGACCGGAGCGCCCGCTCGCTAGCCTGAAAGGCGCTCTCATGGCGGTTTCCCTGTCCGAGCCGGCCCGGTTGGCCATCGTCACCAGGCTCCGGGCCGCGGGCTGCGTCTACGCCGAGGACGAGGCGCGGCTGCTCATCGGCGAGGCGCGCACACCAGCGGACCTCGCGGCCATGGTGGACCGGCGAGCCGCCGGGCAGCCGCTCGAGGTGATCGTCGGCTGGGCCGGGTTCTGCGGCCTGCGGATCGCCGTGGACCCCGGGGTGTTCGTGCCCCGGCGCCGCACCGAGTTCCTGGTGCGCCAGGCCGTCGCCCTTCCCCTCCCCCTCCCCCTCCCAGCTCCCGGTCTCCCGGTCGTGGTCGACCTGTGCTGCGGCTCCGGGGCGATCGGCGCCGCGGTGGCCGCCGCCCTGGGACCGGTCGAGTTGTACGCCGCCGACCTCGACCCGCTCGCCGTGGCCTGTGCCCGCCGCAACCTGGCCGGCTGGGGCGGCCTGGTCTACCAGGGTGACCTGTTCGAGCCGCTGCCCGCGGCGCTGCTGGGCCGGGTCGGCCTGCTGGCCGCCAACGTGCCCTACATTCCGACCGGCGAGATCGGCCTGCTGCCGGCGGAGGCGCGGATCCACGAGCCGCGGGTGGCGCTCGACGGCGGGGCGGACGGGCTTGACCTGGTGCGGCGGGTGGCGGAGGCGGCCCCGCTCTGGCTGGCCCCGGGCGGCCACCTGCTGATCGAGACCAGCGAGCGCCAGGCGCCGGCCACCGCCGGCGCGTTCGCCGAGGCCGGGCTGACCGCCCGCGCGGCCAGTTGTGAGGAGCTGGGCGCGACCGTGGTCATCGGGACCAGGCCCGCCTCGCCGAACGACCCCCGCGCCGCGTAGGCCGCCCATGCCGGCCGGCCCGCCATGCCCGGCGGATCCAGCCGCCCGTCCCCCGCCCCCCGGACCCCGCCCCCCGTCCCCCGCCCCCCGGACCCCCGCTTGAAATACCAATCGATTGCTAGATATAATGTGCATATAGGGAAAGTCAAGGGCGAGGACAGGTGGAGGAGAGATGGCAGAGATCGCGACCGTGGGCCAGGACCTGGAGGGCAGGATTCTGGGCGCGGTTCACAGGAGCAACACGGTGACCGTCGAGGCGATGAAGGTCCTGACCGACGCGATGCAGCCGGTCGTGGCGGTTATCCCGTCGGTGACGCCGCCGCTGGCCTATGACTTCATCGAGAAGCTGATCGTCAGCCAGCGGAAGTTCGCCGAGGACATGCTGCACGTCACGGCGAAGCTTACCCCGACCAAGTAGGCCGGTTCCGCAGGGAACTGACCTGCGAGAGAACGGCGCGGCGGGCTTAGGCCCTTCCGGGTCCGCCGCGCCACCACGGGTGCGCGGTCCGGCGCGCCCCGGGGCCGAGCCGGGCCGCGTGCCCGCCCTGACGCCGCTCCTCGCGATTTCCCCGTCGCCGCACCAGCCCACGGGAATTGAGTCGACTCTTCCCGCCACGGGGATCGAGCCGACTTTTTACGAACCCGGCCACGCGGTCACTCCCGCCGAACGTTCACCGTTCACTCCCGCCGAACGTTCACCGTTTTTCTACCGGGGCGGGGCACTTGTCCACCTCGCAGTTACCGGCGATCTTGCCACAGTGAGGTCATGGCTGACTTCCTGGTTGTGGCCGCGGTCGTCGTCCTGGCCATCGCCTGGCGCTTCCTCGGCGGCTACATGGTGGCCGTCTGTTGTAACAACCTTTTCCCTTTTCCGCCCAGCCGGCCGCTCTCCGCGCACAGCCAGCCGCTGCGGCGGCTATTCGCGGGCGGGGGCGTCGCGGGCGCCGCGCAGCGTGACGGCGGCGAGCCCGGCGGCGAAGACCAGGGCGGCGCAGATCGCGGCGCCGCGGTCGTGCGGCGGCCGGGCCGGCCAGGCCCAGGGCGAGGTCCAGTGCCCGGCCACGGCCGGCAGGGTGACCGCCAGGTAGCCGATCGGGCCGACCCAGGCCAGCGCGCCGCCCAGCGCGGCGGCGGCCAGCAGCGTGACGCCGGTGAGGCCGCCGAGGTCGCGCAGCAGGCCGACGGTGCCCCCGGCCAGGTGCGCCGACGCGGCGGCCGCCAGCGCACCGAGGGCGGCCCCGGCCAGGGCCAGGCTGACGCCCAGGCGCAGCACCGGCAGCCGGACGCCAGTGGCCCGCTCCGGCTCGCCGAACGGGCTGCGGGTGGTGACGCCGATCGCCGCGGCGGCCCCGGCCTCGATGATCAGCGGGATCTGCCGGGAGAACGTCCCGGTGCGCGGCAGCCAGTGCAGCGCGGTGCGCAGCGCGACGGCGCAGGCCGCCAGCACCAGCAGGCAGGCCAGCACCCGCCGGCTGGCCAGGTACAGCCGGACCAGCCGCAGCCCGGTCAGGGCCCGCCCCGGCCCGGGCGGCCGGGTCCCCCCGTCCGGCACCAGCTCCGGCGCGGGCCGGCCGATCCCGGCCGCGGTCACGGGATCTCGCTGAGCGCGATCCGGCCGGCCCGCAGCGCGGCCAGGTGGGTCAGCAGCCAGGCGTGCCTCGCGGCGGCGGACAGCGCGGCGAACCGGTCGACCGCGGCCTGCTGCTGGGCGGCAGATGGGGCCGCGCCGCCGCCGGCCCCCGCACCGCTCCCGGCCCCGGCACCGCTCCCGGCCCCGGCACCGCTCCCGGCCAGCGTGCCGCTCCCGCTGGCGGCCGCGCCGTTTGCCCCCGTCCCGGCGGGCAAAGACCTGCTGGGCG
>Ga0335078_10007464_pt1 | contig 16205 bp, 16 predicted proteins | sample Lox_Sample_32_FD_206711 | JGI IMG/M metagenome (GOLD analysis project Ga0335078, IMG submission 206711) | Soil microbial communities from Loxahatchee National Wildlife Refuge, Florida, United States - Lox_Sample_3.2 | ecosystem: Environmental > Terrestrial > Soil > Wetlands | place: USA...
AAGGCGGGGCACTCCTGGAGCTACTGCCCGAACGCGAGCATCCTGACGGCCGCGGCCGGCCTGCTCGGGCTGATCCACTACCGCTTTGGACGCACGGTATCGCTTCCGCTCCCGTCCGAAGGGTTCCTTCCGACCTCTCCGCTCGAGCACGTCGCCGCGAACCGCCTGCGGGACCTGCACACCCTCATGCTCCTCGACCTTCGCCCGGAGCACGGAGAGTTCCTCACCGCCGGAGCGGCGCTCGGTCTCATTCGGGACCGGGACCCCCGGGAAGGTTTCCTCGCGGACTCGGACCGGGTCGCCGTAGTCGCGCGCGTCGGCCAGGAGGACGCCCGCGCTTGGGTCGGGTCGTTCGCCCGGCTCCGCACCGTTGACTTCGGACCGCCGATGCATGCGATCGTCGTGCTGGCCCCGAACCTCCACTTCGAGGAGGAAGCGGCGCTCGACCGGTACCGGGTCCCGGACGAGTCCGACCGACCGCACCGGCCCTAGGCTAGGTCGGCCTCGGAGCCGCGCCGGGAACGGGGCGGGCCAGCGCCTCCGCGAACTGCCGGATGCGGAACGGCCGGAGCAGGAGAGCGTCCGGGTGCTGCGCCGGGTCGGGCGGAAGATTGGGTGGCCGGGACGCCGGCGCGACCAGGATGACGCGGATGGTGGGGACGATGCTGCGGGCCTGCCCGATCAGTGGGCCGACGCTCCCCTCGGCGAGGCTCGCGTCCACGACCAGCAGGGCGGGGTGGTGGAGCCCGACGAGCTCGATGGCGTGCGAAAGGCCCTCCGCCTCGCCATCGACCCGGAAGTGATGTAGCCGGAGCAGCCCTCGGAGAAGGACGCGCGTCTCCTCGTCCCCCGCTGCCACAATGGCGTTCGAGGCGGGACCCCCGTCGCCGCTCACATTCGTTCGGCCCGGACGGACCCGGTTGCCCCGGTCCGAGCTTGACGTGATAGACTACTTCATGCTATTTCTGCGTACGCCTCGAATTCCCGCTTCCCCCGCCGGGTGGAAACGGCGGCGTTACGGCTCGGTCAGCCCGGGGAGGGCTCGCTCTTCCCCCAATCGGCCACGCCCGCGGCCTGCAGGAGGCTGTCGAGGGCCGCGTGGTAGCGGTCGGCGGGCACCGCGAGCAGCTCGTGCGCCCGCTCCTTGAGCGACGCCCCGAACTCCCGCTCCGTCGGGGAGAACTGCCAGGCATGGGCGGCGTCCCGGCCGAGCGCCAGGAGGAACGCGAAGGCGAGGCCCCGTTCCTTGCCGACGCTCGGGAGGGTCTGGAGGATCGTCCGCTCCGCGCCCGCCTCCTTCTGGGTGCGGTACGAGCGGGCGACCCGGTCGACCCATGCGGCCTCCTGGGCGAGCTCGGAATACCGAGGGAGCGTCCCGAGGAGCTCTCTCTCCTCGCTCGACCGCTCCGCCCGCTTGAGGAGCTCCGCGACGCGGCCGGGAGAGGCGCGGGTCTCGTCGACCAGCCGGCGCGCCTCCTTCGGGTCGGCGACGATCGACCGGACGATCGTCTCGGCATGGTCGGCCCACAGCTTCTCGAGCGCGCGGCTCGCCCGCGGTTCGTCCACCTCGAAAGGCCCCTCCCAGGACCCGAGGACGGTCTCGAGCGCGTGCCGTTCCACGGGGGTGGGGGAGAGGGCGTCCAGGAACGCCTTCGGGTCGGAGCCGTAGCAGACCCCTCCCGCGAGGAACAGTGTCTTGCCGCTTCGCTCGACGCGTTCGGCGAGCTCGGCGACGAACGCGTCGAGGAGGTTCACGTCCGCGAGCTTGCCGAGCTCGTAGTCGCGGCGAAGTCCTTTCGAGAGCGGAGGGAGCTGGGCGTGGACGCACTCCCGGCCCCCTCGGCACTGGACGTTCAGCTCCGCCGACACCGGGAAGTCGGCGGCCGGGTCGGGTCCTGCGGCACCGTCGGAGACGCTCGAGAGGAGGTGGCGGTCGCTCTTGGTGCAGCGGCGGCAGACTCGGAACGCCGTTCCGGCTCCCGGCCAGCCGACCTCGAGGAACGGCCGGGGTTCCCCGGCCTGGAGGTGAACGCACTCGAACCGATGGTGCGCGGGGTTCTCAATGAGACGGTACGGCAGTTCGGCGACCTTCTCGGAACGGAACTCGGGGGGCGGGCTCGCCGAGAGCCCCGAACAGTAGAGGCCCTTCCGGGACGCGAAGAAGTGGAGTCCCTTTCGAGCCCACTCAAGATAGCCGAGAAGGAGGTGAGCCGGGTCATCCGACTGCTGGACCGCCACTTCGGCCTCTCGGTCGGTCCGGGCGAACGCGGCGTACGAGACATCACCCCCGGGCAGGGAGAAGGCGACCACGGTGGGAGGCTTGGGGTCGAGATAGTACCGCAACAGGCCGGCGTAGGCACGGGCCAGGGGGTCCCCCCACCTCGACATCCGCTCGAGACGCCGCTCGTCGTCCCTTGCCTCCCGGACCTCCTCGAGCTCCGCCCGACGCTTGTCGAACCGGTCGGTCGGGCAGTCCGGTCCGAGCTTCGGAAGCAACGCTTCGACCGACCCCCGCAGGACCTTCGCCCGTGCGATCAGGTCACGTTCGCGGACTCCCGATGCTTTGCGGACGCGCGCCACTATTCGCCTCGCCCGGAGAGCGGGCAGCGGTACTTATTTCCGGGGGTCAGCGCCGGCACGCGTTGAGGAAATGCTGGAAGATCTCGCGTCCGCCCTCGGTGTGCTCGACCTCGGGATGGAACTGGACCCCCCAGATTGCCAGCGTCGGGTGGGCCATCGCCTGTACCGGACAGGCCGTGGAGTGGGCGAGGACGCTCCAGCCGGGAGGAGGGACCGCGACGTGGTCGTTGTGGCTCGACCAGACCCGAAGATGCTGCGGGAGTCCCTCGAAGACCGGATGGTCAGGACGGTCGACGGTCAGCTCGACCGAACCGAACTCGGGCGCGGGGGCGCGCTCGACCCGACCGCCGAAGTGGCGACCGAGGAAGTGATGACCGACACAGATCGCGAGCACGGGCACCCGGCCGGCGTCGATCCACTCGCCCACGCGACCGAGCGGTGCGCCCGTTCCCTCGAGGCTGAGGGCGCCGCCGGAGAGCACGACCCCATCCGCGTCCAGTTCCTCGAAAGGAGTGGTGTTCGGAAGGATGCGGGTCTCTGCGCCGAGGTCCCGGAGGACGCGCCACTCACGGTGCGTCCACTGACCGCCGTTGTCGAGGACCGGGACCTTCACGATTCCTCCTCCTCTTCCTCCGCATCGTCCGGAGGGGTGGCGCCAACCGACCGTCCACGGAGCTCCGCGATGTCCCGTTTCATCGTCTGCACGTCCGAGCGCATCCGGAGCATCTCCTCTTCGAACGGGGTGAACCCGGTGGGGTTCAGGAGCCGGTGCGAGAGGTAGACCCCGATGAAGATCGCCCCGACGAGGGCGACCAGGGTCGTGAACACGAGCGCGATCACGAACGCGAGCGGGTCTCCAATCGCGTTCGCGAGGGGCACCGTGAACGAATGCGTGATCTCGGCCAGCTCCACGACCAGGAGGGCGATGATGAGGGCCAACCAGAGGACGATGGCGATCCGGTTCGCTCTCACGGAGGTCCTCCGGGACCCACGTCCGCGAGAAGGATCACGGCCGGAAGCGTGTCGTTCGACACCGCGAGAGGAGACGTCACCGTGACCCCCGAGGTTCCCGAGTACGAATAAAGGCTCTCGCCGGCCGATGACGTGGCCGGCGAGACGTAGAAGGCCAGCAGACCGTAGTACCACGTTTGGCCCGACGGGCTCACGTAGTGGGCAGAGATGTTGAGCGCCACCGGGTTCGCCGACGAAGCGAACATCACCGAGAGCACATCGGTTCCGTTGTTCCAGCTCGTCCAGTTGACCGCCGACCAGTTCAGGCCGGGAGCTCCCGTCCAGTTGAACGACGTCGCGACGCCGATGCGGATCGCGTCGTACCGGATCGTCTCACCGAGCGCCCAGACGTAGAAGTGGAGGGTGGCGTTGTTGGACGTCTTGTCGACGACCAACTCCGCCTGGGTCAGGATCCCCGGCCCGGGCTGGTGGCTGTTCAGCACGAGGACGGGTGTGAAGATGACGAGCGTTACGAGCAGAAGGGTGACGCCGACGAGAGGCCACGGCGCGTAAACCCCTAGCCGGCCCGGAGGTCTTCGCAGGCGGCCGGCCAGGGATGGCGCCCCCGCGTTCACGGCGCCTCCGACTTCCAGCCGCGATAGAGATGGTGCGCGACCCCGAGGTGGTCGAGGACCTTCCCCGCCAGATAGTCGGTCATCTCCGCGACGGACTTCGGATGAAGGTAGTACGGGGGGGAGGCGACGAGGACCACCACCCCCGCCTCGCTCAAGGTGGTCAGGTGGCGCAGGAGGGCGGTGGACAGGGGGGTCTCCCGAGGAACGACGACCAACCGGCGTCGCTCCTTCAGATGGACCGCCGCGGCCCGCGTGAGGAGCGTATCGCCGAGCCCGAGGGCGATCTTCGCCGCGGTGTTCGATGAGCACGGGACGACCACCATCCCCTGGGTCGGCACCGACCCGCTCGCGATCGGAGCGGCGAGGTCGTTGTCGGCGTACGACCGGTTCGCAAGGCCCTTCAGGGCGTCCGCTTCGAGGCCGCACTCCTCCCGAAGGACCAACCGGGCGCCTTCGGAGACCACGACGGCGACGGGCCGTTGAGCATCGCGGAGCGCTTCGAGGACGCGGATGGCGATCGGGGCTCCGCTCGCTCCCGAGAGGCCTACGACGATCGGTGGCTCCTCCATCGTGTGGGGTCCCTGCCCTTAAGAGAGCTAAACGAATCGGCTCGTACCATAAGACGGTTCGCGAGGGAGCAACGTTGACACATCGGGCGGCGGTCGTGGGGGCAGGGCACACTCGCTTTGGGGTGCTCGACGCCGGACCGCGGTCGCTCGTGCGCGCCGCTGTGGGGGCCGCACTGGCGAGCGTCGACCGGGGGGTCGACCTGAAGGACATCCGGGAAGCCTACCTCGCCACGCTTGGCTTCGGGGGTCACCAGATCGGCAACTCCTCCGCGGCGCTCGCGGAAGAGGCGGGGCTCGTGGGAGTGCCCGTGACTCGGGTCGAGAACGCCTGCGCATCCGGTGGGTTCGCCGTACGGTCCGCGGTCGGAGCCCTCGCCGCGGGCGCCTCTCCTCTGGTGCTCGTGGTCGGGATGGAGAAGATGACGGACGTCACAAACGCGCGACGCCGCTTCTGGCTCGGCGTCTCCGGCGACACCGAGTGGGAGCGGCTCGCGGGGCTCACGTTCGCCGGCGTGTACGGCCTCATCGCATCGCGCTACTTCGCCGAGCATGGGGACGCATCGGAGGCGCTCGCGGCCGTCGCCGAGAAGAACCACGAGAACGGTGCGCTCAACCCGAACGCCCACTTCCAGAAGAAGGTCTCCCGAGAGGAGGTCCGGTCGGCTCCCCGGGTCGCCCGCCCGCTGGGACTGTACGACTGTTGTCCCGTGAGCGACGGGGCGGCCGCCCTGCTTCTCTGTCCCGCCGAGCTGGCCCATCGCTACACCGACACACCGGTCTACGTCGATGGCGTGGGGGCCGGAACGGACTTCCTCGCCGTTCAGGAGCGTCCCGAGCTCACCCGGTTCCGGGCGACGCAGCACGCGGCCCACGAGGCGTTCCGGTCGGCTCAGTGGAACCGGTCCGAGGTGTCGTTCTTGGAGGTCCATGACTGCTTCACGATCGCCGAGCTGCTCGCCCTCGAGGACCTCGGCTTCGCCGGGCCCGGCGAGGCGGCCGCTCTCACGCTCTCGGGAGCTACGCGCCGGGACGGCCGTCTCCCGGTGAACCCGGACGGCGGGCTGAAAGCGAAGGGCCACCCCATCGGGGCGACCGGGGTGAGCCAGGTGTTCGAAGTGTTCCTCCAGTTGCGACGGCAAGCGGGGGCGCGGCAGGTCGCGAACGCGGAGCATGCCCTCACCCACAACGTCGGAGGCGCGGGGGCGACGGCCGCTGTCTCGCTGTTCTCAGCGGGGTAGGTCGATGCGCAGGGTCGTTCGGATCGCAGCCTACGTACCGGGAGCCCCCGAGCGGGACCTCCCGGCGCCCGCCCTTGATGAGGACGAGTTCACCTTCGCGGCGACCGCGGTCGAACGGGTGTGGGCGGGCCGGCAAGAGGAGCCCGGTCCGGTACCGGTGCACCTGATCGGCGACCTCCCGCTGGTGGCCGACTGGGGGTTCGCCGCGCTTCTCGGTCGGGACGGCGAGGTCACCCGACACGGTCGGGAATCGGACGACCCCGCGTCCGTGGTGCGGAACCTGGAGGACGGGAGCGATGGCCCCGCCCTCGTCGTCGTCGCCGACCTCGGACAGAAGCCCTCCGGTCGAACCGGCTCGAAGCCATCGGCGGTCGGTGCCGTGGCGTTCCTCCTCGACCCCGCGGAGGAGCCCTCTCCGTTCCCGTTCGTCAAGGCAGGGACCCCTCGCTCCCCGCTCTCCGCGGCCTTCCGGGCCGGGGAGCCGGGAAGAGAGCTACCGCGCGGTGTCACTCTGGTCGGTGACTGGGACCGGGTCCCCGGTGGAGATGACGGGGCCCGACGCAAGACCTCCCGACGGCCGGCCGACCCCAACGTTTCGATGGTCTCGGAAGGCGCCTACGTGCCGAGGGCCCGGTACCTGGAGAACCTCCCGAGCCGGTGGCGGTTCGTCGCCGAACTGTGCGGAGCATGCCACGGAACCACGTTCCCCGCCCGAGGTGTCTGTCGGAAGTGCGGTCGGTCCGACCTGCTCAGTGAGCTCGAGCTCCCCCTCGACGGCGGGCGGGTCGTGGCGGTCACCACGGTAGGCAAGGGCGGGCAGCCGACCGAGTTCGACGCCCAGGTCGAGGCGACAGGTCCATACGATGTCGCCCTCGTGGAGCTCGCTCGAGGGATGCGCGTCACGCTCCAGGTCACCGACGCACCGGCCGGTGCGCTCGTCGTCGGCGACCATGTCAACACCCGGCTGCGCCGGCTCTACCCCATGGAAGGGGAGTGGCGGTACGGGCGAAAGGCGGTGCCCCTGCCCGGGACGACGTCCCGGACGACCGCTCGCGACCGTTAGTCCGACGCCCCTGCGGGCGTCCATTTCTCCCCGACCCAGCGCTCGTAGACCTTGCGTTCGAGCTCCGTCGGAGCTTCCACCGGGGTGAACGCGTACTTGGCCGGGGGTCGGGCCCCGGTCGTGAGCGAGAGCCGGTGGAGGTAGCCCCGTCGGAAGACCGTCAACTCCGCCGGGGTCCCCGCCGGATACTGCTCGAGCACCTTGTCGAGGTTGGCGAACGTCACCTTGCTGCCGTTGACCGCGACGATCTCGTCTCCGGGGGTGAGGCCCGCTTGTTGTCCCGGTCGACCGTCGAACGAGAACCGCACGCGGGCGAGCCCTTTCGCGTCCTCCACGGCCACGCCGAGGTCTCCGGGCTCCGTGGTGTCCGCCTCGTCCGGTCGCTTCGGCTTCGGAGCCAGCGAGAGTCCCGCGTACCGCGCGAACGTGGCCAGGTCGAGCTCCTCGGTCCCCCGGACGTACCGGTCGAAGAACGAGCTCACATCGACGCCCGTCGCGCGTTGGACGAGGGGCTCGAGCCCGTTCTCGTCGACCCCGACCCCGGTACGCCCATGCTCGTGCCAGAGCTGCCGCAGGACATCCTCGAGCGATGCGCGCGCCTCGGTACGGTGACGGATCTCAAGGTCGAGGCACATGGAGACGAGGTCGCCCTTGTAGTAGTACGACACCGACTGATTGGGGGTTTCTTCGAAGGGGATGTAGTGGTCGACCCACGTGATCATCGATAGCTCTTCGAGCGAGACGCGGTTGCGACCCGGCGTCTCGAGGTACGTCCGGACCAGCCACGCCCGCTGGTCGAAGAACTGCGTCGGAGTGTACAGCCCCGCCCGCCGGAGCACGAGGTAGGTGAAGTAGTCGGTCGTCCCCTCCATCCACCAGAGCAGCCGGGTGTAGTTCTCCCGGGTGTAATCGAACGGCATCAAGGCCTTCGGCCGGATCCGTTTCACATTGTACAGGTGCAGGTACTCGTGGGCCGTGAGGCTGAGGAACCGGCGGTACGACTCGGGGGGACGGAAGCAGGTCCGTTCGACCACGCACGAGGTCGAAAAGAGATGCTCGAGCCCACCGTCCCGGAAATCGGTGAGGTGGTAGAAGAACGTGTACCGAGAGAGCGGTGAGTCGCCGAGCATCGCCACGGCCGCCTCCACGATCTTCGTCACATCCCGCTCGAGCGACTGCGCGTCGTAGTTCCCCCCTTCTCCGCACAGGCAGATCCGGTGCGGTACCCCCGCGGGCCGGACGGTGAACACCACGGGACGTCCCGAGTCGATAGGGGAGTCGACGAGCTCGTCGTAATCCTTGGCCCGGAAAGTAGGGGGCGCGCCCGAGAGCTCCTCGAGCTCCGTGACGGTCGTCCAGTCCGGCGGCAGTTCGAGCGAGACCGTGGCCGGCGTGAACTGCTGGCCGTCGATGTACGGGAGGCAGAGGGCAGCGTTGAGGAACATGTGGTCGTCCGTCAGGTCAAAGCCCTCGGTGATCAGCTCGTGGCCGTAGACCGTGTAGTCGACGCGGAGACGCCGGGCTCCTCCGGTCCGGACCCGCCAGCGGGCTTTGTCGACCGTCTCGACCGGGAGGGGGGCACCGTCCGGTTCGCGGTGCGCCGTGATGTCGCGCACGCCGCGGCTATAGTTGCGGATCACGTAGGAGCCGGGGACCCACGAGGGGAGGACCAGGTCGACGTGCGGGGAGGAGACGTCGGCAAGTTCGACCGAGAACCTAGCTCGGTGGGCCGTCGGCTCACTCGCCGCCGCACGGTAGTGGATCTCCATCGGATCCCTCCTACGCGAAACCGCGAAGGTCTCGGTCGACCGCCCGGTCCTTCTCCTTCGGGACGTACGGCTCACCGGCGATGCCGAGGTGAGCGGCGAGCGTCCGGAACGTCTGGACGAGCTGACGCACGGCTTCGGCCATCTCCTTCTGCTCGGCCCTCAGCTGCTGGAGCTCTTCGTGGAGGTGCCGCAGCTCGACCTCCCACCGTGCCTCGTTCGGACCGATCGACAACTGTCATCCCTCGCACGGTCGAACGACCCCCGGTTATTACGTTCTCCCGAGGGGCAAGCTCACCGTCGACGGCTTCGACCGGCTACCCGCGATACCCGACTCGCCCACAACCGTGGTGGTTCACCGAAGGTGACCGAACGTTAAGTACGCGAATCGTAATTCCGATATCGGAATAACGATGTTCGAAACCCGCCGGGCGAGCTTGCTGGCTCGCGGACGCGTGACTCCCGGTTGTCTCGGAACGCTCGTGCACAACGCCCATGAACCCCTCGTCCTCGGGGAGGAGCAGTAGCACCATGGTAGACGCAATCGTCGCGGAGGGCCTCTCGAAGACGTTCAATGGGTCCGTGAAGGCGGTGGACGGCGTCTCCTTCTCTGTCCGCGAGGGGGAGATCTACGGTTTCCTCGGCCCGAACGGGGCTGGGAAGACGACCACTCTCTCGCTCCTTACCGCGGTCCTCGGTCCGACGGCGGGTCAGGCAACGGTCGACGGCCTCGACGTGTTCCGGCACCCCCACGACCTGAAGCAGCGGATCGGCCTCGTCTTCCAAGAGTCCACCGCCGACCAGGACCTCACCGGCCGCGAGAACCTCGAACTTGCAGCCGCGCTCTTCGGTGTCCCCTTGAGGGATACCCCGAAGCGCGTCGACTACCTTCTGAGCCGGCTCGCCCTCTCCGAGGCTTCCGAGCGGCTTGTCAAGACCTACTCCGGAGGGATGCGCCGGCGACTCGAGCTCGCGGTCGGGATCGTCCACTCACCCCGGGTGCTGTTCCTGGACGAACCTACTCTCGGGCTCGACCCCCAAGGTCGTGCTGGCTTCTGGAAGATCATCCAGGAGCTTCGGCAGGAGTCCGGGATGACCGTCTTCCTGACGACGCACTATCTCGATGAGGCCGACGGAATGTGCGACCGGATCGCGATCATCGACCACGGGAAGATCGTGGCGACCGGAACTCCGAGCGAGCTGAAGGACCGTCTCGGTGGCGACGTCGTCACGGTTCGTCCCTTGGGAAACGCGGCGGCGCTCGAACCGGCGCTCAAGGCGCTCCCCGGGGTGACGGCCGTGACCGCGCAGGATGGAACGTTCCGCGTGAAGTGCCCGGGCGGAGATGTACTGATTCCCAAGATCGTGGGTGCGGCCACCGCCCTGGGAATCCCCATTGCCGGGATCTCGCTCCGGCGACCGAGCCTCGACGAGGTGTTCCTCGAGTTCACCGGCCGGGAGTACCGCGAGGACGAAGGTCCCACGGCCACCGACCGCGCGGTCTTCCTGACCCGCTTCCAGCAGTCCCGAAGGGGGATCCGATGAGCAGCGTCCGCCGCTGGGCGGCCCTGACCCGCCGCGAGCTCCTGAAGCTCGCGCGCAACCCTGCCGCGATCGGAACCTCGCTGCTGCTGCCGATCCTCTACCTGGTCCTCTTCGGACAGGGGTTCAACTTCTCGAGCTTCCTCTCTTCCCCTTATCTGACCCCGGACCAGCGCCTCGCGCTTCTTCACTCGAACCTGCTCGGCGCTCCCGACTACTTCTCCTACTTCTCGGCCGGGATGGTCGGATTCGTCGCCGTCACGGCGACCCTCTTCGTTGGCGCGAACGTCATCTTCGACAAGCTGTTCGGGACGCTGAAGCGGACGTCGGCCACTCCTGCCACCGCGACCGACATCTTCGGTGCCCGGCTGTTCGCGGGGTCGATCCAGCCGGTCGCCCTCGCTTTCCTCGTCCTGGGCCTGGCGATCCTTCTGGGAGATCTGGGCCTCTCGGGCCTCCACATCACCGCGTCGGTGTCGGTGGTCGGCGCCGCCGAGGTCGTGGTCGCCATCCTCCTGCTCTCGGTGATGTTCGCGTCGTTGTTCCTCTCGCTCGGATTCACGATCGAACAGCCCCAGACGTACTTCGCGGTCGTGAACGCGATCAACCTGCCCGTGCTGCTCACCTCGGCCGCGCTCTATCCGTGGGGGGCGATGCCGGTTTGGTTGCAGACGATCGCGTCGTACAACCCCGTCACGCTCGCCGTCTGGGTCCTACGGATCAACTTCTTTGGCGACACCTACTACACCTACGCGGCGTGGTTCTACCTGCTCGGGTTGTTCGCCTGGGCCGTCGGGATGTTCACGGTCGCCACCCTGCTCACTCGGCGGGCGCTGGCGCCCCGGAAGTAGGACCGATCAGCCCGGATTCCCCGAGGCTCCGAACGGGGAGGAGACGGTCCCCTTCTCCTCGAAGGGAACCCAGGCCCCCTTCTCCGCGGAGTAGTCGACCCGTTGGAGCTCGACCAGGAACGACTTCAGGAGCTCGGACGGGGCCGGCCGGACGGAGATCGTGTAGACGTAGATCCCGAACCCCATGAACTCCATCACCCGATGGAGCACCTCGGAAAGGGACTCCCTCGGCACGGTGACGCGGATCGAGGTCTCTCCCAGAAGAGCGGCGAACTCGTCCACGTCGAACGGCCGGTCGAGCGTGATGAGGGGTTGGCCGGGGACCGGGGGAGGCGCCCCCAGGGTAGGCGTCGGGGGGGAGGGGACGGACGCCGCGGAGGGAGCCACTGCGATCGGCACGGGGGGTCTCAGGGGGGCCTGGGACTCCTTGGGAGGGTACCGGTCGAGCACCGGGCTTGCGTCCCGCCCAACGAATCGGGGTCGGGGGACCGGTCGGTGGGAGCGTCGTGGGGAGGCGCGAGCCTTCGGCCGCGACCCCTTCCTCTTGGACGGCATGGTTCGGTCGAAGGACCCGGGAGACTTCCGGCCCCATAACAGGTCGCACTACGGGCGGCGGGCCACCCCACCGGGGTCGTATATCGTGGGTTGTAGCGAATAGAGCCGTGCGACTCTCCGTCATGGGGGACCGGATTTGTCGTGCCTGCGACGACAGATGGATTATGTAGCATGGGATGGGTGGGCAGGTTGGACCCGAACCGAGCGAGGGGGTCCGAATGAGGTAACGAAGATGCCCGCACGCGTGATGAAGGAGTTCCAGGCGCCTCGTGGCCTTCCCCGCAAGACCGCGTCGGTCTGCCCCGAGTGCATCAAGGTCATTCCCGCGATCGTCCGGGAGAAGGAGGGCCGGGTCATCATGGAGAAGACCTGCCGGGCCCACGGCTACTTCTGGGACATCATATCGAACGACGTCGATTTCTACCTCCGGATGGAGGCGTACGCCCATGACGGGGTCGGCTACGAGAACCCCTACTACGACAAGTTCCGCGGCTGCCCGACCACCTGCGGGATGTGCAGCCACCACAAGTCCCACACGGGACTCGCGCTGGTCGACCTGACGAACCGCTGCAATCTGAAGTGCCCGGTCTGCTTCGCGAACGCGAACGCCGCCGGGTACGTGTTCGAGCCGACCCGCGAGCAGATCCACTTCATGCTGAAGACGCTCCGGGAGCAGAAGCCGGTCGGAACGGTCGCCGTCCAGTTCTCGGGCGGAGAACCGACCCTCTCCCCGCTGTTCCTCGACGCGGTCTCGATGGCCCGTGACCTCGGTTTCAAGCAGATCCAGGTCGCGACCAACGGTATCCGGGTCGCGAACGAACCCGGCTTTGCCCAGGCGTGCCGGGACTCCGGGCTCCACACCCTCTATCTCCAGTTCGACGGTCTGGACGACGAGATCTACCGAAAGGTCCGCGGCGTGCCGCTGCTCAAGGTAAAGCAGAAGGCGATCCAGGCGGCGCGCGAGACCCACACCCCGGCGAGCGAGCTGGCCCAGGGAAAGCCGGACAAGCCGATCTCGGTGGTGCTGGTCCCGACCCTCGTCGGCGGGTTCAACGAGAAGGAGATCTGGCCGACCGTGAAGTTCGCGATCGACAACATCGATGTCGTTCGTGGGGTCAACTTCCAGCCGGTCGCCCTCACGGCGCGGATCCCCGACCGGGACCGGTTCCAGATGCGGTTCACCCAGTCGGACCTTGTGCGTATCCTCTGCACGGAGGGGCCGTTCGAGAAGTCGGACTTCTTCCCAGTGCCGTCCGTGGCGCCGATCTCCGAGCTCGTCTCGATCATCCACGGCGAGGAGAAGATGACCCTCACGACCCACCCCGGCTGCGGGTGCGCCACCTTCGCGTTCGTCTCGAAGGACGGCAACAAGATCACTCCGCTCCCCCGGTTCATGGACGTCGACGGCTTCTTTGAGAACGTCGAGTCGATGATCGAGAAGTACCGCGACGCGCGCTTCTCGCGCGTCCGGACGGCGGTCGCGGGGGCTCGTCTGCTGCACGACGTCGCGAAGTACTTCGACTTCTCGAAGGCGCCGGAAGGGCTCAACGAGAAGAACTCGGTCAAGGTCATCGCCGGGATCTTCACCGAGGGCAACAAGGAGGCCCTCGCGAAGTTCACGTGGCGGACGCTCTACATCGGGAACATGCACTTCCAGGACGCCTACGACTACGATATCCAGCGCCTGATGCGCTGCGATATCCACTACGCCGTCCCCGACGGGCGCGTCATCCCGTTCTGCTCGTACAACTCCGGCCCGATCTACCGCACGGAGGTCGAGAAGAAGTTCTCGATCCCGATCCCCGAGTGGCAGGCCGCGAAGAAGTCGAGCGGGCTCGCGCTCAAGACGGTCGAGACGATGGGCGTCAACGGCGAGGTCATCGTCGACCCCGAGTACTACAAGATCCGCGCGCTGAAGGGCGCGCCGGGCATGTCGACCTAAGTCGGGCCGGCCGTCCCTCGAGCGAACCCTTTCCTTCCGTCTCTTTTCTCGGCGGGTCCGCGCTCACTTACCGGGATCGAACAGCGCGGCGCCCGGGTCCCGGACCCGCAGGCTCATCGGGCGGCCGGGTCGCTCCGCGCGCTCGACCCGTCGGTCGATCTCCTCCCAGAGCGGCGACGCGGGCGGGGTCGGTGGAGCCGGCGGCGTGGGGAGAGCGTTTGGGTGGTTCGTGAGCCACCGGTTCGCCGCCTCGATGTGCTTGCAGGTCCCGAGGCCCCGGCGGGCGAAGTCGGTGCACGTGCAGAGCGCGGGGGTCAGTTCGGGGAACGTCGGACGCATGACGAGGTACGTAGTTCGGTGCAGCGGATTGCGGACTTCGATCAACGGAAACGGTTCCCGCTGACGCAGGCGCAGGTCGAGCGGCTCTTCAAGGGAACGCGATCGCCTCTCGCTCAGCTCGTCGGCAAGGTCTTCCGGGTCCCGTGCTCGAGGCGAGCGGGTGCGACGTCGGTCCACGCCGAGCTCAGCGGAGCTCGCTACTTACGGATTCCGGAGCGCTGCGTTCTCGGGGGTCGCGTGGGACCAAAGGTTGTTAACGGCGGGCGGGGTGAGTCACCGAAGAACCACCGGGTCCGCTCCGTCGGGCCGAGGACTATCGCCGGGCCCGAGGCGAGCCGCCTCGGCGGGACGGGGACCGGAAGACCGCATGGACCCGACGACCGAGTTCATTGTCGGACTGTTCCTATTGGTCGCGCTCTCCATCATCGTCGGCGAGGTCCTCAGCCGCTTCGGGATCGCGGCGCTGGTCGGGCAGATCCTCGTCGGGGTGGTCCTCGGACCTACCCTTCTCGGGAACTTCCTCGGGCTGACGAGCGCCGGCTCGACGGTTTCGACCGAGTTCCAGGGGATCCAGTTCCTCGCGACCTTTTTCATCCTGATGATGGCCGGGCTCGCGGTCACGCCCGCGCAGATCCGGGCCACCGGGCCCTCCGCGGCCGCCCTGGGTGTCGCCATCTTCCTCGTGCCGTTCGTCGTCGGCGCCGGGATCGTCCGTCTGCTGTATCCGGCGTTCCCGACCGACGAGACCCTGTTCGTCTCGCTCTGCATCTCGATCACGGCCCTCCCCGTGCTCGGGATCATGCTGCAGGAGTTCCGACTCGCGGACACACGGTTCGGAGCGTTCCTGATGAACGGCTCGGTGGTCAACGAGCTCGTGGCGGTCACGGTGTTCGCCGTGCTGCTCCGGCTCGAGTCCGGGTCGGGGAACTTCTGGCTCGACATCGCGGTCGCGTCCGCGACCGTGGGGGTGTTCCTCTCCACGATCCTCGCCGTCCACATGGGTCTCCAGAGCCTGCGCAACCTGCGGGTGTGGGATCGGTGGGTCGACCGGTTCCGCCTCACGTGGAGGTCCCGCGAAGCCGGTTTCGGGATCCTCATGGTCGCGGGGCTCGGCGCCGCGCTCTACTCCCAGTTCCTCGGCCTCACCTTCATCGTCGGGGCGTTCTACGCCGGTCTCCTGGTCACTCCCGAGAGCGCCGGTCGGGCCGGTCACCGCACGATCAGCCTCGTCTTCAACGCCATCACGTGGGGGTTCTTCATCCCCCTCTTCTTCGCGCTCGTCGGGTTCGGAATGAACTTCACGCTCCTCGGGCCCGGCGCGTTACCGGTCCTTGCGTTCGCGGGCCTCGCGGTGTTCGCGTTCTTTTCGAAAGCGTTCGTCGGGACCGCCTTCACCCGCACCCTCGGCTGGTCGTCGAACGAGTCGCTCTGTGCCGGCATGCTCGTGTCGAGCCGGGGGGCGGTCGAGCTCGCCATGGCGGTGATCCTGCTCCAGGAACACATCTTCACCACCACCGTGTACACGATCGTCGCCGGCGTGGGCCTTCTGACGACGCTCTTCTCACCCATCGCGGCGCGGCCGTTCGTCCGGTCGATCACCGCCGAGCGCCGCGCCCTGGCCGAGCGGGGTCCGGCGCTCTCCGAGGCCCTGCCGCCGCACCACCTCATCTCCGACGGGGAGATCCTCGCTCGGCGCTGAAACGCCGGCGCCCCGACCCGGCCGGCACGGTTATCTTCCGGCCCCGGTCGTCGCCCGGCCGATGGCGGCGATCCCCCCGACGGGAACGCGAGGTCGCCGACGGCCAGCGCTCTCCAAACCGGCCAAGATCGGGCTCGGGTTGTTGCTCACGCTCGTTGGACTTTTCCTCCTGGTCCTGCTCTTCCCGACCGACCCGTCGAGCTTCGCCCGAGTGCTCCCGGTCGCCGCGGTCGGCCTCGTAGCACTATGGGTCGGGGGGATCCTGATGGGGATCGGGAGCCGCTCGTAAGAGAACGGCCGGTCGATGTTCGACGGATTTCCCTGGCGGCTCGTCACCGTGGACATCGACGGCACGCTGACCCGAGCTCACGGCTGGCAGGAGATCGCACGAGCGTTCGGCCACCAGGACGCGTTCGCGGACACGAACCGGCGATTCCATGCCCGCGAGATCGGAGAGGACGCACATCTCGCGAAC
>Ga0335078_10007465_pt1 | contig 16205 bp, 13 predicted proteins | sample Lox_Sample_32_FD_206711 | JGI IMG/M metagenome (GOLD analysis project Ga0335078, IMG submission 206711) | Soil microbial communities from Loxahatchee National Wildlife Refuge, Florida, United States - Lox_Sample_3.2 | ecosystem: Environmental > Terrestrial > Soil > Wetlands | place: USA...
GCCGCTTTATGTGGTTCCTCGTGATCTTTACGGGCTATTGGGTGGTGTTCTGGCAGCAATATATTTCGCTGCCGGGATATATTCACGGCTACATCAACTCCCGATCTGATGTTGAGCTGATTCTGGTGACGGATGGGCTGACCGTGATCTGCCTCACCCTGTTGGTGAATTTCCTGACGAAGAAGATTCCGGCTTTTCAGGCGGTGATTCTCGGGACGGTGATCACGTCGGCGTCTTGGCTGATTCTGGCATTCTGGCCGACGGTGCCGGGAGCAATTGCGTCTTTGTTCGTGCTCGCGCTCGGAGAGATCATTCAGTCGCCCCGTTACTACGAATACATTTCGCGGCTGGCGCCTCCGGAGCAGCAGGGAACTTATATGGGGTTCGCGTTCTTGCCGATTGGGATTGGGTCGCTGATCGGCGGATGGTTTGGCGGGACGGCGGTTCATCAGTTCGGAGAGATGGCGCACCAGCCGGCGAAGATCTGGTACTCGTTCACGGCGCTGGGAATCGCGACCGCGCTGTTGCTTTGGATTTACGATCGCATCGTGGGGACCGGCGCGTCGGGTTGAACGGAACGAAGATACTTACCACAGGGTTCAGAGGGTGACGGGTCTCAGGGATGGTTACACGCACGATCACTCCTCGCGCAATCGCAGACCACATTCGGCGAGTGCTTAAAGACGGAGGTTCGGCTCCGCACTCGGCCGAGGTGCAGTGGTTTTTCAAAGAGGAGATCCAATCGCGCGGGTGGTATACGGCTGAGCTGCGCAAGGTGACGCGACGATTTCGCCGCAGCATCTTGAACGAGCGCGGGCTGGCGTTCCTGGTCGAGGTTGCCGACGAACTTCTTGCTGGAAGCGTGCAGGAGGAGAAAACCTGCGCTGTCTTTTTGCTCGAAGGGCTGACCGGGCAACTTGGGCCGCGTGATTTCAAGCTTTTTGGTTCGTGGCTGGATCGTGTGTCGAGTTGGGCCGATCACGACGGGCTTGCGCACTATCTTTTGTCGCCCATGGTCTGCGCCGACGCGAAATATTGTCCCGAGGTTTTTCGGTGGACGAAGTCCAAGAACCGATGGCGACGGAGGGCGGCGTGCGTGGCTTTGATTCGCGGGGCGCGCGAGAAGAAATTGTTTCCCGAAATTGTGCGAACTTCGGAAGCGTTGCTGGCCGATGAAGATGACATGGTGCGGAAGGGGCTGGGCTGGCTGCTGCGCGAGGCGGCGAAATATGACGCGCGGAAGACGGTGCCTTATCTGATGAAGATTCGGGATCGGGCTCCGCGGCTGGTTTTGCGGACGGCATGCGAGACGCTGCCGGCGGCTGTGCGGAAACGAGTTCTACAGTCATCTCCAAAAAAGTAATGCGCGCTCGATCGTCGGGGCGAGAGGGGCACCGGGGCTAAAGCCCCTTCTCATATTGCGCTATGACGCGGCCCTGAAGGGCCGCTCCTTCACGGTAGCGTGGGGCCGCTCCTTCACGGTAGCGCGAGGCCGCTCCTTCACGGTAGCGCGAGGCCGCTCCTTCACGGTAGCGTGGGGCCGCTCCTTCACGGTAGCGCGAGGCCGCTCCTTCACGGTAGCGAGGCCGCTCTTCCATCGTAGCGCGGGGCCGGCCGTCGCGGGTGCGCAGGGGATAAGGGCGCGGGGATCTTGATTTGCAAAGCCCGAGTGCCTTCCTTATCGAAACATTCCCCTACGTCAATCGAGGTAGTCGTCGTCGATGTAGCACCAGCGCCAGTTTTCGCCCGGCTCGAAGGACTGAATGATGGGGTGCTTGACTTTGTGGAAGTGAGCGCGAGCGTGCTTGTTCTTTGAGGAGTCGCAGCAGCCGACGTGGCCGCATTCGAGGCAGAGGCGGAGGTGGACCCAGGTATCGCCCATCTCGAGACATTCCTTGCAGCCTTGGCCGCTGGGAGTGACTTTGCGGATTGTGTTGGTGTGAGTGCATGTGGCCATTGTTGTTCCCTTGGTTGTCGTCCTTTGGTTGTCGCTGTAGATCGAGCCGTTGCTCATGCGGCGAGAATCTTGTCGCGGAAGCCGCCGTATGTGAACGTTTTCACCAGATCCTTGGCGTAGAAGTCTCCGGGAAAGCCGAGTTCGATGGCGCTGGCTTCGTTGAGCGTGGCCAGTTGTTCCGGCATCAAGTTCAACTCGAGGCTTGCGAGATTGTCTTGCAATTGAGTGATCCTGCGCGCGCCAATGATCGGAATGACTGGAATATCACGGTAGCGTAGCCAGGCGAGAGCAACCTGCGCGGCTGGGCGCCCGACCTGCTGGCTGACTTTCTGAACCGCGGCGACAATGCGATCTGGGCCTTCTCCTGTGCGTTTGAATTCCTTGCCCATGTCGCTGGTGTAGCGCGCGTCTTTGGCGGAGCCGGAATGATATTTGCCGCTGAGCAGTCCTCCGGCCAGCGGAGACCATGCGACGAGACCGAGATTAAAGGTCTTGGCCATGGGGATGAGTTCGCGTTCGACGGTGCGCTCGATGAGTGAGTACTCGATTTGCAAGCCGATGAAAGGCGTCCACCCACGAAGTTCGGCAAGCGTGTTGGCCTGCGCGATCCACCAGGCGGGCGCGTCGGAGACCCCAGTGTACAAGACCTTGCCTTGAGTGACGAGATCGTCAAAGGCGCGCATGACTTCTTCCACCGGAGTCAGCTGATCCCAGACGTGCATCCAGTAAAGATCGATGTAGTCAGTGTTGAGGCGGCGGAGGGAGGCTTCGACGGCCTGGACCATGCTCTTGCGGTGGTTGCCGGCGGCGTTGGCGTCGTTGCCGGGGGCGGCGTTGGTGTACTTGGTGGCCAGAACGATGGAGTTGCGATGATCGCGCATGAACTCGCCGAGGAGGGTCTCGCTGGTGCCGTTGGTATAGAGGTTTGCGGTGTCGATGAAATTGCCGCCCGCGTCGCGGTAGGCGTCGTAGATTTTGCGGGCTTCGTCCTTGGAGGAGCCCCAGCCCCAGTCTTCGCCGAAGGTCATGGTGCCGAGGGAAATCTCGGAGACGCGCAGGCCGCTGTTGCCGAAAAGACGGTAGTTCATTCGTTCACCTCAGAGGAAATCATCGACTATGGAAATTAACGATTATGGATTCACGCGACGGGCCTGGAGATACATAAAGTTTGAGGTTCAGCGTTGAAGGCGCTTTGAACCACCAAGGGCACGAAGGTAGAGGAAATCTGCGCGTGGACTGGCAGTGGCCTTCTTCAGTGGCCTTCCTCCTCCAGATACTTTTCGACTTCCAACGCGGCCATGCAGCCGGAGCCTGCTGCTGTGATTGCCTGTCGGTAGCGGCGGTCCTGCACGTCTCCGCAGGCGAAAACGCCTGGCACCTTCGTAAAGACATTCTTGTGCGTGATGAGGTAACCATCGGCGTCGGCATCGAGCTGGCCGGCAAAAATTTTGGCGTTCGGGACGTGTCCGATGCCGAGGAACATGGCGCTGGTCGGGAACTCCCAGCTCTCGCCGGATTTGACGTTGCGGAGGCGGAGGGCGGTCACTTCTTTCTTGGCAACGTCGAGAACGTCCTCGACGACGGTGTCGGTCAGGAAGGCGATTTTGGGATTGGCCTGGGCGCGATCCAGCATGATCTTGGACGCGCGGAACTGCTCGCGGCGGTGGATGAGCGTGACTTTGCTGGCAAAGCGGGTCAGGAAGGTGGCTTCTTCCATGGCCGAATCGCCGCCGCCGATGACGGCGATTTCCTTGCCGGAGAAAAAGAAACCGTCGCAGGTGGCGCAGGAGGAGACGCCGTGTCCGATGAGCGCATGCTCGCTGGGCAGGCCCAGCCAGCGCGCCGAGGCGCCGCTGGCGATGATGAGGGTGCGGGTCTGAATTATCTCTTTGCCTACCGTCAGCTTAAGGGGGCGCCCGGTCAAGTCCGCCTTGCTGACGTGTCCGATACGATACTCGGCTCCGAAGCGCGAGGCTTGTTTGCGCATGTTTTCGATGAGTTCTGGCCCCTGAATGCCGTCGGGGAAGCCGGGAAAGTTCTCGACCGAGGTGGTCATCGATAGCTGGCCGCCGGGTTCGTGGCCTTCGATGACGAGCGGCTTAAGATTGGCGCGGGCGGTGTAGAGGGCAGCGGTGTGGCCGGCGCAGCCGGAGCCGATGATCACTACGTTGCGGATGTCCATAGGGCTAGTTGAGTAGATTCCAGACGCTTGATTTGGTTGCAGCGCGCGTTTGGCGCCAAACGTGGTCCGTGCCGGCGCCGGCAGAAATCGTAAACCACGAATGACGCGGAGTGCACGGAGGAAATCATTTCGGCTTCGCTTTTGCGGGCTCGTTTTTGCCCATTCTGGTGAGCTCCTGCAGAACGATTCTGCGTACGCTGAGCGCATCGCGGTAACGGGTGAGAACTGCGCTGGCTGCGCGGAAGATGGGCTCGTAGGCGGATTGGTCGGTTGCCGGACGGCCTTCTTCGGCGGGGCAGCGGGAGAGCGCTACCGACGGCTTGCCGAAGCGTTCCAGCCGGATGCGGGAGACGGGCGTGTCGGAGGAAAGCATGGCACTGGCCGAGGTCACGGCGGAAGCGCTGTCTTCAACGGAAACCTGCATCAGGTCTTTCGGATCGCGCACGCGCAGAACCAGGGTTTCGATCATGGTGCCGGCGTCGGTGCTGAAGGAATACTGGACGTTTGCGAAGGCCGCGCCGGCGGGGAACTCGCGGCGGATGCGAACCCAGTCGGAGGCGACAGTCGCGCTCGAGGGCAGCTTTTCCATGCCCGCCATGGGCATGTTCGGGTCGAGGGTGGAATGTCCGCGGGCGACTTCGAAATCTTTGGCGAAGGCCGGCTTGGCGGGGACTTTGGCGAGGGCGGAGGATAGTTCTTTCTGGTCGTCGGCGGTGGGGGTGCAAACGTTGAGGACGTTGACCTTCACGGGCGGCTGTTGAGCTGGCGCGGGCGTTTTGGGAGCTGGCGTCTCCTGCGCCGGGGACGGTTGTGCGTAGAGCGATACAAAGACCGCTACGGAGAGCGTCACGGTTGCCAGCAAAGTTTTCGCGGGAGACACCGCGGAATTGTATCAGGCGCGTGGAGCGGGAGGTGCAAGTGTGCTCCGGAGGAGAGTTTCCGGATAACGTCCGGAAAAAGCTCGAAACCACGGAGTACGCGGAGGAGCACCGGACAGCGAGCTCTCGCGATTCAGCCGGCGTTCGGCTGCGTTCTGGCGTTTGACGGGCGCCCGGTTACCGGTGTTCAGTCGGCCGCGCTGCTGTCCGGTTCGGGGGCTCCATGGCGGCGGAGCAACTGCGGCAGATTTTGCGAAAACGCGGAGCGCGGCAAGACCATGTCGCATCCGGCTTCGTGCGCTTTTTGCTTCAGGTCTCCCTGCACGTGGGAGAGGAAGCCGATGATCGAGGTCCCTTTCTTGAGCTTGCTCTTCAGTTTCGGGATCAACGAGAGCGGCTTGGCGTTGGCGTTGTTGAGATCAAAGATGATGAGCGAAGGCTTCTCTTCGCCGTTGTTCTTGATCTGGTCGGAGAGATCCTTTTCGGTCTTGACGAATTCGACTTTGACATTCATCTTGCGGCCGGTTTCCTGAATCTTGGTCAGGAAGAAAAGGTCTTCGACGAAGGCGAAGACGCGCGAGGCGGCATCTTCGGCGGGGGCGGGAAGAGGCTCGGGATCGGCGACTGGATAAGCCGCCGCAAAGCCGGGACGCCTTGGGCCCTTGTTGCCGTTATCGCCGTTCAGCGCGGCGCGGTAACTGTGATCCATGGGGGCGGTGAAGATTCCCTGATGCTCCTGGCGGGGACGGGACGTGCCTCCTCCGCCGCCACCGCCTCGTCTCTGCGAACGACGCCCACGGCGCCGTTTGTGCTTCCCGCCTCCTCCATGGGAGGCGTGTCCGGGTCCTGCATTCATACGTCGTCTCTTGTTAAGTTTTGAATTTAATCCCCAGCCTGGATCGAAGACCCGAGGCCTGATTGTTTCGTCTTGCTTTTCGCCGCGAACTCAATCGCTGCGATCTTTATTTCATTTCATGCGATCTGCGCTATACGCGCTTCGCGCCGCGGGGGTGTGGTTTCTTAGAAATGAAATACACCGGCACGGCTGGCCGAACCCACTTCGGCTGGATGCTACTTAGGAACGATGCTAAAGAAACTGTTCAATCTGTAATTGGGCGCCTGAGGCATTTGGGCGCGACGGCCAGCGAGACGCATAGCCGCTAGAGAACACCTTGATGTTACCTACGATGGGGTGAGTTGCGCAAGGGGGGAAGGCATTAGTTTTCCACATTTTGGGCATTACGAAAGATCGGAGCGGTTGTTTCGGGAGATCGTCTGAAGCCCAAAGGCTGGCTCGCCGATACAAGAAGGGTGAGATTGGACCGCGAGGAAGAAACCCACTCCGCAGAAAGTTCGCTGGCGGCGCCGGGGCAGCGTTTTGTAGCCCGGCAGCCGATTCTGAACCGCGCGCAAAAGGTTTTTGGGTACGAGTTGCTGTTCCGCAATGGGATCGAAGACTACTTTGCCGCCGACGACATCAACGTGGCAGCGCGCTCTACGCTGGACAGTTCGCTGTTGTTTGGCTTGAACACTCTTTGCCATAACAGCCGGGCATTCGTGAACTGCACGCTGGAAATACTGCTCAAGGACCTGGTCACACTGCTGCCTCCGAGTCAAACGGTGGTGGAGATACTGGAGAGCGTGCCGCCGGACGACCGGGTGGTGGCGGCGTGCAAGCGGCTGAAGACGGCGGGGTATCTGATTGCGCTCGATGACTTCGCTCCCGGCGATGCGCGGGCGGTGCTGAGCGACCTGGCCGACATCATCAAGGTGGATGTGCGGGCGACGAAGATGGAAGAGCGCGCGGGCATGCTGCGGCGGTTCGGCTCGGCAAAGTGCAAGCTGCTGGCGGAGAAGCTGGAAACGCCGCACGAGTTCTATCAAGCGCGGAACATGGGGTTCACGTACTTTCAGGGGTATTTTTTCTGCCGTCCGGAGGTGGTGAAGGGGCGGGAGGTTCCGGCGAACCGGGTGCACTACCTGCAATTGCTGGAGATGGTGTCGCGTTCGGAAATCGAAATGAAGGAACTGGAAAAGCTGCTGAAGCAGGAGGCTGCGATCTGCTACCGTCTGCTGCGGTATTTGAACTCGCCGATATTCGGGCTGGCGCTGGAAGTGAAGTCGGTGCGCCATGCCATGGCGATCCTGGGGGAGCGGGAGTTGCGGCGATGGATCCGATTGATTGTGACGGTGGGGGCGGCCGAACAAGGATGCAGCGAACTGGTGCTGATGGGGCTGACGCGGGCGCGTTTTTGCGAACTGCTCTCGGACGATGTACGGTCGAACAACGACCTGTTCCTGATGGGGCTGCTTTCCGTGATGAACGCGATTCTTGAGATCGACATGAGTACTCTGCTCGAACGGGTGCCGGTGGATTTCGAGACCAAGGCGGCGCTGCTAGGGCAGCCGGGGGGCCTTGGGAAGCTTTACCAGTTGACGCTGGCGCAGGAAGCGGGGGAGTGGCCGAAGGCGAGCGCGCTGACAAAAGAACTCGGGTTGAACGAGGATAAAGTGGGAACGGCTTGGTGGCAGGCCATGACCTGGGCGCAGGAAGTTGCGGGAAACGTGTAGGGATTTGTAATTTGCAATCGACAATTTGCGATTGCGTAATCTCGTAATCGGGTAATTTGGTATCAACCAACGCCACATCAGACACGCGGCGAGCCCATCCTCGCCGATTCCTGGATTACTCAATTACCCGATTACAAAATTGCGAAATTGTTCTACGGGGCTTCGATCAGTTCCATTTTTCCTTCGCGGGTGCGGTGGAGCACCATCAGTTTGCCCTTCGGGTCGCGGAAGACGAAGACGTCGCGGTCGCGGAAGTGAGCTTCTTTGATGGCTTCTTCCAGTGTCATGGGACGGAGGGCGACCGAGTCGGCGGAGCGAACGAGGTGAACTTCCGTGGTCTTGGCTACGGATGGGAATTTGTGGACAGTTACCGAGACGGTTGCGGTTTCGGACAGGCCTAACAACGGCTCAATGTTTTCCTGAAGCGCGCCGTCGCCGTTGAATTTTTTTACGGCCTTACGCTTCTTGCTGAGCCACTTCGTCTTGTACTTGAGCGCCTGTTTGTGAAGGTGGTCGAGCGCATCGTTCACAGCGGAGACCATATCGTGGGCCTGTGCCGCGCTGACGATGGGACCGTTGGGCGGATTGATGGTGATTTCGGCTTTGTGGCGGTGCTTTTCTACGGCGAGGATCACTTTGGTTTCGAAGCGGTCGCCGAGGATCTTGCGGATTTTGTTGAGTCCGGTTTCAACTTCCTTGCGGACAGCGGTAGGAATTTCATACTGACGGCCGGTGTACTCCACGTTCATGGGGACGACCTCCACAAAAGTAAGAAGTCAAAAGTCAGATAGCAGAAGTGAGATCTCGGCAGAAACAGCCACGTTCGCAGTTCCGCAATCCGACTTCTCACCTCTGCCTTACTTTTTCACCCTTCTCTGGTGCGTACTCGGAATCTTCATGTCTTCGCGGTACTTGGCGACGGTGCGGCGCGTTACATCGATGCCTTGGGACTGTAAGATGCGGGTGATCTGCTCGTCGGTCAACGGGCGCGTCGGGTCTTCTTCCTCAATCAACTTCTTGACGCGGCGCTTCAGGATCAGGAGCGACGTTCCGCCGCCCTCGGGGCCCTGCACGCTCTCGGAGAAAAAGTAGCGCAGCTCGAAGACTCCCTGCGGCGTATGCACATATTTGTTGGCGACCGCGCGGCTCACGGTCGAGGGATGCACGCCGATTTCTTCGGCGACTTCCTTAATCATCATCGGCTTCAGTTGATCGATGCCGCGCTCGAGGAAATCCTGCTGGCGCGCGACGATCGAATAGCAAACCTTGGTGATGGTCTGCTTGCGCTGCTCGATGTTCTTGATGAGCTGGATCGCCGACTTGTAGCGGTCTTTGACGTAGTTGCGCGTATCTTTGTCATTGCCGTCGCGCGTGAGAAGGCGCTTGTAGGCCGGGTTCAGGCGCAACTGCGGCATGTCTTCGTCGTTCATGATGATGAGCCATTCGTCTCCATGCTTGACGAAGGCGACGTCGGGCTCGATAAGGCGGGCGGGAGTCTTGTTGTATTGCAGGCCGGGACGCGGGTCGAGGGTGCGGACGTAGTCGAGCGCGACCTGGACGGCTTCGACAGGACGGCCGATGGCGCGCGAGATTTCCTTGAATTGTTTAAGGGTGATGGCATGCAGATGCTGATCGACGACTGCCATGGCGTCGTTGAGGACCTGCTCGGTTGACTCTGTGCCGTTGCCGCCGGTGCCATTGCCGTTGGCGGCGCCATTGCGCGCGTGGCCGTTTCGGCCCTGCTGCAACTGCTGCATGTGATAACGCAACTGGCGGAGGAGGCATTCGCGGAGATCGCGGCAGGCTACGCCGGGAGGATCGAGCTGGCGGACGACTTCGAGGGCTTCGTGGAGGTCGGCGAGGGTGAAGCTTACCGGCGCCTGGGCGGGCGCGGTGGCGGCTGCAGATCCGCCAGAAGAATGCACGGCAGAGCTCCCATTGTTCGTGGAGGGCAGGCTCGGAGAAACCGGACCTGGCGGAGCCGGAGCAGGAGTTTCTGGTTCGGCAAAGGGGGCTGAGCCCGCGACGTCAATATTCTGGGGCGCGCCTTGCACGAACGAAAGGCGATCACTATCCGGCGAAGAATGGCTAGCCGAAGGGTCGAGCGAGAAATTGGATGGACCGGAATCGGCTTGGGGATCGCCGGTGTGTGCGGCATCCGGTTCGGAGGCCAAGTTGGCCGAGGAATCGTCGGCCGTGGCAATTCCGAGAGCTTCGGCCTGGCCTACGATTTTGGCCTGAGCCTGGGCGTCTGACTCGGGGGCGGCCGGGGGCACTACGCCCAGCAGTTCGTCATCGCTGGCAATGAGGTATCCGTCTTCGCTCAGGTTGCCGATGATCAACTCGGCTGCCTGATAGACCTCGGGACGGACGGAGATAGCTCCCAGCTGCCAGAGCAGGTGGTCGGTGAGATTACCGGGCTTGGAGAGAAAGTTCTCGAAGGAAGGCTTTTCGATCTCTTCCATCTCGCCCGAGCTGCGATAGCCGGGGTCGAGGTACTCCTGGAAGAAGGAGCCGAAATCGATCTCCTCGAAGGGGTCTTTCTTCTCGACCGCCGCAATGGGATTCTCTTCGGTGGTGGCCTTGGCGGCGATGCGCTCGCGTTCTTCTTCCTGGCGTCCTACGTCGTCGAGCATAGGGACGGCGTCTTCGAGCTCTTCGAGGACAGGGTTCTCGACCATCTCGGCGTTGATCATGTCCTTGAGCTCGAGCTTGTTGAGCGCGAGCACCGAAACCATCTGGACGAGCCCCGGCGTCAGTATCTGCCGCTGCGAGAGCTTGACGTTCAGTCTGTGTTGAAGAAGAACCATGCGCTAAAGTGGTTTTCGCCTTTCGCGGTTGCTTTTGGAGTCAGAAGTTAGAGTCCAATCTGTCAGCATTTTGGCTGGCATCGGCAGTTTTTCACTTCTGCCATCAGACTTCTTGTCTCTGACCTCTCCTCTAACTTCTCATGCCGAATGCCCTATTGGGTCGGCACCAAGGTTCATTCTGCCAACGCGTTGGTAACCAAAATCAGTTGCCAGTAGTCAGTTGCCAGTTGCCGGCAAAACCTGAAAGCAGTTCCCGGAAAATCCTTGCTACGAGCTTCGAGCAATCAAAACCAGTAAGACCGACTTCGCCGTTGGGTACTGGACTTGACCTCTGGGGTCCAACCTATGACCTTGCCTCACACCAGCGAAAAGCTTTCTCCCAGATATACCCGGCGCACTTCGGGGTCGCTGCCTAGTTGTTCCGGCGTACCGGAACGAAAAATTCGCCCTTCGTTGATGATGTAGGCGCGATCGGTGACGGAAAGCGTTTCGCGGACATTGTGGTCCGTGATGAGGATTCCGATGCCGCTGGCGCGCAGGTCCGAGATGATCTTTTGCAGGTCGAGGACAGCGATCGGATCGATGCCCGAGAAGGGCTCGTCCAACAAGATGAAGGTCGGATTGATACAAAGCGAGCGGGCGATTTCCACCCGGCGGCGCTCGCCGCCTGACAGGGCATAGCCGCGATTCTGGCGGATGTGCTCCAGGCCAAGCTGATCGATCAGGGTCTCGGCCTTTTCCCGGCGCTCGTGCCAGGAGATGGGCTGGACCTCCAGGACGGCCAGAATGTTCTCTTCGACGGTCAGCTTACGGAAGACCGAAGCCTCCTGCGGGAGATAGCTGATGCCATACTGCCGCGCCCGTAAGTACATGGGAACGCTGGTGATATCTTCGTCGTTATATAGGATGCGGCCAGTGTCGGGAGGAATCAGGCCTACGATTGCGTAAAAGGAAGTTGTCTTGCCGGCACCGTTCGGTCCGAGGAGACCGACGACTTCACCCTGCAGGAGGCGGAGGCTGACTCCGTTTACTACGCGCCGGCCACGGTAGGTCTTGCCAATTTCGTCGGTGGCCAGCGTATGCATTTATCGTGCCACTTGCGTCCTTGTGACTGCCGGGGACGTTGTCTTCCCTTCCACGAGCACCCTATCATCGTGTCTGTAGAAAGTCAACGAATCGCCGGTGATTTTGCCGTGTTCGGCATCAAAAATGCTAGGAGGTCCGCCCGTCAGGACGTACTTATCGTCGGCGGCGGTGTAGACAAGATTTCCGCCGGTGGCTCTGCGGTTCGGTTCGACGATCACCACGTCGACTTCGGCGATGATTTTCTCGAACTGGGTGGTGGCGCCGGCAGAAACCGGGCAAGCCCCATCTGTACATGAATTGCGTTGTGCGAGAAAGACCGTCATCTGCCGAGAGGTCATGGTAGCGTCGGAGCCTTTTGCCGTAACGCCGCCGGTCAGGAACACTTTGCGGTCGGCATCGACATAAGTGAGATGCGGAGAAGTGATGGCCACGGGCGTGACTTTGCCGCTATCGTTGTTGACCACGACGGTCCTTACGGGTTGAGTGGGAGTCCCTTCGGCGACGAGCGAGCGGTGATCGCGGTCGAACTGGAGAGAGGGCGCTTCGACCACGTTGCTGTTCTGCCAGAGCCGGGCATTCCCGGTATAGATCGCAATCGCCGACGAGCGGTGCACAGTCATCGTGTGGCTCACCACGTGGATCGGGTCGGAGGAGGCGAGCATTGCGCCGTTGTGCTGAGGTTTGAGATCGGAGTAGGTGCTCTTGACGTTCGAGTCGGCGACGGCATCTCCAGAGATTCGGTTGAAGCGGATGGTCTGGGCGGTGGTGGTCATGCCACCATCGGTGACGCGCGGCGAGCCGGTGAGAAGCAGCATTTGATCGGCCTCGGTGTAGGCGCCGCGGTCAGCCCAGGCTTTTTGGGTTCCGCTGACATAGCTCAGCCCGCCGGATTGAATGATGGTCGAGATTCCCCCTTGCGGCTGAAATTGAACATCAAGCACGGGGCTGGTTGAAACCCGGTCGGGTTGGCCGGCCTGGGTGGCGACGACCTTTGCGTTGGGTGCGCCGTGGAGAAGGTTGAGATGGTTGTTGGACGTGAAGGTCGCGGTGAAGCGGTCGGCAGTCACAACCGTCTTTTGCTGACCCGCGGGCTGCAAAATGGTGATTTGCGGAGGGCCCGAGGTTACGGCGGAATCGAGTTGACGCCCGTTTTTGATGAGGAAATCCATGGCGGGCGCGGTCATTTCTATGTCCTGCTGGTTGGACGACGAGAGCGATGCGGCTCCGAGAGGGTTAGGGGAGGACGCTCCAATGGGCGCGGCCGGAGCGCCCTGCCGCTTTTGTTTGAGGCGAACGCCGTCTTCGGCATGGACCGTCTGGAGAGTCTGATTGACTCCGAAGTGCAGGGTGGCGCGGCCTGCATTGGCTTCGGCGGGCTGTGCACCTTCGGTGTTGAGTTGCACATTGCCAGCCAGGACGGCTGTGGTCAATTGATTTCGATTGCCGGTGAGAAACATTTCCGCATGATCGGAGTGGGAGTGGGCACTCGAGGCATCGCGAAACGCGCCTTCCACATTGCCGTTTGCCAGAATGCGCTCGACGGTATTGTCGTTACGCAGGAGAAATGTCGCCTCATCGGCTTGCAGTTCCTGATGCTCGCGCGTCATACGAACCCGGCTTAGCACGATGGTATGAGGACCCTTATTGATGACGCCGCGATCCGCCGTCACATGATACTGGTGCGGCTGGTGGACGCTCACATCGACCTCCGAGCGAAGAGTCATGGTTCCGGTGCTGGACACATACTGGACACCCATGGCGGAACCGGTGGCTTCGGGCGTCTCGAAGGCGACTTTGCCGTTGGCGGAGGCGTCGCCGGAGTTCTTGTTGAAGACGAGGTCATCGGTTTCGAGATGGATGGGCTTCCTCATCGCGGAGGGTGGCGACTGGTCCGAGCTCTTGATGCCCTCGGGATTGGCTTCGAGGTCGATGAGGACTCGGCCTTTGGCCGTCACGTTGCCGGAGGCGGGATCGAAGTCGAAGTTTTCTCCGGCGATGCGGTCAAAGCGGCTGGAGTCCTTTCCATAGACAACGATTTTTACGTCGTGGAGTTCGGCGCGGCCTCCTTTCTTGAACTGGACCGCGCGGGAGGCGCTGACTGTGAACTCCGTGCGTCCCAGCTCGGACTTCGAGATGGAAAAGCCCTCGGCGGTCTGCTGAATGTCGAGGCCAAGCTTGGCGGGAATCTCATGGACCGCTTTGCTGACGCGCCAGCGTGCGTAAAAATACATGCCCCCCACGATTGCGATCATGAGGATTGCACCTGAAGCAAACCAGTAGCGCAGCCGGGTTACGGGCAGGGGCATGGGTTAAGTTTAAAAGAAATCCTGGTGAAGGGCGCGGAGGGCGAACGGCAATAGGGGAGTTGGAGGGAAAGTCAGAAGTAAGATGTCAGATTGCAGAAGTGAAAACCCGCGGTCCGAGCGAAGCCTTTAACGGATAGGTTCTGCTTCGGCAACCTGACTTCTCACTTCCGCAATCGTTACTTGCGCACCAGCGTTCCCGCCAGCATGTCATGCAACCCCTGCTTGCGCTCGGTGAAGGCGACCATGATAAAGCCGAAGCAGAGCATCAATCCGGAGAGCCACTTGGCGAAATGCCTTCCGGTGGCGCGGGCGAAGTCGATGCGGTTGCCGTAGAGGTCGGTGACCTTCATACCGAAGATCATTTTGCCGAGCGTGGCCTGGTAGGAAGAGCTTTCCATGAGTGCTTCGTAAAGCCAGGAGGCGCCGAGGGTAAGAACCGCGAGCACGCCGGTGCCGAAGATGAGGGCGGGCAATCCCGCGCCGTGGTGCAGACCGAGCGTGCCGAGGCCGCCCAAGGCCAAGCCGCCGAAACCGAAGATGGCGGCGATCGGATGGACGACCACACGCACGATAATTGCGTCGATGAGGGTGGCAATGACACGGATCCAGAAGCCTGCGTATTGAACCCCGGGGACAGCGTAAGTGGGAGGATAAGCGGGCGGCGCCGCATACGCGGCGGGAGCAGTCGTGACTGGAGGGGCGGCAGCCGGGGCCGTTGCCGCGGGGCCGAAGGCTGTGCCACAGCGGCTACAGAATTGCGCGGTCGCTTCATTCGGCGATCCACACTTGTTGCAGAACTGGGTTGCGTTCATGGCGGGAAATATAAGGGTTTCGCGGGGAAGTGTAAAGGGAGGCGATATTCGAGCACCGGTGAGGGAGATCGACGCTGTTCGGCTCAATCCATTTTCAGAAATGTTCGTCGAGAGCCATCTGCTGAACCGTTCTGCCGAACTCCTGTTCGGCTTGCTCCTGCCGGACGGCCAGTTCCTCCTGCAGTTATCGATTGGCGGAGCGGTTCAGGTCACGGAGAGTCAGTTCCAGGCCGCCGAATTCGGGATGGTCGTTCAGGCCCAGAGTGTAGGCGATGTCGAGGCGGTCGCCGGCCAGCAGTTGGAGTTGCTCGCAAGTCTCTTTCATTCCCCACGCCATGGCTTTGAAAACCACGTTGTTGCGCCAGGAGGGAACGGGTGGGTCGAGGGTGGAGACGGCGGACTGTGCCAGCCCGATGGGTCCTTCGCATTGCGGGATGGCGCTTGCATTGTCTTTTCCGGCGCTGGCTTGTAGGCACACGGGCGGGTCGCCGATGCCCGCAAGGGCGGGCGAGATTTTCAGCCGGATGTGCTTGTCTTTTACCGCCTGTGGAGGCGTCATGACGCGCACTGCCTTCGCGGTGAAGACGGGCTCCGGGTTTTCCATGCCAAACGGTTCCAGCAGGCTGAGGGCCCGCTGGAGCTCGGGCGTGACTTCGTCGAGCGGGAGTTCGCGGTCGAATTCCAACTGTGGCTCGAAATCCGCGAGAGTTAATCGGGCGCGCGCGTATTGGTCGAGATGCCGGCGCAGGTTGTCGATGTTGGCCGAGGGCAGGGCGAAGCCGACGGCGTGGGCGTGCCCTCCGTATCGCGAGAAAAGCTCCGGGCAGGATTCGAGGGCGTTGAGCAGATGGAATGAGGGGATGGAGCGGCCCGAGCCATGGGCTTCGCCGGCCTCGCGCGAAATGATCAGGGTGGGACGGCCGTAGCGCTCGACTACGCGGGTGGCGGTGATGCCGATTACGCCACGATGCCAGGCTTCGCCGTCGATGACTATGCAGTAGGCTTCGCGGAGCGCCGGCTCTTCGAGGATGCGGCGCTCGATGTCTTCCAGGATGCGGCGCTCTTCGTCCTGGCGATCGGAGTTGAGCTGGTCGAGGCGGCCGGCAATTTCTCGGGCGCGCTCGAGGTCCTTCACGCCGAACAGATCGACCACGTCGCGAGCGACGTCCATGCGTCCGGCGGCGTTGACGCGTGGAGCGAGGCGGAAGGCGACTTCGGTGGAAGTGAGTTCGCGGCCGTCGCCAAGCTTGGCGACCTCGAGCAGCGCTTTCAGGCCAGGATTGACGGGGCGGCGCAGGCCTTGAAGGCCGAGCTTGGCGAATACGCGATTCTCGCCGAGCAGGGGCACGGCGTCAGCGATGGTGGCGATGGCAACCACTTTCATGAAAGACATCAGAAGGCGCGATTGGTCTTTTGCGGCGAGGCGGCGCTGCATCAGGCCCTGGGCCAGTTTGAAGGCGACACCGGCTCCGCAGAGATGCTTGCAGGGATAGTTGCATCCGGCCTGATTGGGATTGACGACCGCCAATGCGAGCGGGAGGCCGTCGAGGCCCGGAAGGTGATGGTCGGTGACGATCAGATCGACTCCGGTGCGCCGGGCGGC
>Ga0335078_10007466_pt1 | contig 16203 bp, 17 predicted proteins | sample Lox_Sample_32_FD_206711 | JGI IMG/M metagenome (GOLD analysis project Ga0335078, IMG submission 206711) | Soil microbial communities from Loxahatchee National Wildlife Refuge, Florida, United States - Lox_Sample_3.2 | ecosystem: Environmental > Terrestrial > Soil > Wetlands | place: USA...
GCAGTTGATGGTCAGCGGAAAGTCGAGCTCCTTGACCAGACGCGCGGCCGCGATCTTCTTCTCGAACGATCGGTTGCCCGCGATGCGGTCGTTGTCCTCTGCGTTCGGGGCCTGGATCGAGATCTGGACGTGGTCGAGCCCGGCGCCCTTCAGCTCCCGCGCGCGGTCCGGCGTGAACAGCGTCCCGGCGGTGATCAGCGACGAGTACAGGCCGGCGTCGCGCGCGCCCTCGCACAGCTCGGCGAGGTCGCGGCGCAGCATCGGCTCGCCCCCCGTAAGGGCGAGCTGGAGGACGCCGAGCGCGCGCGCTTCGCGGAAGGTCCGGATCCAGTGCTCGGTCTCGAGCTCGTTGCGGTACGTCTCGCCGCCGATGTCGAGCGGGTTCGAGCAGTACGGACAGTGCAACGGGCACTGGTAGGAGAGCTCGGCGATCAGCGTCGAGGGCCTATTCGGCGGCATCGACCACGAGCCCTCTCTGCGCCATGGCATCGACCAGCTCGCGCACGTCGTCGCGCACGTCCGCGCCGCCGTAGCGCTCGGACAGCGCGCCGACGATGTCATCGAGCGAGCGCTCGCCGTCACACAGCTCGAGCACCTGAGCCGCGGTGGGATTGAGCCGCACCGCACCCTCGGGGACCAGCAGCAGGTGCTCCTCGCGTACCTCGTCGTACCGCAGGCGGGCGCCGGTCACGAGGCGAGGACGCGTCATGCGCCCGGTCCCGGTGGCTGCGAGTCGCCGCGCTCGATCGCGTCGAGCTGCGCCCACAGCACCTCGGTCTTGAATCTCAAAGCCGCCACCGCCGCGTCCTGCTGCTCGCGGGTGCGGCACCGCTCGACCACGAGGTCGAGCGCGTACTGGGCGTCGCGGGGCGCCTGCACGAGCCGCCTCCGGAAGTATTCGAGTCCGGCCGGGTCGATCCACGCGTAATGACGCTCGAGCGCCTCGAGCCGAACGCGGATCGCCGAGGGGCCGAACAGCTCGGTCAGCGACGATGCGACGGCCTCGACCCACGGCCGCTGCCGGGCGAAGTTCACATACGCGTCGACCGAGAACCGCACTCCGGGGAGAACGCCGCGTTCTGACTCGATCTCCTCACGCGAAACTCCGAGCGCCTCGCCGAGCCGGAACCACGACTCGATCCCACCGGTCCCGTGCGCCGTTCCATCGTGGTCGACGATCCGGTGGATCCACTCGCGCCGGACCTCGACCTCGGGGCAGTTCGACAGGATCGCCGCGTCCTTCAGCGGGATGCACTTCTGGTAGTAGAAACGGTTCGTCACCCAGCGCTGCAGCTCCTCGGGGGTCAGCTCTCCCGCGTCCATTCGTTGATGGAAGGGGTGCAGGTGGTGGTAGCGCGTGCCCTGGGCGCGCAGCTCGGCGACGAAGTCCTCGGTCACAGGTCGACCTCGAGCCCATCGTAAGCAACTTCGACCCCCGCCCGCACGACCGCCTCGCGCTCGGGTGAGTCCTCGAGCAGGATCGGATTGGTGTTGTTGATGTGAACGAGTGCCTTCCGCGGACGTTCGAGGCGCGCCAGCGCCGCGAGCGTTCCGTCCGGTCCCGACAGCGGGAGATGACCCATGTCGCGCGCGCTCCGCGTCGAGAAGCCGAGTCCGGGGAGCTCGTCGTCGCGCCAGAAGGTCCCGTCGACGAGCACGAGGTCGCTGGTCGCGAAGCGGTGCAGCGTGCGGTCGTCGAGCCGGGCGAGGCCGGGGACGTAGGTGGCGACGCCGCCGCTGACGCCGTCGCGGAACACGAACCCGCTCGCCTCGAGCTCGGTTCCTGACCCGTCGAGGTACCGGGGGGCATCGCCGCCAACTCCGAACGGCTCGACCGTCAGGCTCGAGGAGTCGAGCGGCGTCTCGCGCTCGGGCTCGAGCGTCCGCCACTGCACGCCGCAATACCGTTCGAGGATCTCGAGCACCGGAAACCCCTCGCGGAGCGCGCGCTCGACCCCGGCGTCGCCGAACACGCGGACCGGCGCGGCCGCCTCGCGCAGGAGGAGAAGCCCGGCCGTGTGGTCGATCTCGGCGTCGGTCAACAGCACTCCCGCGATCGGGGGCGCGCGCAGCGCGTCGGGCTGGCCGGGGGCGAGCGCCTCGAGCTGCTGGCGGGCGTCAGGCGAGGCGTTGACGAGGAACCACGGCCCCTCGCTGCCGCGGATTGCCAGCGACGATTGCGTCCGCGGCCGCGCCCGCACGCCCTCGCGCGCCGCCTCGCAGGTCGCGCAGTGGCAGTTCCATTGCGGGAAACCTCCGCCGGCGGCGGAGCCGAGAACCCGAACGCGCACTTGGCCGAGAAGCTAGACGCAGCCTCAGGCGGACACCCGAGGCCACGCCGGCTTCAGAGTCCTACCGGTGGTAGAGGTAGGAAGTCACCTCGGAGCAAAGCTCGACGAACTCAAACTTCGGCTTGGTCCACGTCATCGAACTCTCCCTCTCTCTGGAGTGCAAGTAGCTTTACCTTACACAATTGGACAAGAGCGATCATCTGTCTTGGCGATGCGCGTAGAGGTGAGCGGGGTGGACCCCGACGGGATCGGCGCCGACCTCGTGGCCGCGGCGGCGGGTCCTCGGGCCTGTGAGCTCGGCGCCCCGGAGCGGGCGGTGGCGGACGCCGAGCCGGTCGCGATCGTGTACCGCGACGGCCCTCCGCTGGCGGTGATCGCGGTCGCGTCCGACGCCGAGGGACTGCGGACGGCCGCCGCGCGCGCGGTCCGCGCGTGCCGCGGTGGCGGGACGGTGGCGTGGGGGTTCGACCCGTCGCTGCCGGGGGTGTCGCTCGAAGAACATGTCCGCGCGCTTACAGAAGGCGCCGTGCTCGGCGGCTACGACGGCCGCCGGTGGCGGAGCGGGCAGCCGCCGCGCGGGGTGGAGCGGTTCGTGATCTGCGGCTGCGACGAGGCGCTCGCGCGAGTAGCCGCTCGCGCCGAGCTCGTCGCCGGGTGGACGAACGTCGCCCGCGAGCTGGTCGACGCGCCGGCGAATCTAATGTCGCCGGCGGAACTAGCCGAACGGGTAGTGAAGTTTGACCACCTGGACAGTGAAATTGTCGACCCGGTCAGGGCGGGGCTGGGCGCGCTGGCTGCCGTCGGCGGGAGCAGCCCGATTCCACCGCGCCTGATCGTGCTCCGTCACGAGCCGCCGGGTGCGACCGAGTCACCCCGGCTCGCACTCGTCGGCAAGGCCGTCACCTTCGACACCGGTGGTTACTTCCTCAAGCCGCAAAACGACATCGTCCGCCAGAAGGCCGACATGGCCGGCGGCGCGGCGGTCATCGCGGCGCTGGGCGCGATCGCCGAGCTCGGGCTTCCGGTGTCGGTCACCGGCGTCGTCCCCGCGTGCGAGAACATGCTGAGCGGCAGTGCGATCCGGCCGACCGACGTGATCACGACCGCGGCCGGACTCACCGTCGAGGTGATCAACCCGGACGCCGAAGGGCGGCTGATCCTGGCCGACGCGCTTTGGTACGCGCGCCAGGAGGGCGCGACCCACCTGGTCGACCTGGCCACGCTCACCGGCGCGATGCGCGCGGGCATGGGTGACCTGTACGGCGGCGTGTTCGGGTCTGACGAGGAGTGGCGTGACGCCGTCGTGCACGCGGGCAACGCCAGCGGCGACCTCGCCTGGCCGTGGCCGCTGCACCCGCGCTACCGACCGCTGATCGACTCGACGGTGGCGGACCTCCGCAACATCTCGGGCAAGAGCTTCGGCTTCCCGATCGTGGCCGCGACGTTCCTTGCGCAGTTCGCGGGGGACGGGCCGTGGGCGCACGTCGACATGCTCGGGCCGGCGCTGCTCGACGAGGATCGCGGCGACGCGTTCGGCCGCGGCGCGACCGGCTACGGCGTCCGGATGCTCGTCGAGCTCGCCGCGGGACTGAGCGGCGCGGCCGCCACGTGAGCCGTCGCCCACGCGTTACGCTGGCCCGATGGATCGCGAAGACGGCGACCTGAGGTCTGTGGCGCCGGCAACGCCCGGGCGCGTCGTCGACAGCTCGAAGCTCGACATCGCCGCCGCGGAGCGGGCCACGCGCGATCTGCTGCGAGCGATCGGCGCCGATGCCGACTCGCCCGATCTGATCGAGACGCCGCGCCGAGTCGCCGCCTCGTTCGCTGAGCTCGTGACGCCGGCCGATTTCGGCGCGACCGTGTTTCCCAACGAGGGCTACGACGAGCTGGTCCTGGTGCGGGACATCTCGTTCCAGACGCTGTGCATGCACCACCTGCTGCCGTTCCACGGCGTGGCCCACGTGGCGTACCTGCCGGGAGAGAGCATCATCGGGCTGTCGAAGCTCGCGCGCGTGGTCGATTTCTTCGCCCGAGATCTCCAGCTGCAGGAGCGCATGACCGTGCAGATCGCCGACTGGCTGGAGCAGGAGCTCGCGCCGCGGGGCGTCGGGGTGGTGCTCAGCGCCGAGCACATGTGCATGACGATCCGCGGCGTTCACAAGCCGGGGGCGCGAACGGTCACCTCGGCGCTGCGGGGCTCGCTGCGCGACGACGCGCGGACCCGCCAGGAGTTCTTCAGCCTTGTCGGCTGACCCTTGGGAGGCCGCGCCGCTGATCGAGACCGTGGTGACCACGACCGGGAGTGACGGGGTGGTCAACTGCGCCGCGATGGGGGTTCGTTGGGGGGAGGTGGAGCTCGTGTTCTGGCCGTTCAACGCCACGCGCACGCTCGCGAACCTCCGCTTTCGAGGCGAGGCGGTGGTCCACCTGACCGACGACGTGCTTCTGTTCGTGGAGGCAGCGCTCGGCCACCCGCGCCCGCGGATGCGCGCCGCCAGTGAGGTCGCCGGCTCGGTGATCATCGATGCGAACGCGTGGCGGGAGGTCGTGGTCACCGAGATTGCCGCCAGCGACGGGCGGCCCCGGTCCCGGGTACGGGCTCGGGTGGTGGCCGCCGGCACCGGCCCGCGCGAGCCGCTCGGCCTGTGCCGCGCGCGGCACGCCGCCGTGGAGGCGTCGATCCTCGCCTCGCGCCTTCAGTGGCTCGGAGCCGAGCACGTCAGGGCCGAGCTTGCCCACCTCCAGGAGCTCGTGGACAAGACAGCCGGACCCCGCGAGCGAGCGGCGATGGAGTACGTGCAACGCTACGTCGCCGAGCGGTCGTGACCGAGATCGTGGTCACCGCGCCGGCGCGCCTGCATTTCGGGATGCTCGATCCCGCGGGCCTCGGGCCCCGCCGGTTCGGTGGCGTCGGCGTCGGCGTCGAGTACCCGCGGGTGGTTGTGGCGGTCAGTCCGCGGTCCGGCGACGAGGTGATCGCGCATGGATTGCAGGCCGAGCGCGCGGGCGAGTTCGCTCGCCGCGTGTGGTCGGCGTTCGGCCATCGGGGAGGCGTCGAGGTCGATGTCCGCGAGGAGATCCCGCCGCACGTGGGGCTCGGATCGGGCACCAAGCTTGGCCTGGCGATCGCCCGCGGCCTGGCTGGGCTGGCGGGGACCGCGCCGGGGCCCGGGGAGCTGGCGAGCGCGAGCGGGCGGGGAGCGCGGTCCAGCGTGGGCTGCTGGACGTTTGCCGCGCCGGGGCTCGTGGTCGAGGCGGGCGTGCGTGACCGTGACTCGATCAGCCCGCTGGTTGCGCGTCATCCCATGCCGGAGCGATGGCGATGCGTGCTCGCGCTGCCCCTCGGCGGTGAGGGGCTCTCAGGGGATGCTGAGGAGAGATTCTTCAGCCTGCTGCACTCGGACGGGGTCGCCATCGAGCCGCGCGTGTCGCGGCTGCTGCTGACCGCGCTGCTCCCGGGGCTCGTGACGGCGGACATCGACGAGTTCGGCGCCGCGCTCACCGAGATCCAGCGCGAGATCGGATCGATCTTCGCGGCCCGGCAGGGCGGCGTGTTTCACCCACGCGCGGCGCCGGTCGTGCAGGCGCTGCTGGCGCTCGGGGTCGGAGCGGTCGGGCAGAGCTCGTGGGGCCCGTCGGTCTACGGGATCGTCGATGGTGTGGAGGTCGCCGTTGACATGGCCGAAGCGTTGCGGGCCCGTGTCGGCGCGGACACCGACATCCGCGTGGTCGACTTCGATCGCCGTGGTGCGTGGGCGGAGAAGACGTCGTGAGGTTGCTCGTCAGCGTTGTGTCTGTTGAGGAGGCGCGCCGCGCGCTCGCCGGTGGCGCGGACATCGTCGACGTCAAGGATCCGGGCGAGGGCGCGCTCGGGGCGCCGGCGCCGAGGGTCTTGTCCGACGTGGTTCGGGCCGTCGACGGCGTTGCTCCGGTGAGCGTCGCGCTCGGCGACATGCCGAACCTTCCGCACACCGCCGCGCTGGCCGCGCGCGGCGCGGCGGCATGCGGTGCCTGTTTTGTGAAGGTGGGGCTGCGCGGCATGCGCTCGCTCGGCGATGCGGTGGCTCTGATGGAGGCGGTGATCGAGGGGGTCGGGCCGGAGGTCGGCGTGATCGCGGCCGCCTACGCGGACGCTGAGGCGCTCGATCCACCGAGCTTTACGCCGTCGCTGCTGCCGGCGTTGGTGGAGCGGTCCAGGATCGCGGGGGCGCTCGTGGATACGTTCGCTAAGGATGGCCGCGGGCTGTACACGTGGCTGTCGGTCGGCGAGCTTGACGGGCTGGTGTCTCGGACCCAGGCGGCGGGCGGGACGTTCGGCGTCGCCGGCCAGTTGCGCCTGGGGGAGTTGCGGCGCGTGCAGGCCGACATCGTGGGCGTGCGGTCCGCGGTGTGTCGCGACGGCGACCGTACCGCCCCGCTGTCCGCTGAGTCGGTCGCGGCCGCGGTCGCTGAGCTCAAGGGGATTGGCGCTGATGTCCCGTATATGTCAACCGCATCGCCAATCCTCGGCGGTTAGCCACGGGTGATGCGGGTCCCGACGCTGTCCGGCGCTCGCACTGTCACTGCGACGCCGGTACGTCGAACAGCGTCGGCTACGTACGGGTCCACGACCGCGCCGCCACCGCTCTCCTGCAGCTCCGAGAGTTCGTCTGTGGTGATCGCGCGGAGCGGTGCGTCGTCGTTCTGAGCCGGCCATCGCATCATTACACCCGGGACCGGTTTGAGCAGGACCGCCTCCTCCGCGCCGATCGCGCCGGCGGCCAGCACCGCGAGCGAGTCGCTGGTCACGCTCCAGCTCGCGGGCACGTCGGCCCGGTCCGCGAATGCCGCGTGCACGCCAAGCACCGCCAGCCGAGCAGGCGCGACGAGGTCGGCGACCGGCTCGGCGTCCGGCAGCAGCGCGGCCAGCAACACGCCGAGCTGATCCATCGCCTGCATCGCGAGCACATGGGCGACGCGGTCGGACAGCCCAACCTGTGCGTCCACGGCGCGAACGGCGTCGGCAAACGGGCCGCCCCCCGGCACGACGAGCACGGGGCGGCCGGCGGCGAGCGCGCCAACCTCGTCGCACGCCCGGCGCAGCCCGGAGAGCCCCTGGTCGCGCAGCAGCCCGCCGCCGACCTTGACGACCAGTGGGCCCGGGTCATTCACGGCCGAGCACGGACAGCGCCACCGCAGCGGCGACCTCGCCGCTCTCGCCAGCGAGGTATTCGTGGGTCGCCAGGCCGCAGCGCTCCGCCGCCGCGCGGGCCAGGAACTCCCCGACGCCGACCGTGACCACGGTCGCGCCGGCCGCCGCCCGCTCGGCGACGCGCCCCAGCGCGGCCGCGATCGCCGCCACCTGCGCGTCCTCGACCGCCGCTGCGATCGCCTCGATGTCCCCGGCGGCGAGCTGCTCGGGGTCCGCGCAGACCACGCGGGCCAGCCGGGCGCGGGCCTCGGCGAGCGAGGCGCCGCGGCCGTCGGGGAACGTGCATGTGCACTGCTCGGGGGTCAGGTTGCCCCGGATCAGGTGCGCGTCGGCGCTGATCGCGAACAGCTCGGAGGACACCGGGCACGCCCGGCCGCCGATCGGCACGCGCGAGAGGATCGCCGCCACGTTGGTTCGCAGCGCCCCGGTGTAGACGAGCTCGCCGGACAGCAGCCGCTCGACGTCGGTGCGCCCGCGGGCGACGACCTCGCCGGCCACGATCGGGATCACGTCGGTGGTCGTGCCCCCGCAGTCGAGCAGAATCGCGTCGGGCGCCGACCTCGCGATCAAGAGCGCGGTCGCCATCCAGTTCGCGGCCGCGCACCGCAGCGGCTCGGCCCGCGCCTCGTCGATGCCGATCAGCTCGCCGGCGATCGTGATCACGCGAAGCCGGCGCCCCGGCAGCGCGCGGCGCGTGGCCTCGAGCACGTGCAGCACGCCCTCGCGCTTGCTCGCGAAGGCGTCGACGAGCTCGGCGGTGGTCGTGAACGCGACCGGCGCGTGCACGACCCCGAGCCGCCCGACCACCGACGCGATCGCGCCCGTGAGCGCGTCCGGGCGGCGCCACACCTCGAACGGCTCGGAAGCGACGCGGATCCGTTCGTCGGCGTCGACGACCGCCGCCTTGGTGTTGGCTCCGCCGACGTCGAGCCCGATCACCGGGACCATCCGGGCATCATGACGGGACGATGCGGATCGTTCCGGTCCTCGACCTCAAGGGCGGCATCGTCGTGCACGCCCGCCGCGGGAAGCGCTCGGAGTACGCGCCGCTGCGCAGCCCGCTCGTCGACGGGTGCGAGCCGGTCGCGGTGGCGCAGGCGCTGTGCGCGGTGTGCCGGACCCGCACGATCTATGTCGCCGATCTCGACGCGCTCGGCGGTGCCCCGGTCGACGTGGCGACGCTGACCGCGCTCGGGGCGGTCGCGGAGCCGTGGGTCGACGCGGGCGCCACGACTCCGACGGCGGCGGCGGCGCTGAAGCGTGCGGGCGTGGCGCGGAACATCGTCGGCACGGAGTCGCTCGGTTCGGACGCGAAGATCGAGCGGCCGGTCGTGTTGAGCGTCGACCTGCGCGACGGCCGGCTGATCTCGCCGCGTCCCGAACTCACGGGCCGCGACCCGTCCGCCGCCGCGCCGCTGGCTCGAGCGCTCGGGGTGAGGGAGTTGCTCGTGATCGACCTCGCGCGGGTGGGCAGCGGCACCGGGCCGCCGTTGCAGGCCGTGGCGCAGCTCGCGCAAGCCCTGCCGGGCGTCGCCATCTACGCCGGCGGCGGCGTTCGCGGGGACGCCGACCTGCGCGCGCTCGAGTCGGCCGGCGCCGCGGGCGCGCTCGTCGCCACCGCGCTCCACGAGGGCCGCGTCACGCCGTGACGAGCGCCTCGCACGTCCCCGGCGTGCGCGCTCGACGAGGTCATGCCGTGACGAGTGCCTCGCACGCCGCAACCACCCGCGCCGTGAGATCCTCCGAGCACACCGACTGGAGCGCCTGCCAGCCGGGGATCCCGTTGACCTCGAGCACGACGACCTTGCCGTCGGGCGTGACGAGCAGGTCGACGCCGGCGACGTCGGCCCCGACCGCGGCGGACGCGGCGAGCGCAACGGCGCGCTCATCGTCGGACAACGCGACGGCGCGCGGACGCGCGCCGCGGGCGACGTTGGCTCGCCACGAGTCGGTAACGCGCTCCATCGCGCCGGCGATCTCGCCGGCGACCACGAGCGCGCGCAGGTCGCGGCGGCCGGCGGGCGCGACCGTGCGCTGCACGTAATAGACCGTCCGCTCGAGCTCGAGCGCGCGGAACGCCCGGTGGGCGAGGTCGCGATCCTCGAGACGCACGATCCCGTTTCCCATCGCGCCGAACAGCGGCTTGACCACGACGTCGCCGCCGAGCTGCTCGAACGCCCGCATGGCGTCGTCGTAGCGCTCGCAGACGATCGTGGGCGCGGTGGGCACGCCGGCCCGAGCGAGCACCGCGCCGGTCCACGACTTGTCGATCGTCCGCTCGATCGCACGGGGGCGGTTGACGCAGCGGACGCCATGGTCCGCGAGCACGTGGAGCGCGTCCATGCGAAAGATCACCTGCTCGAGCGAGCCGCGGGGGAGACCGCGGACGACCAGCAGGTCGAGCGCGCCCAGCTCGTCGCCGTCTGCTCCGAGCACGTGGACATCGCCTCGCTCGTCGACGATCGACTGAAGCCGCGTGGCCGGAATCGCGAGCACGTCGTGGCCGCGAGCGGACAGCGCCGTGAGCAGTCCGCGCGAGTGCCAGGAGCCGGACCCGCCGAGGACGCCGACGCGCAGGCGCTCGGTCACTGGGCGAACGAGCGCTCGAGTACCTCGGGCGCGAGCCCGCCGCCGTGATGGGCGCGCCCGGACTCGGTGCTGGTGAGGGTGGCCTGCGCGGGGCTGAACAGCATCGGATCGATGTCGTAGAAGTTCCAGTTCGCCGCCTCCAGCAGCTCCCCGAACGGGGTGCCGAACGCGTCGGAGGCGGCCGACGGGAGGCGGGCGGCGAGGTCGGCGGCCTCGTCGTCGCCGGCCTCGATCCACAGGTGGACGGTGCCGCCGTACAGCACCGCGTCATTCGTGCGCCCGATCGCGACCGGGTCGTTCTTGGCCACCGGGGCGATCGGGCAGCAGCCCCAGCCGCTGCGGATCCGCGCCGGGTCGACCCCGAGCTCGTGCAGCTTGTGGAGCGCGGTCTCGACCACGCGCGCCGAGATCTGGACCGAACCACATGTGGATGCGGTGGGTGCGATCAGGAACGTGACCGCGGACGGCTCGATGCCACATCGCCGTGCCACCTTCTCGACGATCTCCGCCGGCGGCGGTTTCCGGGTCTCGAGGCACAGCACCGCCCGGCCGGCATGCTCGCGCCAGGCCAGCTCCTCGAACAGTTCCTCGGCCCGCGCCAGCGCACGCCCCGGCCCGCTGGCCATCGCGAAGTAGTCGTCGTGTTCGAGCTTCCAGCCGGCGTACTGGGCGGCCAGGCATGCGGCCGCGGGCTGGTCGACGGCGACGCCGAGGCCGGGCCATGTCCGCTCGCCGACCGTGACCGGCAGCGGGTCGATCCGGCCCAGCCCGCCCATGCATGCGGCGGCGAAGGCGAGCCCGGCCTGAAGTCCACCGCGGGCGTGCGCGCCGCAATCGACCACCCGCGCGCCGCAGTCGAGCGTCTGGACGTCGATCCCCAGCGCGTCGGCGTCGGCGGCCATCTCGTCCACGAGCGCCGCGGCCCGTTCGTTCATCGACAGGCTCACTGGCCCTCCTCGTCGTCGTCGAAGATCAGGATCTCGCCGCGGCCGAGCTCGGTCCGGTCGCCCGACCACCTCGCCCAGCTTCCGCTCAGCAGCGCGTCGTCGACGGTCAGGCCGAGCTCGCGCGCCCGGAGCAGCTGGAGGCGGAGGGCGGGCGGGCTGAAGCGGGTGGCGAACGCGTAGCTCGGGAGCGGCTCGACCGCGGTTCCCGACGCGAGCGTCCCGCGCTTGTTGCCGAGCCCGGCCTCGGGGCCGAGGCCGCCCAGCGCGATGATCGTGCCCGCGAGCATTCGCAGCCCGGCTCCGGGTTGCGTCCGGCCGCCGACCACGACGAGTCCGCGGCGCATGCCGGCGCCGGCCTCCTCGCCGGCGTCGCCGTGGACCACGATCTCGCCGCCGGTCATGCCGGCGCGGGCGCCCGGGTGGGCGGCGCCGAGCCGCGAGCCCGCGTCGCCGAACACCCGCAACACCCCGCCGGACATCTCGGCGCCCGCCCACGCGCCCACATCGCCACGCACCTCGATCTCGCCGCTCGACATGCGAGCGCCGATTTCGTCGAACCGCCGCAGGTCGCCGGCGAGCACGAGCCTCTCCTCCTCGGTGCCCGCGCCGGACACCTCGAACAGGTCGCCGACGGCCACGGTGTCGCCGCCGCAGCGGAGGTTCATCGCGGCGACCGCGGCCGCGTGCAGGCCGCGCAGCCGCTCGGGCGTGAGGCCGGCCGTCCGCACGCGGGCCGGCGGTTGGGTGTGGAGGGTGAGCGTCAGCGTCACGGCGGGTCGCGCAGCTCCGAGAGCGGGAAGTGAAATTCGCCGAGCTTGCCGCCGAAGTTGGCGGCGGTGACGTGTGCGGCGCCCGCCGCGGCGGCGGCGTGCAGACCGCGCCGCATCGCTTCGCGCACCGCGTGCTCGGACACGCCGTCGATCACGATCTCGAACATCGCTCCGACCCCGTCGGGGACCAGCGTGTCGTCGATCTGGGCGCGGAGCGTCGGCGCCATCCGGTGATTGGTCGAGGCGGGCATCGACTTCGACGTCAGCGCGCCGACCTTGCTGCCGCTGCGGACGATCCCACCGGGGAACGGCAGCGCGATCCCCTCGCCGCGCATCGCGTCCGCGGCTGCCCGTGCGGCGGCGAGCGCGACCGGGTGCTCGCCGGCGCCGATCACCAGGTTCCCGCCGCCGACCCCGTGGCCGACGCCGACCGACTCGGACACCAGGAACTCGCCCTCCATCACCGGGATCCGCCAGAACCGCCTACCGGTGATCACCTTGCTGGCCTGGAAGCCGTCGCCGAAGTAACGCAGGCTCGCGCCCAGCGGCACCGTCTTCTCAGCGTGAGGTTCGCCGTCGAAGCACGCGGTGGTGGGACAGGTCATCACGCTCTGTCCGACCCGCTCGAGGACGCGCTTGCCGACGCCCTCGCGGTCCATCGCGAACAGCAGCACCGCGATCCCCGGCCGGCCGTCGGGCGTCTGCCCGGCTGCGAGCGGCCGCTCGATCGCGGCCTCGCACTTGCATCCGATCACCGAGGTGGCAAAGCCGGTCATCGAGCGGGCCGCCTCGAGCGCCCAGGCCTCGGTGGCGGCGGTGATCACCAGGCGCGCGTAGCGCATCGGGAACGCCTCGGCGAACGTGTCCGCGACCCCGGTGTCGCCGAGCATGAACGCGGTCACGAACCCCGGGCCTCCACCACACGCGCCGGCTCGCGCAGTGCCGGGTCGCGCACCGGGTAGTGCTCGAACGCCACCGTGTAGCGGTCTCCGAACAACGGCTCGAGCACGCCGGCCACGTCGGGATCGAACGGCGCCCGGCTCGAGAGCAGCATGCCGTCGCCGGCGAGACGCAGGTCGCCGTCGTCGACGGCCACCTCGCCGCCCTTGATCACGTAGCGCGGCGTCGCGAACATCTCCTCGCGGTCGGCGCGATCGTGGTAGATCGTCACGTCGGCGTCGGCCCCGACCCCGAGGTGCCCCTTGTCGCGCAGGCCGAGCCGGCGCGCGGGCGCGGCGCGGGTGATGATCGCGATCTCGCTCAGCGTGTACTCGCGCTGCACCCCGTCGAGCAGTGCGGTGCGCCGGATCGCCTTCTGGTTGGCGCGGCGCATCTGATCCTCGCGGAACGCGCGGTCCATCAGCAGGCGGATCAGCTTCGGGTAGGAGAGGAACGAGCCGCCGTTCGGATGGTCGGTCGACAGCATCACCTGCCAGGGATCCTGGCCGAGCAGGAACAGCTCGAGCCCGATCGCCCACTGCAGGGCATGCACGTAGTTGCCGGCCCGGTAGGTGTAGGGCACGATCCCGCATCCCGTCTCGACCTCGGTGTCGTGGCTGATCCACTTGCCGCCGTCGAGGTCGCGGAGCACCTCGGACACGTGTGCGTCGGCGGTCATCGTCATCGCCGGCCCGAACATCACCTGGCCGACGTCGACGGTGAACTCGGGATGGCTGCTCAGGTGCTCGAGCAGTTCGGGGGCGCGGGAGCGCGGCAGGCCCCCGGGCTTGCCGCCGTAGCTGTGGAACTGGATGTGGGCGAAGTGCGCCTGGCGTCCGGACAGTGTGCGCATCGTGTCGAGCGTGGTGTCCGCGTTGCCGGAAACGCCGAGGTTGTTGGCGTGAACGTGGACCGGGTGAGGCAGCCCGAGCGCGTCGACGGCGCCGCCGATCGCCTCGAGCACCTGCCGCGGCGTCACGCCGAACCCGGCGACCTCGTCGTCGAGCGAGTCGACGTGGCCGCCCGACTGCTTGTAGAGCTCGACCCCGCCGGGGTTGACGAGCTTGACGCCGTAGCCGCCGGTCGCTTCGAGCCACCACGCGACGGCGTCCTCGAGCCGGCCCCGCCCCCCCGAGACGGCGCCGCCGGACTCGCGGATCAGCTCGAACAGCACCTGGTTGTTGCCCATCAGGATCAGGAACGCCTTATCGATCATCGGCGTGTCGCGCAGCTCGGCGAGCACGTGGCGTGCGGCCAGCGGCGGGGCGGCCGCCTCCACGACCGTGGTGTAGCCGAGCAGCGAGTAGCGGTAGCCGGTGGCGAACGTCGACGGGACCAGGCCGCCGGTGCCCGAGCGCAGGACATCGGTCCGCCCCAGGGGATCGTCACGGCGCTCGTCGGGGGAGAGCTTGCGCGCGGCGGTGACCGTCGGGCCCGCGATGTGGGCGTGGATGTCGACGCCGCCCGGCATCACCACCATGCCGCGGGCGTCGATCCGCCGGGCATCGGGACCGACGTCGGCGACGACCTTGCCGTGCTCCAGGCACACGTCGCGGACCTCGCCGTCGACATCGTTGGCAGGGTCGTGGACGGCGCCACCGCTGATCCGGATCGCCGTCACCGCTGCACCTCGCCGAGCAGCCGCGTGAGCAGCGCCGCCGCCGTCGGGCCGTCGCCGGCGAGCGGCGCCTGGAGCGCCAGCGGGACGCCGTCGAGCCGGTGAGCGGTGCCGGCAGCGGCGACTCCGGCGGCCGCCGTGCGGATCGACACCTCGACATCCTCGTCGTCCGCGAGGGGCACGCTGCTGAGCGCGATCTCGGTCACGGAGGCCGGCAGCCTCGCCGTTGCGGACTGGACCCGGAGCGAGACGTCGACGCCCTCGCTCGGCGCGAGCGGTCCGATCGCCGTGACGAGCTCGGGGTGACCGCCGGCGAGGTCGACGCCCTGCGGGTACCCGGTCTGCCAGGCCAGCACGTCGTCCGCGCTGCGAGTCCCGGCGGCGCCGGGCAGCTCGAGCGTGACCACGTGGCGCCCGTGGCACAGCGCCCGCACGAGCTCGTGCAGGGCGAGCGCGCGCCGCTGGCCGCCGGCGCCCGCGGTCAGGCCGGCGCCGTACACGATCGTGGCGTGAGGCACCGCGAGCACGCGGTCGGCCAGCCCGGTCAGCTCGTTCGCGAGCTCGCTCGGGCGGGGCGCCAGCCCGCGTTGGAGCACATGCAGGATCGTGAGTGCCTCGAGGTCGCGCTCGCGCGGCCAGGCCAGGCGCAGGTCGGCGCGCTGCACGGTGGCCGTGTCCCGGTCGTCGATCACCAGCAGGGCGCGCTCGGAGCGCGATCCGCCGTCGAGGCCGAGGCGGTCAAGCAGCCGCGGATGGGTGGTCTCGGGATCCTCGCGCCAGATAACGATCAGCCGCGAGCGGTCGCGGATCTCACCGAGCGTCGCGGTCGAGGCGCCGTGCAGGGGAACGGCCGGCGCGCCGGGCCAGGCGCCGGCCGCCGACCCGGTGGCGACGAGCGCGCCGAGCCGGTCGGCCAGCGCCACCGCGGCGCGCGCGTCCTCGACGGTGGCGCCGTCGAATCCGTGTATCAACGGCCGTCGCGCCGTCTTGAGGAGCTCGGCGGCGCGAGTCAGCGCGGTCTCGAGGGCGACCGGCCGACCGCGGATCGTCGCCGCCGGTGCGTTGGCCGCCCGGCTCGCCCGCTCGGAGAACCACTGCGCGCCGAGTTCGCAACGAGGCCGGATCGTGACCGCGTCGCCGAGGGGATCGATGACGACGTCGTCGCACAGAAGACCACAGCCCGCGCACGTGACAGGTCCGAGCTCAGCCATGAGCGGGCACGGCCTCGGTCAGGGCGGCGAGGAGGCCGGCTCCCAGCGCGGCGAGGTCCGCGGGCTCGGCGGCGGCCGACAGCAGCGTGCACACCGGGGCGCCCCGCGCGATCGTCTCGCCGGCATGAGGAATGTCGCGGACGAGGCCCGCGGGCCACCAACCGGGATCGGGGGCGCACAGGTCGCGGTCTGCGAACAACACGAGCTTCACCTTCGCACACGTCGTGGCCGGGGGCTTGCCGGTGACGGGGAGGCCCAGGCCGCGCGCACCGCACACGTGCGCCTCGAACGTGCCCGGTCCGAACAGCTCGAGCCCGGCGGGCGGCCGCGGGTTCACCTCGAGCACCCACGGGTGGCGCCCGTCCCAGATCGCGTCAACGCCGAACGCACCGCGGACGCCGAAGCGCGCCGCCACCTCGTCGCAGACCGCGCGCAGCCGGCCGTCGAGCTCGGCCAGCTCGGACGCGGGCAGACGCGGTGGCGCCACGTTCCCCATCCATTGAAAGGCTCGCGGGCGATGCAGCTGCTCGGTCACGCCGAGCACGACGGCACGGCGGCCGTCGCCGATCGCCACGGCCGAGCACGACAGGCCGTGCACTCGGCGCTGGAGGATCTCGGTGGCGGCGAGGCGGCCGCCGGCCCAGCGG
>Ga0335078_10007467_pt1 | contig 16202 bp, 12 predicted proteins | sample Lox_Sample_32_FD_206711 | JGI IMG/M metagenome (GOLD analysis project Ga0335078, IMG submission 206711) | Soil microbial communities from Loxahatchee National Wildlife Refuge, Florida, United States - Lox_Sample_3.2 | ecosystem: Environmental > Terrestrial > Soil > Wetlands | place: USA...
ATGTCCGCATCGCGTAAGTCAACGTCGAAGCCGCCCATGAAAGCGACCAGATCCCCACCGCGAAAATTCTTGGCGCGAATGCGATACTCCCCGCCCCCCCAGATCGCAAAAACATTGAGGTGCGGACAAAGGCCACTGGGCGCCGGTTCTTGCTGGTAGGCGCGCCACAGCATGATCAAGCCCGCAAGGATCACAAAAACCGGCCAGGTGCGCTCCAGTTCAAGATGCAGTTTGCCGAGGGATTCCAGCTCCACCAGGATGCCGCCGCCGATCAGAAGCACGCCCAGCGTGCGTCCGCCGGAATGATCCGATTGAAAGAGCTTCATCAGGCCGACCGCACACAAAACCAGGGCCCAGAAGTCGACGCTGATGACGTTCATCTGGTCGAGCAACAGGAGTGCCCCTACCACAATCAGGATCACCCCGGTCAGCATCGCAGGATTGAGACCGCGCTTAACTTCGTCGCTCATGGTGGCCTGCTTTCGCGTGCGGCTCGCGGGCATCGGTGGCTGTGTTCTGGTCCGCCAGCATGAGGCTGACTGCCATCACCACCAGCAACAATGGCGCGGCGTGCCCGATGGCCCCGAACGGAACAGCGATGTTTCGCATCAGGGAACTAAGCTTATCAAACAAGAACAACGAACCTGCCACCGCCAGGACGGCAGCCAGCATCGTCGACTCCCAACGTTCGGGCTGTTTTCCTTTTGCCATGAGCCGTCTCCTTCCCGGATTTCTATCGTCCTGAAAGCGAGGTTACGGCGAGGCGATGGCCATGTCGTGGAATTTTCGGCGAATGGCGGTGGTCTACCGGTAAGTGGCGGGCCAGTGTTGCTTGCTGCTGACCTCGTCGTAGGTGTCGAGTGAGGACCTTACCACTCTCTATCTTATGGCCTTCGTTGACGGAAAGGTGTATAGCGACGGCAAAAAATGCTCCCTCCTGCGCTATATGCCGGTTAGATTCCCCAGCCGCTCTGGGTCAGCGCGCCCGCGTCACCGCCCCTTCCGCCGCCGAGGAAACCAGAGCCGCATACTTTGCGAACACGCCGCTCGCGTAACGCGGCGGACGCGGCTTCCATTCTCTGGCCCGCTCCTGCAAAACCTCGTTGCTGACTTCGGCATTCACTTGACGCTGGGTGACGTCGATGCTGATGATGTCGCCCTCGCGTACCAGCCCGATCGCCCCACCCTGCGCGGCTTCCGGGGCGACATGCCCCAGCATCAATCCGCGTGTAGCTCCGCTGAAGCGACCGTCGGTCAATAACGCGACCGATTCGCCTAATCCTTCGCCCACGATGGCGGCGGTAACGCTTAACATCTCGCGCATACCCGGTCCCCCCTTCGGTCCTTCGTTACGGATGACGACGACATCTCCGGCGCGAATGCGCTTGGACGTAACCGCGGTCATGGCATCCTCTTCCGACTCGAATACCCGTGCAGGTCCTTTATGAGTCAAACGCTCATGCCCGCTGATCTTCGCCACGCATCCCTCAGGCGCCAGGTTCCCGTGCAGGATAACCAGGCCGCCGGTCTTCTTTAATGGCTTGTCGAGTACGGCGATGACTTCCTGTCCAGCGGCTTCGCGCGCGCTCTCTGCTTCGGTTCCGAGATCGAGTCCGGTGACGGTGAGAGTCTTCACTTGCAGCTTCCCGCCCTGGATCAGGCGCTTGGCCAGCAGGCCCACGCCTCCCGCTCGATGCATATCTGCAGCGACGAAACGGCCAGCGGGTTTCATATCTGCCAGCAGAGGAGTGCGTTCGCTGACGGTTTCGAAGTCGTCGATTTCGAGCGGCACTCCGGCCTCGCGAGCAATCGCCAGCAGGTGCAGCACGGCATTGGTCGATCCGCCGGTGGCGGCGACGGAAGCGATGGCATTCTCAAACGCGGCCCGCGTAAGGATCTTCTCCGGAGTAGTTCCGCTGTGCAGCAGGTTCATCACCAGCTTGCCGCAATCGAATGCCACCCGGTCTTTGGCGGGATCCATCGCGGGAACGCTGTTGAACCCCATCGGAGAAAGCCCGATCATTTCCATCACCGTCGACATGGTGTTGGCGGTGTATTGTCCGCCGCACGCCCCTGCGCCGGGGCAGGCGACGTTCTCGAGCGCCAACAGTTCGGCGTCGCTCATTTTTCCCGCGGCATTCGCACCCACGGCTTCGAATACGTCTTGGATGGTCACGTCCCTGCCATGAAAACTTCCGGCCGCGATGGTGCCTCCATAAAGCACCAGACCGGGGATATTGAGACGAGCCAGCGCCATACCGGCGGCCGGAATGGTCTTGTCGCACCCCACCACGCACACCAGCGCGTCGAACATCTGTCCGCGGCAGACCAACTCAATCGAATCCGCGATGATCTCGCGGCTTACCAGCGAGGCCCGCATACCCTCGGTTCCCATGGTTTCGCCGTCGGAGATGGCAATGGTGTTGAATTCCATGGGCGTGCCCCCGGCCTCGCGTATTCCTTCTTTCACTTTGGCGGAGAGACGCCGTAAATGAAAGTTACAAGGCATGGTTTCGATCCAGGTGTTGGCAACGCCGATCAGCGGCTTGCGCAGATCGCTGTCGGTGAATCCGATGGCTTTGAACATGGCGCGCGACGGTGACCGGTCGCGCCCGTCGGTGATGCCGTGGCTGCGGTGTTTGGGGTCCATGATGTGAAAGTGTACGGCAGAAGAGGATGTGACGGAAACCGTCTGAGATGCTTCTTAGAATTGTCATCCCGCGCCAAGTTCAGGATGACAGAGCTGCAATTACGCCATCGCCGAACGAGCGGCGCTTCCGGAAGCACTGACCGTTGCCGGCGGATGCGGCGTAGACCACTCGCCCGGCTTTGCCATATCGGCGGCAATCGCGCTCGCGCGCACCTTTACCACATCGACAATCGCGTGCCAGTCGCGGCAGAGCTGTCCGGTTTGCCTGGGATTGACATCGAGCAGAAGCGTTGCCACATGGGCGTGCTCATTCGGAGTGGCCTGCACGTAAGACATGTCAATCCCGCGTCGCGAGGCGGCGTTCAGGATGCGCATCAGCGTCCCTTGGGTATTGCGATAGTGAATGTGGAAGGCTTGCATCATGTTTTCTCCCGTTAATCTTCAAAGACCATTTCCGACAATCTCGCCCCCGCCGGAACCATGGGAAACACGTTGGCTTCGGGATGGCATTCAAAGGTCAACAACTCTGGCTCCGGCGAGGTCAAGAATGAATCCAGCGCTTGCGAGGTAACCGCAAAGTTGGCTTCACCCATCGCGTCTGCGTCGAGGCGTCTGCCATTGATCCGGTACGCTCTGGCGATTTCCACAAAGTCCGGGTTGTCGCTCATGTCTGTCTCCGCATAGTTGCGGCCGTAAAAAAGTTGCTGCCACTGCCGCACCATGCCTAGATACTTGTTATCAATGATCACTATCTTGATGGGCGTGCCCAGACGCCGCACCGTGGCGAGTTCCTGCAGATTGAGCTGAAAACCGCCATCCCCGGAGATGCAGAGCACGGTGGCGTCCGGCTTCCCCAACTGCACCCCGATTGCGGCGGGAAGGGCAAAACCCATCGCCCCCAACCCACCCGAGGTGATGAAGCCTCTTGGGGATGACGCACGATACCGTTGTGCCGCCCACATCTGGTGTTGGCCGACATCGGCCACTACGACGCTCTCCTCCGGCAAGCGGCGGAACAGTTCGTCGAGAAAGCGAATGGCTGGTGCTGCCAAACCACGCGGGTCCTGCTCGGCTCGCTCTTCGCCACATGCGATCGTCCGCCAGGCGCTCCAGTCGGGCAGGCTGATCCGGCGGACTTCGGAATAAAACGATGGGATGGTTTCCGCCAAGTCGCCGATGACGGCCAACTCGCAGGAACGTACCCGGTCCAGCTGCGCCGGATCGATTTCAAAGTGCACAATGCGGGCGTGGGGAGCAAAACGCGAAGGATCGCCGGTAACCCGGTCGTCGAGGCGTGCCCCGAATACCAGCAGCAGATCAGTTTCGTCCAGCGCCAGGTTGGCCGCGCGCGTGCCGTGCATGCCCACCATGCCCAGGTAATAAGGCGTTCCGCTGGGCACCGCGCCAAGCCCGTGGACGGTAGCGAAAGTGGGAATCTGCAGATGATCGAGCAGTCGGCGCAGATCGGCAATTGCCCCGGAGAGCTTTGCCCCCGCACCCACGAGAGCCACCGGACGCTTGGCGGTCTCGAGCAGGGCGATCAGGGTCTCACCGAATGTCGAATCGCCATGCACATCCGCCGGCTTGGGATGAGGGTGAAACTTCACCGGCCCGGCGAACTCCATGCTCGCCTTAAGGGCGTCAGTGGCAATGTCCACGACCACCGGGCCCGGGCGGCCGCTCCGCGCCCAGTGAAAAGCTTCGGCGATGGCTGGAGGGATTTCGTCAATCGTACGCACCAGCCGGTTCCACTTGGTCAGCGAAAGCGTCATGCCGAAAACGTCCGTTTCCTGGAAGGCATCACTGCCAATCAGGCTGCTCCGCACCTGGCCGGTAATGCAGACCAGAGGAACCGAATCCATTTTGGCGTCGGCGATCCCAGTCACAAGATTGGTTGCGCCCGGCCCGCTGGTGGCAATCGCAACGCCGACCTTACCGGTGGCGCGCGCATGTCCTTCAGCGGCGAAGACCGCTCCCTGCTCGTGGCGAGTGAGCACGTGACGGATTCCGCTGGTGCGCAGCCCATCGTACAACGGCATGATCGCGCCGCCCGGATAGCCGAAGGCCAGCTCCACGCCTTCCGCCCGCAGGCACTGCAGAGCGATCTCGGCTCCTCTAGGCATTCACCACCTGAGGAAGGGGACGCTCGGCGGTGTCGGGTTTGTTGGCTTCTTTCGGCAGCCACGACATCATGCCCCGCAGCTGCGCTCCCACCTTCTCAATCGGGTGCTGCTTTTCCTGCTCGCGCAGGAGGTTGAACTTGCGGCCGCCGTTCTTGTTCTCCGCGATCCATTCGCGCGCAAAGGTTCCGTCCTGAATGTCGGCCAGGATTTTCTGCATCGCGGCGCGTGTGCTGTCCCCGACTACCTGCGGGCCGCGAGTGAGGTCGCCATATTCGGCGGTGTTTGAGATCGAGTAGCGCATGCGGCCGAGCCCGCCTTCATAGATCAGGTCGACGATCAGCTTCACCTCGTGCAGGCATTCAAAATACGCGACCTCAGGCTGGTAACCTGCGGCCACCAGGGTCTCGAATCCCTTCTTGATCAGCGAAGTCAGCCCGCCACAAAGCACCGCCTGCTCGCCGAATAGGTCGCTCTCCGTCTCTTCTTTAAATGTGGTTTGCAGAACTCCCGCGCGAGTCGAGCCAATGCCGTGGGCATAGGAGAGCGCAAATTCGTGAGCGCGTCCGGAGGCGTCCTGATGGATGGCAATCAGCGAGGGCACGCCGCGTCCTTCCGCATACACCCGTCGCAGCAGGTGACCCGGGCTCTTGGGCGCAATCATGACTACGTCGACGTCGGCCGGAGGAGTGATGGTTTTAAAATGGATACTGAACCCGTGGGAGACCCCCAGAATCTTGCCGGCACGCAGCCCCGGTTTGATAGCAGCTTCGTACAGTTCGGCCTGGGTCTCATCGGGCGTGAGAATCTGAATCCAGTCGGCACGTTTCGCTGCCTCGGCGGGAGAAAGCACGGTCATGCCATCGGCTTTCGCCTGCTGCGCACTGCGCCGTTCGGAGTCCAGCCCAACAATCACCTGGTAGCCGCCATCGCGCAGATTCTGCGCCTGGGCGTGTCCCTGGCTGCCATAGCCGAGAATGGCGATGGTCTTGTTTTTCAGTGCAGCGGGATTGGCATCACGTTCATAAAAAATGGTGGCCACGGCTACGTTCTCCTCGAAGGGTTTTCTTAGATTCGACCGACCGGTCGGTTGTTCGATGATCGTAGCCGGGGACATCGGGAATGTCAACTGGGAACGGTGGGCTCAAGTCCCCATCCGTCGTTGCTAAAACGGAATTCCACCGGCTTTTTTGCCGGCCATGCTGCGGGATGTGGTGCTCTTACTCAAACCGATATTGCCTCTTCCGTTCACGGGCAAAGCTTTCCACTACCTTCAAGAAAGCCTTGGCCGCGTGCGACAGGCTGGCCTGTCTGCGATAAATCAGGCGCAGCTTGCGATGCAGACGCAGCTCCCGCACCGGGATGCGCACCAGCTCTCCTCGGGCGAGTTCGCTCTCCACGCTGATTTCGGGTACCAAAGCTACCCCGTTCCCCATGGCCACGAAAGTCTTGATCGCCTGGAGCGTGGGCAACTCGATGTTCATGTGCAGCGGGGTTTTGTGACGCTGAAAGGCTTCGATCACTTTGTCACGATAGGGCGAAGGCACATTGTGCGCCACAAACGACTCCGCTCCCAGCTGCCGAATGCTGACCTGCCCCTGCCCGGCTAGCGGATGGCTGGGGGGGACCACAAATACCAGTTCGTCCAGATACACAACAATCGAGCGCAGTTGGGTATCCTGGGGGTCATAGGTGAGCACCCCCAGTTCCGAGCTGTGCCGCAGCACATCGTCGGGAATGCGGCTGCCCAAGGAGCGGTTGACGGTAATGCGAATCATAGGATGCAGCCGGCGGAATTCCGCCAGCAGGGGAAGCAGGTAGAGCGCGGTAAACTCGTTGGCCGAGATAGCCAGCTTCCCCTTTTGCAACGCCTTCAGCTCCACCAGGGCTTCCTGGGTCTGAGCGCGCAGATTCAACAGTCGCTCCGCATACTCGCGCAAGACCTGTCCGGCATCGGTCAGCATGCCGTCTCGCGAGGAACGGTCAAAAAGCGATTCCCCGATCTCTTCTTCCAGCTTGTGAATCGATTGACTCACTGCCGATTGCGTGCGATAAAGTTTTTCCGCTGCACGCGAGAATCGGCCCTCCTGCGCTACCGTCAGGAAAACCTCCAATTGGGCCAGGTCCACGCTTTCTCCTTTATTCAGCAAAAAGTGGAACCAACATAAGTCTATCTTATGATGTAAGTTCCACTAATGGTAACGCAAAAACTATAAACTTTTCTTAATTCTTTCGGTACCCTACTCTATAGATTCTCATTCCAGCAGGAGGGGTGCGAGGATGGAACGGGCGCGTATCACCGTGTTCGATACCACGCTGCGCGATGGCGAGCAGTCGCCGGGCTGCAGCATGAATGTCCAGGAAAAGCTGCAGTTGGCCCACCAGCTGGACCGCCTGGGAGTCGACGTCATCGAGGCTGGCTTCCCCATTGCTTCGGAGGGTGACTTCGCGGCCGTGCAAGCCATTGCCGCCGTAGTGCGCCGCCCCATCATCGCCGGACTTGCGCGAGCTTGCGCACCCGACATTGAACGCGCTTGGCACGCGGTTCGGGGCGCGGCCCAGCCCCGAATTCACGTTTTTCTGGCCACCTCCGACATCCACCTCAAGCACAAACTCCGCATCTCTCGCGAGCAGTGTTTGACGCAGGCGGTAGAATCCGTACGCCTGGCGCGAACCTTCTGCACCGACGTGGAGTTTTCTCCCGAGGATGCAACTCGCACCGATCCGGAGTTTCTGTGTCAGGTGATACAGGCTGTGGTCGATGCCGGAGCGACCACCATCAACGTGCCTGATACTGTCGGTTATTCCACACCGGGCGAATTTGGCGAACTCATCAAGACGATTCGCGAGAGAACTCGGGGAATGGAGAAGGTGGTTATCTCAGCCCATTGTCATAACGACCTTGGCCTTGCGGTCGCCAACTCTCTGGCGGCCATCGCTGCAGGAGCGCGGCAGGTGGAGTGCAGTATCAATGGCATCGGAGAACGCGCCGGGAACGCTTCGCTGGAAGAGATTGAGATGGCCATGCGTGTTCGTCATGACCGGTTTGCCTATGAGACAGGCGTGGTCGCCGAGCAACTCTATCCCACCAGCCGGATGCTCAGTGAAATCACCGGCGTTAACGTGCAGCCCAATAAAGCCATCATCGGCCGGAACGCTTTTGCCCACGAGGCCGGCATTCATCAGGATGGCGTGCTCAAGAATCCTTTGACCTACGAGATCATGACGCCCAGATCCGTCGGCGTACCGGACTCCACCCTGGTTCTGGGCAAACATTCCGGACGGCATGCTCTGGGCTTGCGCTGCGAGCAGCTCGGCTATCAATTTGAGCGTCGCGAGCTCGATGATTTGTATCGCCGTTTTGTGGAGCTTGCCGACCGAATCAAGCATGTCGAAGATCATCATCTGCTGGAGTTGATCGCCGGCACCAAGCTCCCGGCTCAACGCGTCGTCCCGTCTGACGTGAAGGCTCGGGCCATCGCTGCCGCGGCGTCTTCTGCCACAAGCCAGGAACATCCCCAGTCGCCCTCGCCGTTTCCTCCGTCATCAGAGATCGGTCTCTCGAAGGTTGCGCTGAACCTGATGCCGGAACACCACGGCGAGCAGGAAGACTATCTCTGGGGTGTATAGTTTTCCCTAGGCTGCCCGATGCTCCTCAACCTCACCATTCTTCCCGGGGACGGAATCGGCCCGGAAGTCACCACGGAAGCGGTTCGCGTCCTGGATAGCGTTGCCGAATCCTTCGGGCACGAGCTCAAGCTGACGGAGGAAAATATTGGCGGCGCCGCGCTCCTTGCCAGCAACGATCCGCTGCCGCAGCAAACGATTGAAAGCTGTTTGGCTTCAGACGCGGTGCTGCTGGGGGCAGTGGGCGGGCCCGCCTTCGACAAGTTCCCCGCTCCCTTACGCCCGGAGAAGGGCTTGCTGCGCCTGCGAAAAGCGCTGGGTGTTTTTGCCAATCTTCGCCCCGCGGCATGCTTTCCTTCTCTGGTGGGGTGTTCTCCGCTGCGTGCCGACGTGGTACGCGGAACCGACCTCCTGATTGTCCGGGAACTGCTGGGAGGAATCTACTTCGGCGAACCGCGATCGACACAGGGAGCCGTCGGTAGCCGCGTGGCCATTGATACGATGCGCTACGGCGAACCGGAAATTGAGCGCATCGCGCGAATCGCCTTCGAGCTGGCACGTTCGCGCCGCCGCAAAGCCACCTCGGTTGATAAAGCCAACGTGCTCGACTGTTCCCGCCTGTGGCGGGAGGTAGTCACACGCGTCGCGGAAGAATACAAAGACGTGCAGCTGACCCATATGTATGTGGATTCGGCAGCCATGGCTCTGGTGTCACATCCGGCCGCCTTCGACGTTGTGCTTACCGAGAATATGTTTGGCGACATTCTCTCGGATCAGGCAGGCAGCGTAGTGGGATCGATCGGCATGCTGCCTTCGGCGAGTATCGGCGGCAGGGTGGCGTTGTACGAGCCGGTGCATGGCTCGGCACCCGACATCGCCGGACGCAGCATCGCCAATCCTCTGGGAGCGATTCTCTCCGTCGCTATGATGTTGCGGCATTCTTTCAATCTCAACGCCGAGGCCGCCTGCGTGGAGACGGCGGTGAATTCGGTGCTCGCGAGCGGATATCGGACCAGGGATCTAGTAACTGCGGACCAATCAGCTACAACCACATCGGAGGTGGGACGCGCCGTGGTCGAGGCAGTGCGCGAGCGTTCCAAGGACACGGAGCAAGTACTTCAGGCCTCTAACAACTGACCACGAACGACGAATGACGACACCACGCACACTCTTCGACAAGATCTGGGACGAACATATCGTCTGCGTCCCCCATGGCCGTTTGCCTCTGCTCTATATCGATCTGCATCTGGTGCATGAAGTCACCTCCCCGCAGGCCTTTGATGGGTTGCGCGCAGCCCGTCGTCCAGTCCGCCAGCCCCTGCGAACTTTCGCAACCGTCGACCATAATGTCCCCACCGAGCCGCGCGGCACACCCATTCTCGATCCCATTGCGGGCCTGCAGATTGAGACTCTGCAACGCAATTGTAAAGAGTTCGGCATTCCGCTCTTCGACCTCGACTCGCCCGATCAGGGGATCGTGCACGTAATCGGTCCGGAGTTGGGACTCACCCAGCCCGGCATGACCATCGTCTGCGGAGACAGCCATACCAGCACCCATGGCGCATTTGGCGCTCTCGCATTCGGCATTGGTACATCGGAAGTTGAGCACGTGCTCGCCACCCAGTGCCTGCCACAACGCAAGCCGAAAAGTATGCTGATCTCCGTCGACGGACGGCTTGGTGAAGGTGTCACCGCCAAGGATCTGGCGTTGGGCGTCATTCGCCAGATCGGCACCGACGGCGCTGCCGGCTACGTCATCGAGTACTCCGGCCAAGCCGTGCGCTCGCTCTCCATGGAGGGCCGCATGACTTTGTGCAACATGAGCATCGAGGCCGGTGCCCGCGCCGCCATGGTTGCACCCGACGAGACTACCTTCACTTACGTGCAAGGCCGCCGTTTTGCGCCTCGCGGCCGCGCCTGGGATCAGGCCGTGGCGCGCTGGCGCAGTTTGCCCTCCGACCCGGGCGCGGCTTATGACGCCACCCGCCAGGTCGACGCATCACAACTGGCGCCGCTGGTTACCTGGGGAACGAATCCCGGCATGGTGGTTCCCGTGACCGGGCATGTCCCAGCGCTGAATGGTTCGAAGCTCGACGCCGATCCCCAGGCCACCGCTCGCATGTTGGAGTACATGGGCCTGCAACCCGGCACGCCCATCGAGCAAATTGCGGTCGATCGCGTCTTCATCGGCTCCTGTACGAATTCTCGCCTGGAGGATCTCCGCGCTGCGGCCCGTGTGGCGAAAGGATACCGGGTTTCGGCCAATGTTCGCGCCATGGTGGTGCCCGGATCGCAAGCGGTAAAGCGCGAAGCCGAACAGGAGGGCCTGCATCGTATTTTCGTGGAAGCCGGCTTTGAGTGGCGCGAATCCGGCTGCTCCATGTGCCTGGGGATGAATCCGGACATCCTTCAGCCTGGGGAACGCTGCGCTTCTACCAGCAATCGCAACTTCGAAGGACGGCAGGGACGGGGAGGCCGCACCCACCTGGTCAGCCCGATGATGGCGGCAGCCGCCGCCATTACCGGCCATTTTACCGACGTTCGCAGCTGGAAGTTTCACTAGGAGACGAGCGAGAGATGGATCCATTCCGCGTGCACACCGGCCGGGTTGCTCCGCTTTACCGCGCTAATATCGACACCGATCAGATCATCCCCAAGCAGTTTCTGAAGCGCATCGAGCGCACCGGCTTTGGAGAGTTCCTGTTTTTTGATTGGCGCCGGGACAAAGACGGCGTGCTGGACCCTTCGTTCAGCCTGAACCAACCGCCATACAAGGGCGCCAGCCTTCTCGTCGCCGGCAAGAATTTTGGCTGCGGATCTTCCCGCGAGCACGCGGTGTGGGCGCTCGCCGATTTCGGTTTTCGGGCAGTCATCGCGCCTTCCTTCGCCGACATCTTCGCCAACAACTGCGTTAAGAACGGTATGCTCACCGTGGTGCTGAACGAGGCTCAAGTGGAAAAGATCGTGGGCAAGGCGGAGAACATCCCTGATTACCAACTCACCGTGGATCTTGAAAAATGCACAATTCACGACCGGCTGGGATTTTCCGCCTCCTTCCAGGTCGACGAGTTTACCCGCCACTGCCTGCTGGAAGGCCTCGACGACATCGGTTTGACTTTGCAGCAGGAATCAGCCATTGCCGCTTATGAAGCCGGTCATCCGCTTCCCAGCCGATGAACCGAGAATTTTTCCACGACGATTTTCGCCGGTGGTACCATCGATCCTCGCCTTCGGCCGGGATATGAAACCGCCTCAGGCTATTTCCACGGTGTGGAAACGAACATGACCAGGGCGTCTCGTGCAGTAGCATCTCCTCGAGTGGTGAGCATCGCAGATTTCCGCCCCTTGGCGCGACGAAGATTACCCCGAGCTGTCTTCGACTATCTGGATGGAGGAGCCGACGGCGAAATCACCCTGCGCGAAAACTGCCGCGTCTATGAGGACGTCACCTTTCGGCCGCGTCATGCGGTCGCCATGCCCCAGTGTGATCTGCGCACCCGTGTGCTTGGCTTTGATCTATCATTGCCGTTCCTGCTGGCTCCGGTCGGCTACAGCCGGCTCATGCATCCCATGGGAGAGATCGCGGCCGCGCGGGCCGCCGGCAACGCCGGTACCGCGTACATACTCTCTACAATCTCCGGGCACCGATTGGAAGACGTGAGAGCCGGTTCCAAGGGACCGGTCTTTTACCAGCTGTATCTCATGGGCGGACGGGCCGCGGCGGAGGGTGCGATTGCGCGCGCCAAGAGCGCAGGTTTCTCCGCTCTGGTCGTCACCATTGACACCACGGTCTCGGGGTTTCGCGAGCGTGACTTCCGCAATGGCATGAAAGAGCTGATCAGCGGGAGCATCTTCCAGAAACTTCCTTTTCTTTCGCAAGTGCTGGAGTGCCCAAAGTGGCTTGCCGGGTTTCTGCTGGATGGCGGTATTCGCCCACTGCCCAACGTGGTCGTCCCCGGAGAGGGCCCCATGGGGCTGGTCGACGTCAGCGCGGCTCTGGCCAGCGCGGCTGTCACCTGGGCCGACTTGCGCTGGATACGAGAGCTCTGGAACGGACCGATTATGGTGAAGGGTGTGCTGACTGCAGAGGACGCGCGGCGAGCGGTTGACGAGGGCGCTGCCGCCATCTCAGTTTCGAACCACGGTGGCCGGCAGCTCGATTGCGTGCCGGCATCGCTGCGAGTATTGCCGGAGATAGTCGCAGCGGTGAAAGGACAGACGGAGATATTGCTGGACGGAGGCGTTCGCCGTGGTACCGACATCGTCAAGGCCATCTGCCTGGGCGCACGCGCGGTGTTGTGCGGCCGAGCCTATGCCTACGGACTCGCTGCCGCCGGCGAAGCCGGTGTCGACCGCGCTATCGAAATTCTGCGGGCGGATGTGGATCGCACTCTTCGCCTGCTCGGGTGTCCGTCCGTCGCGGCGCTGGACGGTTCTTACGTTAATCTTCCCTCGAGTTGGCAAGTCCATTAATCACAAACCATGCACTGGACTCAGGTCTACGACCCCTTCGGCCACTGGTGGCTCTCCACCCTTATGGCCACGCTTCCGGTCCTCGTTCTATTTGGCTTGCTCGCCGGTTTCAAGGTAAAGCCGCACTGGTGCGCGATTGCCGGAGCTTCGACCGCGATGCTGGTGGCCGTGATTTTCTTCAGAATGCCGTTGCCCTTGGCCGCGGCCAGCTTCGGCTACGGCGTCGCTTTTGGACTGCTAAAGATCGCCTGGATCGTACTGGCTGCGGTTTACCTGTACGACATTTCGGTCGAGACCGGCCAGTTTGAAATCATGAAGGAGTCTATCGCCGGCATCACCGCCGACCGCCGTTTGCAAGTCCTGCTGGTGGCTTTTTGCTTTGGAGCCTTTATCGAAGGCGCGGCCGGCTTCGGGGCGCCGGTTGCCATCGCCGGTGCTTTCATGATCGGCCTGGGATTCCGGCCCTTTCATGCCGCGGCCCTGAATCTGATCGCCAACACCGCGCCGGTCGCCTGGGGAGCCATCGGTACGCCGGTACACACCTTGGCGGCAGTCACAGCCCTGCCCGAGTCCGATTTGAACGCCATGCTCGGACGTATCCTGCCCTTCACTGCGGTAATTGTTCCCTTCTGGCTGGTGCGAACCATGGTCAGCTGGAAGGAAACTCTTGAGGTTCTACCCGCCATCCTGGTGGTTGGAGTCAGCTTCTCCCTGACCCAGTTTTTCTGGTCGAACTATGTGGATGCCAACCTGGTTGACATCATGGGAGGCGTGGTTTCTATCATTGCCACCGTTGCATTTCTGCATTTCTGGAAGCCGAAGAAAATCTGGCGCTTCGACTACGACGGGAAGGAAAACCCGCTGCCGCCGCCAGATGCTCAGATCATCGATCAGGCGGGAGGGGAATGGAAGGCAGAGGAGTTCGATGGATACCTCAAAGTGCGCGCTTACTCCGCGGGGCAGATTTTGCGGGCCTGGATGCCGTTTGCCATTCTGTCGCTGTTCGTGCTTCTTTGGGGGCTGCCATCGGTCAAGGCGGCGATGAATCAAGCCACCACGCCGGCCTTTCATGTAACTCTCGCTGATGGCAGAGTCCGTCCAGGTCCCCCGGGCTGGGACGTGCCCTACCTGCACAACGCGGTCTTTCGCGCCGCGCCGGTCGTCTCCAAACCAACTGCTGAGCCCGCGCGATACGACTTTAACTGGCTTTCGGCGACGGGTACCGGCTGTTTCTTCGCGGCCCTCGTGTCCGGCTTGCTGCTCGGGGTTAACCCTCTTCATCTGATGAGGATTTTCTGGCGCACCCTGGTACGCATGCGGCTGGCGATGATCGCCATCTCCTTCATGCTCGGACTGGGCTACGTGACCCGATACTCCGGTTTGGACGCCGTCCTCGGTCTGGCCTTTACCCGCACCGGATGGCTGTACCCGTTTTTCGGAACATTTCTGGGCTGGCTGGGCGTTGCTCTCACCGGCAGCGACACCGCCTCGAACGCCCTTTTCGGAAGTTTGCAGCGCATAACGTCGCAACAGCTTGGCATCGACCCGATTCTCATGTGTGCGGCCAATAGCGCTGGCGGAGTAATGGGCAAGATGGTCGATGCGCAATCCATCACTATCGCCACTGCCGCGACCGAACAAGTAGGCAATGAAGGGATCATCTTTCGCTTCGTGGTGTGGCATTCGGTCGCCTTGGGGGCGATCGTCGGGATTATTGCTCTGCTATACGCGTATGTCTTTCACGCCGCCGTTCCCCACGGATTGCAATTCGTGAAGTGAGAAGCCGAACAAGTCTCATGCAGACGCGCCCGCCTTAGGTTCGGCCGAGCGCCTTCAAATAGTGGTTATCGTAGTAAGTCGTGGTGTTCTGGATATATTCCAGAATGCGCAGCATGTGTTCTCGGGCTTCCCGGGTCAATTCCTGGAACTGAACCGCGACCCCGGATCCGGGATCGATTCTGGTCACGCTACCCTCAGCCTGAAACTGACCGTCATCGATAGAAAAGACCAGCTTGAGCTTGGTGCCCGGCTGCAGGATGGAACTGGTCTCGACATAACAGCCTCCCAGGCTGATGTCGATCAAGTTGGCGAACAGGGGCGCCTCGGCGGCTTCCGGGTGCACCTCGATAGTGACCCGGCACTTCAGCCGAGCGTGCAAACGCCGGTTCTTGCGCGAAGGCTGTTGCTGCTTCTCCATGTACATGCGGCGGTCGGCTTCGGCTAGCAGTTCCTCCGCATCCTGGCCGTCGGCTGGGTATACGGCCTGTCCCACGCTCAAGGAAAGAATGTCTTCGGCGCACACCTCCACCCCGGCTTGTTTCGCCAGTTGCCGGAGTTGCTCGGCCTTCTTAGTCGCCACTTCGGTCGGCAGACCGGGGGCGACCACTACAAATTCGTCACCGCCCATGCGTGCCACGTAATCATATTCACGGCAACTATCCTTCAGCGCCTGCGCGAACAAGCGCAGCACGCGGTTTCCTTCCAGGTGGCCGAAGCGGTCGTTGATCTGCTTGAATCCGTCCATGTCGCCGACCATGACGGTCAGGGATGAGTTATCGCGCTTGCAGCGTGCCAGTTCGCGATCGAGTTGCAGAAAGAGCGACCGGGCGTTGGGCAGACCCGTAAGGTAGTCGGTGGTGGCGGAGTTTTCCGCCTGCTGATATTTCACCGCGTTTTCGATCGCCAGCGCCATCTTCGAACTGATCGCCAGCAGGATGCGCAAGTGGTCTGAGGTAAAGGCATCGCGCTTTTCCCGGTAAAGGGCCAGCACCCCAATGACCCCAGCCACGCCTTCGAGTGGCACGGCCAAGGCCGACCGCAAGGTGCTGAACTTTGTAGGATCGTTCAGATAACCGGGCTCGACCGAAGGATTGCCGTTGATGATCGGCTTCTTGTTGTTCGCTACCCATCCCGATAGCCCCTGCCCCAGCGGAATGCGCAGTGACGAGAAGAGGCGGAAGTTATCGCCGTTCACATACTCCGGAATCAATTCCTGATTCCGTCGCAGGTAGATGGCGATAGCGTCGTAGGGAACCAGCAACCTCAGTTTCACGGAGAAGACCGAGAGCGTTTCACCCAGGCTGAGCGAGGCGCCCAGGTCCTGGCTCAACTCAAACAGCGTTTGCGCTTCCTGCCGCGCCGCTGCGATCGAGTAGAGGAAGGTAGCTTCCTGACCGGCCGAGTCTTTCGCCGCGGCGTTCTCGAACCCCGCAGCCGGCGCCAGCCCGCGCTCCACCTTCAACTCCGTCGAGAGCGGAGGGTCAATCTCCTTGCCGAACTGGGCGTGCACCCTTTTCTCCAACTGGCGATAACGTTTTTGCAAAACGTCCACT
>Ga0335078_10007468_pt1 | contig 16201 bp, 11 predicted proteins | sample Lox_Sample_32_FD_206711 | JGI IMG/M metagenome (GOLD analysis project Ga0335078, IMG submission 206711) | Soil microbial communities from Loxahatchee National Wildlife Refuge, Florida, United States - Lox_Sample_3.2 | ecosystem: Environmental > Terrestrial > Soil > Wetlands | place: USA...
CCTCCAGCACCCGGATGGCCATGGCCCGGACGTAGGACAGCGTGTCGTCGTAGCCGTGCGCGTCCAGCCACTCGCGGGCCGGCCGCCACCGGTCCTCGGGCCGGTCGCCCAGGGTGAACAGGGCCTCCTTGCAGCCGAGCGCTGCGCCGTCGGCGGCGATCTTGAGCACCTCGTCGGGCGACAGGTAAGGCTGGTCCAGCCGGCCGGGCACGGTGGCGAACGTGCAGTAGCCGCACCGGTCCCGGCACAGCCGGGTAAGCGGGATGAAGACCTTGCGCGAGTAGGTGATGACCCCGGGCCGGCCCGCGGCGGCCAGCCCCGCGTCCCGGGTCCGGGCCGCGTAGCTCAGCAGCTCGGTCAGCTGCTCGCCCTCGGCGTGCAGCGCCGTGGTGGCCTCGGCCGGGTCCAGCGGCTTGCCGTCGCGCGCCCGGGCCAGCACCCGGCGGATGGCGCTGGCGGTCGGCTGGAGTTCTGCCCGGGGCAGGGCCAGGGACCGGGGCAGGCGAGGACCGGGGGTGTCAGCGCTCATCCCCCAACCCTAAGCGGCAGTCTCCCGGTGCCCGGGAAGCGCCCGCCCCGAACCCAGACCAGCACCGAACCCAGACCAGGGCCGGACTAGTGCGGTGCGCCGACCGCAGGCGCGGATCAGAAGGCGCGGTAGTCGCGCAGCGGCATCCGGGGAGCGCGCCGCGGCGGGCCGAAACCGCCCGCGACGAGCAGGCTGGCCGCCCGGTGCCGGTGGCCTGTGTAGCGCCCGAGCAGCTCGAGCATGCCAGCGTCGTCCACCACCCGGCCGATCAGCGCCCAGCCGACCACGCCGGGCAGGTGCAGGTCGCCCACGGACACCGCGTCTGGGTCACCACAGGCCCGCTGCCGGATCTCGGCCGAGGTCCACGGGCCGATGCCGGGCAGCGACCGCAGCCGCCGGTCCGCGGCGGCCGGCCGCATCGAGACGATCTCCTCCAGCCGGCTGGCCACCCGGCAGGCGCCGATGATGGTGCGGGCCCGTACCGCCTCCGCGCCCGCACGGTGCCATTCCCAGGACGGAATCCGCCGCCACGCCTCGGGTGGCGGGAACACCCGCATGCCCGGTGGGCACGGACCCGGCGCGGGCTCCCCGAACTTGAGCATGAGCCGCCGCCAGGCCCGGTGCGCCTCCACCCCGGACACCTTCTGCTCCAGCACCGCGGGCACCAGGGCCTCCATGACCAGCCCGGTCCGGCCGATGCGCAGGCCGGGCAGGCGGCGGGACAGCTGGCACAGCACCGGGTGGACCGGGACGAAGCCAGCCGGGTCATCGCCCGCGCCAAGCGCCGCGGGCAGCGTCCCGAGCAGCCATGACGCGCCCGGACCCCAGGCGGCGGCCCGGATGATGGTGGGCAGGCCGTCCCCGGCCAGCCGGGCGGAGTCACCGGCCAGCGGGACGGGGCCCCCGGCCGGCCTGGCCGCGGCTCCCGGCGTCGGCGCAGGCACGGCGCCCGGCGCAGGCACGGCGCCCGGCGCAGGCACGGCTCTCGGCGGAGGCTGCCTGGGCCCGGCCGAGATCGCGGCGGCGTCCAGCGGGGCGTGGCGGGTGGTGGTCACCCGGATCGTGGCCGGCCCGTCCGGGGTGCGCGCGGTGCGCCACACGCTGCCGTCGGCCATGATGCGCAGCGCCGGGTCACCTGGCCCGCGCCGGTGCACGGCCAGCGTGCGCAGCAGGTCGACCGGGAAGGCCGGCCGCCACTCGCCCACTGCATCCGGCTCGGCCCAGGGCGCCGGCGGGACGGGGCCCGCACCGGGCGCGCGGCGCAGCCGGGCGGCCCGGGCCGCTTGCCCCGGGCGCGCGGGGCGGCCGTTGACCCAGTTCGACTCGGCCCGGACCGGAGCGGCCCAGCTGGTGCGCGTGTCCACCAGCCCATGCTCACACGCCCGGCCCGCCCGCGCGGCCAGTACACGCGGGCGACCCATCCGTGAAGGCAGCTCACCCATGCCTGGCAGGCTGCTTACCCATCCCTGAAGGCTGCTGCTCACGCATCCGTGGAAAACCGGACGCAGGTCGGCCCGAGCTCTTCTCCGGGCCACACCCGCAGCCCGGCACGCAGCTCGTTGCCCGGCGAGATGCGCGCCGCGTCCCCGATGACCACGCCGTCCAGCACCACACCCGCGCCGATCACCGCGTCCCGGCCGACCACGCTGCCGGTCACCCGGGCGCCCGCGCCGATGTCGGCCCCGTCGAACAGCACGCTGCCGCTGACGAACGCGTCCGCGGCCACCTGCGCGCCCGCGCCGACCACGGTTCCGCCGCTCACCTGCGCGGACGGATCGACCCGGCCACCGGCCAGCCGCAGCATCTCGCCCGGGGCACCGGCGCGGGCGGGCAGGGCCGGGGATACCAGCCGCCCGAGCACCAGGTCGCGCGACCCCTGGATGAATGCTTCCGGCGTACCCACATCGAGCCAGTACGAAGTCTCCAGATAGCCCATGACCGGCGCACCCGAACTGATCAGCCCGGGGAAGGTCGCCCGCTCCACCGAGATCACCTGGCCGGGCGGGATCTCATCGATCACGCTGCGCCGGAACACGTAACAGCCGGCGTTGATCCGGTTGGTCACCGGGTTCGCCGTCTTCTCCAGGAACGCGGTCACCCGGCCCGCCTCGTCAGTCGGCACGCAGCCGAACCGGGCCGGGTCGGGCACCTCGACCAGGTGCAGGGTCAGCGCCGCGTCGGACTTGCGGTGCAGTTCGATCTGGGCCGGGATGTCGTGCCCGGACAGCACGTCCCCGTTCAGCACGACGACCGGGCTGTCCGGCCCGCTGCGCAGCCCGGACGCGGCGTTGCGGATCGCGCCGCCGGTGCCCAGCGGCTCGGCCTCCTGCACGTAGGAGATCTCCAGGCCGAACGCGGCCCCGTCGCCGAAGCACTCGGCGAACATCTCGGCCCGGTAGGCGGTGGCCAGCACCACGTGGGTGACCCCGGACGCCGCCGCCTTGGCGAACTGATGGGCCAGGAACGGGACACCCGCGGTGGGCAGCAGCGGCTTGGGCGTGCCGATGGTCAGCGGCCGGAGCCGGGTGCCCTGCCCGCCGACGAGCAGGATGGCTTCGAGCAACTCCGGCATTTCGCGGGGCTCCGGCGACTGGTTTGGCATGAGGAGCGAGGCTACTCTCCGCGCTGCGCCGCCGCGCGCTGGTAGGACGCCATATGGGCCTCGGCCGAGGCAGTCCAGGTGAACTCCTGCGACCGGGCGTACCCGGCCTCGCCCAGTGCCTCCAGCCGCGCCGGATCATCCAGCAGCCCGCGCAGCGCGGCCTGGATGGACTCGGCGTCCGGCTCGGTGTACGCGACCGCGTCCCCGCCCACCTCGGGCAGCGACGTCCGGTGGGTGGTCAGCACGGGCGCGCCGCAGGCCATGGCCTCCAGCACCGGCAGCCCGAACCCCTCGCCGCGGCTCGGGAACGCCACCACCAGCGCGCCGCCCAGGAAGCCGGGCAGGTCGGTGAAGCGCAGGTAGCCCGGGCGGACCAGGCGCAGGTTGGACGGGATGGCGGCCACCGCCTCGTCGACTTCCTCGCTCCAGCCGCTGCCCCCGCCGAGCACCAGCGCGGGCGGGTCGGGCAGGCCGGCCACGGCCGCCGCCCACCCGGTGATCAGGGCCGGCACGTTCTTGCGGGGCTCGAGGCCGCCCAGGTAGGCGACGTAGGGCCGGCCGTGCAGGCCGAGGCGGTCCGAGACCTGGCGAATCCGCTCCGGGCTGGGCCGGTGGAACAACTGATGATCAACACCGTGGTAGGCCACGTCGATCCGGGTCGGGTCCGCGCCGAGCACCCGCACCAGCTCATCCCGGGTCGCCTTGGACGGGACGAGCAGCCGGGTCGCCCGCCGGGCCGCAGTGCGGATCGCCGACTTGAAGAACGTCGCGGTCACCGCGTTGTGCGCGTCGGGCTCGGTGAAGTAGGTCAGGTCATGGATGGTCACCACCACCGGCACCCCGGGGCGCAACGGCATCGTGTAGTGCGGTGCGTGCAGCACATCCGCGTTCACCTGCTGGGCGACCAGCGGCAGCCCGGTCTGCTCCCAGGCCAGCCGGGCGGGCCGGTGCGCGATCGCGGTCGGGCCGGCGACGATGCTCGCGTCCGGGACCAGCCGGCCGTACCGCTCCTCATCGGCCCGCTGGCACGCCACGGCCAGGTCCGCTTCGAGCGCGCCGAGCGCAGCGATCAGGCCATCCACATAGCGGCCGAGGGCGCCGCGGTCCGCCGGCACGGCGGTCGCGTCGACCAGCACCCGAGGTGCCACGAGCAGTCTTTCTCCTTCCCCCCGAAGTGCGGGCCCGGAGGTAGCCAGATAACTGGCAAATCAGCATTGGTGGATGTCCCATCACGACCGAGGGTACGCCCTCTGCCGACCTGCCGGTGAGCATCGACGCTCTTGTTTCGCCACCGCCCGGCGGCACCGCCCTGGCCCCCGTGGCGCCCCCGTGGCGCCCCGGGTGGCGGCACGGACGGGGCGCTTTACGGCGACGCGGACGGTGACGGCGACGGTGCCGCGGCGCCGCGGTGCGAACCCGGTGAACGGGACTGGGCCGCCTGCTGCGCCTGGTCGAGCGCCTTCTTCATCAGCGCGTTGTACTTACCGTAGCTGGCGAAGTCGCCCCGCTTCAGGGCGGCCTGTGCCTTGGTGTAGTCGGTCTCGGCCTGCTGCAGGTGGCCGCGTACGGCCGCGCTCACGGTACCGGAACCTGTCCCGGAACCGGATCCGGAACCGCCGGCCGGGCCGGTGCTCCCCGACGAGCCCGTGGCCAGGCCGGGCACCACCTGGGCCAGGGCCTGCGGCAGGGTGGGGGCGAACCCGACGTTCCCGTCGAACGACACGGCCACCCGTTTCAGCACCGGATAGGACCCGCTGGTGCTGCCGCCGGTTCGCCCGGCCGCCTGGATGTAGATCGGTTCCTCGTACACCAGCGCGCCGCCCACCGGCAGGGTGATCAGATTGCCCTCGATGACCTTGGAGCCGTTCTGCCGGTACAACGACAGCTGCGAGGAGATCCCCGGGTCCGACTCGAACGTGCTCTGCACCTGCTGTGGCCCGAGGATCGCGGTGTCCTGTGGCAGCTGCAGCACGCGCATCTTGCCGTAACCCGGGGACACCGGGTTGCTGTCCACGGCCAGGTACGCGGCCATGTTCTGCCGGCCCCGCTGCACGAACGACGTGGTCAGCGAGAACTGGGTGGGCGCGCCCGGCATCGTCATCGTCTGGTAGTAGGGCGGCTGGGCGGCTGGCGCCGCGGCGCTCGGGTCGTCCGGCACCGCCCAGAAGTTCTGCCCGCCGTAGAACGACTGAGCCTGCTGCACGTGGTACTGGGCCAGTAGCTGCCGCTGCACCTCCAGCAGGTCCGGCGGGTAGCGCAGGTGCGCCAGCAGGGCGGCCGGGATGTCCCCCTTGGGCTTGATCACCCCGGGGAAGGCCTTCATCCAGGCCCGCAGGATCGGGTCGGACTGGTTCCACTGGTACAGCGTCACCTGCCCGGTGTAGGCGTTCACCACCGCCTTGACCGAGTTGCGGATGTAGTTGATCTGGCCGGCGGGCTGGCCCGCCACCGAGCCACCGGGGGCATCGCTGGTCGCGGTGGCAGCCGGCATGCCGATCCGCTGCGAGTACGGGTACAGGTCGGTGGTCGTGTAGCCGTCCACCACCCAGAGGACCTGGCCGCCCACCACGACCGGGTACGGCTCGCCGTCCAGCGTCAGGAACGGCGCCACCTTGCCCACCCGGGCCAGCGGCTGGCGGTCGTAGAGGACCTTGGACTCGCCGTTGATGGCCCCCGACAGCAGGATGTTCAGCTCGTGGAACTTGATCGTGTACAGCAGGCGGTTCAGCGGCGAGCCGATGCTCACCCCGCCGCCGCCACGGTAGGTGTTGTTCTGCTGGCCGCCGTTCGTCCCCGCCGGATAGTCGAGTTCCCATTTGCGCCCGCCGGGCGGCCCGCCCACGATCGCGTAGCTGTTCTGCTGCTGGCCGAAGTACACCCGGGGCTGGGTGACGCCGAGATCGCCTTGCGGCGGGATCTCACTCTCGATGAACGCCGGGTTGCCGTTGCCCTGCACCTGATTCGCGGTGGCCGCGACCACGCCGAACCCGTGGGTGTACACCAGGTGGGTGTTGATCCAGTTGTTCTGGCCCGGCGGCGGCCCGCCCATGCCGCGGACCGCGATGACCGTGTCCTGCGGCTGCGAGCCCCCGCTGGGCAGCTGGTACCGGTCCATGGCCAGCATGTCCGGGAACTGGTAGTAGCTCTTGACCTGCTGCAGCTGCTGGAACGTGGGCCCGACCACGTCCGGGTCGAGCAGCCGCATCCCGGCCAGCCTGGACACCTGGCCCGCCGTGGCGGTGTCCGGCCCCGTGGCGGTGGCCAGGTACGGGCTCACCTGGACCGTGGACGCGGTGATCCCATAGGCCTGCCGGGTGGTCTCGATCTCCCGCTGGATGAACGGCGTCTCCTTGGCCAGCTCGTTGGGCTTCACCACGAACTGCTGGATGATCGCCGGGTACACACCGCCGATGAGGATGGCCGACAGCACCAGCAGGCCGAATCCCACGGCAGGCAGCATCGCGCTGCGCCGGGCCGCACCCGCGAAGAACAGCAGCGCGCACAGAATGGCGATCACCGCGAGCACGGTCTTGGCTGGCAGCACCGCGTTTACATCCGTGTAGGACGCCCCGGTGGTTACCGCGCCCCGCTGCGAGAAATCAATGCCGTACCGGTCATACCAGTAGGCCACCGCCTTCAGCAGCACGAACACGCCGACCAGGATGAACAGGTGAGCCTGGGCGGCCATCGTCACCCGCAGCCGCCGGCCCTGCACCCGCAGGCCGCCGTACAGGTAGTGCACCACCAGGGCCAGCGCCAGCGACAGCAGGACAGCGGCGAACAGGTAGGTGAGCAGCAGGCGGATAAACGGATAGGTGAAGACGAAGAACGACAGATCCATGTGGAACTGACGGTCTTTTATGCCGAACGGAACCTGGTTGGCGAATAGCAGCCAGGTCCGCCAGGCGCCTGCCGTGCTGATGCCGGCGATCACCCCGATCAGGCCGAGGACCAGCCCGAGCAGCAGCCGCCGGTGCGGGTCGATCGCCATCCGGTAGGCGTCCCCGCCCTGCGGCTGGGCCGGCCCGGCCCGGTACATCGGCCGCAGCCGGTAGGCCAGCACCGCGTTCGTCCCGGTGACCGCGACCATGACCAGCCCGCCGACGAAGAACATCGTCCATCGCGTGCCGTAGGTGGTGCCGAACACCGACGTGTAGTGCACGGCCTGGTACCAGAGATAGTCGGTCCACACGCCGGCCACGATGATGATCAGCACGAGGAAACCGATCACCCCGGCGATGACCGGCAGGACCAGCCGGGGCCAGCGAAGCGCGGCGAGTGACGGGCGGCCGGGCGGCCGGGCCGCCCCCGCCCCGGAAGGCCGGAAGCTCACGCACTCCCCCTCAGGTCACGTCGGTGCGGCGGCAGAGCTACCCGCCGTCCGGGTCATCATCCGGGCCAGCGGCTCATCAGGGCCCGGTGGCCGGCCCCGCAAGGTGGCCCGCCAGCCGGGGTAGGCTACCGCGCGCGCCAATCTACCTCGCGTTCCTGCCCGCGGCGCGGGCAGCGGTCGGTGGCGGGCTCGGCGCCGGGGGTCACGCCGGGTTCAGCAGCCAGCCACGCCGCGGCCGGCCCGGATGGCCGCGAGGTCGCCCAGCGCCTGCCGCAGCGTGGCCACCTTGGCCAGATGCAGCCCGGCGGGCACCGCCCCCGACGTATCCGCGCAGTTGGCCGCCGGGGTGAGGAACCAGGTGGCGCCCGCCGCCCGGGCCCCCGCCATCTTCTGCTGGATCCCGCCGATCGGCGAGACGGCCCCGCTGGCCGCGATCTCGCCGGTGCCCGCGACGAACCTCCCGCCGGTCAGGCTGCCCGGGGTCAGCTTGTCCACGATGCCCAGCGCGAACATCAGCCCGGCACTCGGGCCGCCGATGTTGCCCACCTTGATCTTGATCGGGAACGGGAACTTGAAGGTCTCCTGCACCAGCACCCCGATGACCGCATGCCCGTCGGCATCTATGGTCTTCACCCGTACGTGCTGCGTTCGGCCGTTCCGGGTGACGGTCAGGTCCACCGGCGTCCCCGCCGGGTGGGCCCGGATCAGGGTGCTGGTGTCCCGGTGGCAGCTGACCGGGACGCCGTTCACCGCGGTGATGATGTCGCCCCGGCGCAGCACGCTCGCGGCAGGCATGCCCTTCTCGGTCTGCGTGATCGTGTCCACCGTGGTGAAGTGGATCCCCAGCGCACACAGGGCTGCGGCCTGAGCAGACTGCTGCGAGTCGACCATCTGCAGGGTGTCCTGCTGTACCACCTGCTGTTCCGTCTGCCCGGACGGGAACAGTTCCGACTCGGGGACCACGGCCGTGTGCGGGGTGAGCCACGCGCGCAGCGCGGTGAACACGTTGAACCCGGAACCGGGGCCACCCAGGAACGACACGGTCACCAGGTTCAGGTGACCGCCGGTCTGGTAGCTGCGGTGGCCGCTGATGGCGATCAGCGGGCCGCTGGACGTCCGGCCCAGCGTGTTCAGCGTCGGGCCGGGGCTGAGGATCACGTAAGGCACCGGCACCAGCGCCGCCACCAGCGCCGCCACCACCACGGCCATCCCGGCGACCAGCAGGGTCACGCTACGCCGGGACAGGCGGCGGGAGCCGGGCGTCAGGCTACGCACCGTTCACCCACTCACTCTCGCCGCCGGAGAACAGCTGGTACTTCCAGACCGGGACGCTGTGCTTGAGCTCGTCGATCAGCGCGCGGCAGGCGGTGAAGGCCTCGGCGCGATGCGGGCAGGACACCCCGACGACCACGGCCAGATCGCCGATGCCCAGGTCACCGACCCGGTGGACGGCGGCGACCGCGGTGACCCCGAAATCCGCGACGATCTTCTCGCACACCCGGCGCAGTTCCCCGCCGGCCGAGGGGTGCGCGCTGTAGGACAGCCGCTGGACGTCACGGCCGTGGTCGTGGCCCCGGACCACGCCGGCGAACAGGGCGATCCCGCCCGCCTGTGGATCGGTCACGGCGTGCAGCACCTCATCGACCGACAGCGCCGATGAGCGAACCTCCGCCATCCGGATCACATTCACGGAGCCCAACGTAGTGCCTAGCCGGAGCGGGCCGGCCCGCCGCGCCGGGCCCGCCTGGTCATGTGCCGCGCTTGCCGCGGCGCGCGGCCCGCACGATGGCCGCGGTGCCGATTACGGCCACGGTCGCCCCGGCGGCGGCGAACGTGGCTTCCTTGCGGGCCAGCCGGCGCCCGGCCACCGCGTGATGCCCGGCCCGCTGCTTCAGCAGCGCGCCGAAGGCGGCCGCGTTGTCGTAGGAGGGCCGCCAGCCCGCCGCGCGGAGGGCCTGGCAGTCCACCACCCACGGGTACACGGCGTAGCGCAGGTCGGCCACGGGGGCCGGGGTGATGCCCAGCCGGTGCAGCCGCTGCGCGGTGCCGAAGGTGAGCCCGGCCGGCAGTTCCACCCGGCGCAGCCCGCTGAGCTCCTCTACCTCCTCCTGCTCCAGCCAGCCGTCGCAGCCGACCGCTAGCCCGCCGGACACCTGGCCGGCGACCGCCATCTCGAGCGCGGCCACCAGGTCCTCGACGTGACAGAACTGCCAGCGCGGCGCGGTTCCTTTCACGGTCAGCAGCCGCGGAGCCTCGAAGTGCCGGGTGACCAGCGTGTCCACGCCCTCACCGACCAGCGCGGCCGGGCGGACCACGGTGATGGCCATGCCCGGGTGCGACCGCGGGGAGCGCTGCGCCAGCTGCTCGATCTCCAGCAGGTCACCCGCGACGCTTCCGTCGTGGCTGGAGCCCAGCGGGCTGTCCTCTGGCAGCGGGACCGGGTTGTCCGGGGCGGCCCCGTACACCATGGCGCTGGTCACCAGGATCACCCGGCCCACCCGGCCGGCCGCGGCCGAGGTGAGCACGGTCTGCGCAGCGCGCACGTTGAAGGCACGCCGCGCCCGGTGGTCGGTGTCCGGCGACATGTCCACGTCGGTGTGCACCAGCACGTCCACCCCGGTGAGCCGGCCCGCCAGCGCCGGGTCGCGGACATCGGCCAGCCGCCAGGTGACGCCGACCACGTCACCGCGGTGTTCATCGATGGCGATCACCCGGCGTACCGCGGGCGACGCGGCCAGGCGCAGCGCCAGCGCGTGCCCGAGGCCGCGGGCCGCGCCGGTGATGGCCACGACCGGGCCCCGGTCTGCGGGCTGGGCCCGTCGTGCCTGGCGGGCCGACCGCAGCCCGGCAGGCTGCGCTGCGGTAGTGGCCCGCCTCGCGCCCGCCTCCGGCGGCGCCGTGGGCTCGGCGAGCTGCGGGCCGGCCGCCTGCTGACGATCAGTGCGCTCGCGGCGAACCTGGGCCTGTGCAGTGCTCAATGTGTGCCGCTCCCGGGATAACGTGGCCAGTGTGATGCTTCCATCCTGCCTGAGAGGTCGCGGAGATGGCTGATCCTCCCTTCGGCTTTGGTCTGCCCGGCGGTTCCGGGGGTTCTGGTCCTGGCGGCCAGGGCGGTTCCGGGGGTTCCGGCGGCCAGGGCGGTTCCGGCGGCGCACCGGGTGGTGGCAACCCGTTTGGCCCGCTTGGTGACCCACAGCAGTTCGCCGATGCGCTCCGCCAGTTCGCCGACCTGATGGCCTGGCAAGGCGGCCCGGTCAACTGGGACCTGGCCAAGAACGTGGCCCGGCACACGGTCGCCGCGGAGGGCGACCCCAGCGTGCTCGAAACCGAGCGGCAGAAGGTCATCGAGGCCGTCCGGCTGGCCGATCTGTGGCTGGATGAGGTGACCTCGTTCCCGAGCGGAGTGCGCAGCGTCCAGGCGTGGAGCCGGTCGGAGTGGGTCGAGGCGACCCTGCCGGTCTGGTCCACGCTGTGCGACCCGATCGCCGACAAGGCGGTCGAGGCCATGGGCGGGATGCTCACCGAGGACCCCAGCGAGCTCGGTGGCGAACTCCCCAGCGAGCTGAGCCAGGCCCTGCAGTCCGTCACCGGCGGCCTGGGTGGCCTGGGCGCGCTGGGCAGCATGGGCGGCTTCGGCGCGATGATGCGCCGGATCGGCGGCATGATGGTCGGCGGCCAGACCGGCGCGGCGGTCGGTGCACTGGCCCAGGAGGTGGTCAGTTCCACCGACGTGGGCCTGCCGCTCGGCCCGGAAGGCGTGGCCGCCCTGCTGCCGGCCGGCGTGGCCCAGTTCGGCCAGGGCCTGTCGGTCACCGAGGACGAGGTGCGGATCTTCCTGGCGCTCCGCGAGACCGCGCATCACCGGCTGTTCGCGCACGTGCCGTGGCTGCGGTCGCGGCTGCTGGCCGCGGTCGAGGACTACGCCCGGGGCATCACGGTGGACGCGTCGGCGCTGCGCGACGCCATGCCGCAGATCGACCCGGCCAACCCGGATGCACTGCGTGAGGCGCTGTCCGACGCCAGCTTGTTCCAGCCCGAGGACACCCCGCAGCAGAAGGCCGCGCTGGCCCGGCTGGAAACCATGCTCGCGCTGGTCGAGGGCTGGGTGTCCACCGTGGTGGACGCGGCGGCCGCCGACCGGCTCCCGCAGGCCGGGGCGCTGGCCGAGGCCATCCGCCGCCGCCGGGCGACCGGGGGCCCGGCGGAACGCACCTTCGCCACCCTGGTCGGGCTGGAACTGCGGCCCCGCCGGCTGCGTGAGGCCGCGGAGATCTGGCGGCGGCTCACCGAGTCCCGCGGGATCGCTGGCCGGGACGCCGTGTGGTCACACCCGGACCTGCTGCCGACGGCCGAGGACTTCGACGACCCGGAAGGCTTCGTGGCCGGCCGCCCCGAACTCGATACCTCCGCCCTGGACCGGGAGATCGACGAGGTCGAGTCCGACGCCGATCGGGACGGCCCGCCCGGCCCGGGTGACGAGACCGGGCCCGGCACCGGCACCGGCACTGGCCCGGACCCCGGCACCGGCCCGGACCCCGGCGCTGGCCCGGGGCCCGACGCCGGCCCGGACCCCGACGCCGGCCCGGGCGATAGCGCCAGGTAACCCCCGGGTAGCTCTGGGTCCGGCGAACTGCCTGTTATCCACAAGCGGTGGATAGCCGCAAACCAGCTCAGCCGCGCCCTTTCTGACTCAGAGATGGCTAATTCACCGCTATCCCCCGGTCTATCCACAGTGACGCTCCGCAATATCCCCCGGATATCCACAGCGTTATCCACAGGGCTCGTTGACGCTGCCGCCGGCTCCGCCTAGCCTCACGACCCAGGGTCCCCCGGTCGATGGGCCGTCGTGACTCTTGGGGAAGGGGGCGCACGACCCGCTGGTGAGCCGGGCCAGTTGCCCGCGCCACCGCCCACCGGGGGACCCACCCCCCACCGCCCCCGGGGCACGCCAGCCCCTTCCGGCAACTACATGAATGACACAACCACGCAATCCAGACTGCATGGCTGTGGCATTCACGCAGTGCCCGCCAGGGCGGGGAGGTGCATGGCTGTGGCATTCACGCAGTGCCCGCCAGGGCGGGGATGTGCGGGGGTGCGGCATTCATGCGGGTTCGGACGGCTGGCGGAAATGTCGGTCTGGCGTGGCAGGCTGACGGCATGCGGCCTGCGATCAAGGCGGGACTACGGATGGTCTGGCGGGACCGGGACACCCTGCAGATCGGCATCGACCCCCGGCGGGCGATCGCGCTCACCGGGATGCGCGGCGCGGCCTGCCTGATCAGCCTGCTGGATGGCAGCCGGGAGCACCACCAGGTGCTGGCCGCCGCGCAGGACACCGGGATCTCCCGCGCGGCCGCCGACCGGATCATCGGACTGTTAGCCGCGGCAGGCGTGCTGGCTGACTTCCCGGCCGATGCGCTGCGCGGCGTGCCAGATGGAGCACGGACCCGGCTGGCGGGCGAACTGGCCACCGTGTCACTGGCGCACGGCTTCACCGATGGCGGCGCGCGGGCCCTGGCCCGCCGTCAGTCGGCGGCCGTGCGGGTGTACGGGGCAGGCCTGGTGGGAGCGGGCATCGCCGGCCTGCTGACCGCGTCCGGGGTGGGTCACGTCGTGTGCACCGGCCAGGTGGGCCAGCCCGCCGCGCGGTGCGACCTGCCGGACCGGCCGCCCATCCGCCGGCCCCGCCGCCGGGGCTCAGCACCCGCCTCGGCGGCACCGGCGCGGCCAGAGCCACCGGCCCAGCCGGAATCACCGGCCCAGTCAGCATCAGCCGCCCGGCCGGAACGACCAGCCCGGTCAGTGCCATCGGCCGGGCGCGATGCACCGCGCGGGCCGACGGGTATCACCCGGCCTGGGCCTCCCGCAGCCCGCGGGTGGGCCGTCCGCGAGCGACGGTCGGACCTGGCCGTGCTCGCCGACGGGTACCCGCCGGGATTGTCAGCCGCTCTGCTGGCCGATGGGATCGTGCACCTGGCCGCCAGCGCGAACGAGGCCATCGGCGTGGTCGGCCCGCTCGTGGATCCCGGCGAGACGGCCTGCCTGGACTGTGTCGACCTGGCCCGCGCCGACCGCGATCCGGCCTGGCCGCTGATCTTGGCCCAGCTGGCCGGGCCCGATACCCGGCCCGCCGCGTGCAACGCCGCACTGGCCACCGCCGTGGCGGCGCAGGCTGCCGCGCAGGTGCTGGCCGTCCTGGACGGGGCCGGGCCGGCCGAGGCGGTGCGCAACGGCACGCTGGAACTGGTCCTGCCCGGCTGGCAGTGGCGCCGGCGCAGCTGGCAACCCCATGCCCGGTGCCGGTGTCGCAGTCGGCCGGCAATCTGCCCGAGAATATGAGGGTGAATGATCTCCCTCGACGCGCTGTGACCCGGACCGCCAAACTAGCCACCCTGCCCGCAGGCCTGATGGGCCGCACCGCCCTGGGGCTGGGGAAGCGGCTAGGCGGCAGGCCGGCCGAGATAGTCGCCACCGAGATCCAGCAGCGCACCGCTGAGCAGATCTTCCGCGTGCTCGGTGAGCTCAAGGGCGGCGCGATGAAGCTGGGCCAGGCGCTGTCCATCTTCGAGGCGGCGCTCCCACCCGAGATCGCCGGGCCGTACCGGGCAACCCTGACCAAGCTCCAGGAGGCAGCGCCGCCGTTGCCGGCCGCGGCCGTCCATCACGTGCTCGCCGAGGATCTCGGTCCAGACTGGCGGGAATCGTTCCTCGAGTTCGACGACGCCCCGAGGGCAGCCGCCTCGATCGGCCAGGTGCACCACGCCATCTGGCATGACGGGCGGCCCGCCGCGGTCAAGATCCAGTATCCGGGCGCGGGCCGCGCCCTGCTCAGCGACTTCAACCAGCTCAGCCGGGCGGCCTGGCTGTTCGGCCTGCTGATGCCGGGGCTCGAAGTCAAGCCGCTGCTCGATGAGCTGCGAACCCGGGTCGCCGAGGAGATCGACTACCAGCTGGAGGCCGGGTCGCAGCGGGCGTTCGCCGAGGCCTACGCGAGTGACCCGGACATCTACGTACCGCCAGTCGTGCACGCGACCGACCACGTGCTGGTCACCGAGTGGATGGACGGCACCCCGCTGTCCAGGATCATCGAATCGGGAACCGAGGAGGAGCGGAACCGCGCCGGGATCTTGTTCACCCGGTTTCTGTTCTCCGGCCCGGCCCGGGCCGGGCTGCTGCATGCCGACCCGCACCCGGGCAATTTCCGGATGCTGTCAGACGGCCGGCTCGGGGTGCTCGACTTCGGCGCCGTGGACCGGCTGCCCAGCGGCCTGCCGCCGTTCATCGGCAAGCTGCTGCGGATCATGCACGGTCACGGCGATATCCGCGAGGCGGAGGATGAACTCCGCGAGCAAGGCTTTCTCCGCCCGGGCATCGATGTGGACCTGGACGCCCTGTACGCATTCCTGGCCCCGCTCGCCGAGCCGTCCCGGGTGGACTGCTTCAAGTTCTCCCGCGAGTGGCTGCGCAACGAGGCTGCGCGGGTAGCCGATCCACGTTCCGCCAACCTGGGCCGGCGGCTCAACCTGCCACCGTCCTACGTGCTCATCCACCGGGTGTCCACCGAGGGGATCGGGGTACTCAGCCAGCTCGGATCCGAGGGAAACTTCCGGGCCGAGATGATCCGCTGGATGCCCGGTTACCTGGCGGACGGCCAGGTCTCGCCGTTGGCCAGCCCGGCGGCCCCGGACCAGGGGCCGAGCCACCCCGGCCCCGGAGGGTCTACCCACCCCGTCCATGACGGGTCCAATCACCCCGACCCTGGACCCAGCGAGCAGGATCTGGCGTCCGCCTGACGCTGGGCAGCCGTGTGGCGGCGGCCCGCGGGGTCACCTCCAGGACCGCACCGGAGGCGGCAGGACAGTGACAGCGCGGCAGACAGCGACAGCGCGGCAGACAGCGACAGCGCACACGGGTGACCGGACAGCGCGGTGTCACCGGCAGGCAAAGGGGGCGGCCAGGCTGGCCGCCCCCTTGCTTCCTACTGGACACCTGCTCAGGCCGCTGGGCGTACCGCGCTGCGCACGCGCCTCGCGGAAGCCTGGGCCCGCTCCAGCCGCCTGGCCGCCTTGTCCACCCGGCGTGCCGCCCGGTGTAGCGCGCGTACCTGCGCGGCCCGCGAGTCCCGCGCGGCCTCGGCCAGCAGGTCTCTGTGTCGATGTGCGGGGTAGTTGATGGGATGCATGGTTCACCGTCCAAAGTTCGCTGACTGCAGATTGACGACTTCAGGCCGCCACGTCGGTCTTGCGTGGGCGTCCGCGCGGCCTTTTGCGGGGCACGACCTCGCCACGCAGGAAGAGCTCGCCGCCCCACACGCCCCAGGGCTCCCGGCGCTCCAGCGCACCGGCCAGGCACGCCATCCGGGCGGCGCACCCGGCACAGAGCGCCTTGGCCGACTCCAGGTCTTCCGGAGATTCGGCGAAGAACAGTTCCGGGTCATCCGTGCAGGGCAGATGGCCGTTGCGGGCCATCGGGAGGATCGCCGTGGCCGATCCGTGGCGTACAGAGTGTGGTGCGGAGACTGCCTTGACCGCCGCCGTGCCCGCTGTTACGGCGGTGGTACCGGGCCCGAACATCGTCCAACCCCTCTCGTCTTGCTCTAACCGTCTCTCATGGGTCTGACAAAACGGCGGATCCGGCATGACAAAGGCCGCGGACCCGGTGCGGGTCCGCGGCCTTTGAGGGATCCAGGCCGGCCTTTTCTAGACCGGATCCCAGGCTGGTGGCGAACCCGTTTGGC
>Ga0335078_10007469_pt1 | contig 16198 bp, 9 predicted proteins | sample Lox_Sample_32_FD_206711 | JGI IMG/M metagenome (GOLD analysis project Ga0335078, IMG submission 206711) | Soil microbial communities from Loxahatchee National Wildlife Refuge, Florida, United States - Lox_Sample_3.2 | ecosystem: Environmental > Terrestrial > Soil > Wetlands | place: USA: Florida...
CAGCGGCGAGCGCCATATGACCGGCATTATTGTTTTCTCTTCGGTTGAGCAGCCGCTGCCGTTCTTCGAGGATGATCTCAATTAGCATCGAAGTCGGCGGACCGGTCCGGATCCAACTGCTCAATTCCGCGCCGTACTTCACGTCGTGGGTAGCCTTCGTGCTCGGGCGTAAACGCTTTTTGTTCCTTGAGCACCTCCAACGCCTGGTTGACGACATCGCTGGCGTCGGCATATCGCCCGGCTTCCCCTTTCCTCCACAAACTCCTCTGGTTCGGGCGTCAGTTGGACGTTCATGGGGCCGCTTCTTCCCGGAAACGAACGACGATAGCGTCCGCGGCGCACCGCCTGTTACATTTAACATGATCACATTAACATTTCCCGTGGACGCCCATCTGGCGGAGGGAGAGACAATGATATTGAGAACAGTCTTACATGGACCGGCCCTGATGGGGCTCGGGATTTTGTTGGTGGCTGCCCTGGCGGCCATTGCGAGTGATTCCGGTTCGGCGTCCACGCCGCCCGCGGAGCAGGCTGCGTGGAAAGCGATCAGCGCCCCGGCACTGCTCAACGACATCAAGACGCTTTCCTCAGATCAATTCGAAGGGCGCGCTCCTGCCACCCAGGGCGAGAAGCTTACTGTGGACTTTCTGGTGTCGCGCTTCAAGTCGCTGGGCCTCGCGCCCGGCAATCCCGACGGAACCTACTTGCAGAATGTGCCGCTGGTAGGGATCAAGGCCGATCCCAGCGCGGAGCTTGTGTTCACGAAAGAAGGAGAACCGCCGGCAACCGGCATGGGCAAGTCGAGCACCATGCACCTGCGATTCGGCCCTGATTTCGTGGCCTGGACGAAACGCGTCGAGCCTCAGGTGACGCTGAATGCGCCGCTGGTGTTCGTGGGTTACGGGGTGGTGGCGCCCGAGTATCACTGGGACGATTACAAGGGCGTGGACGTTCGCGGGAAAGTCCTGGTGATGTTGATCAACGATCCGCAGATACCGGACCCGAACGATCCCACGCGGCTTGATCCGATGATGTTCAAGGGCCGGGCCATGACCTATTACGGCCGCTGGACGTATAAGTTCGAAATTGCCGCTGCCAAGGGCGCGGCCGGCGCCCTGATTGTCCATGAGACGGGCCCGGCCGGTTATCCCTGGGCCGTCGTCGAGGGCAGCAACGCGCCCGAGCAGTTCAGCCTGCTTTCGGCGGGTAAGGGGCATTCGCGCTGCGCGGTGGAAGGCTGGATCACCGAAGAGAAAGCGAGAGCGCTCTTCACCGACGCCGGCCAGGACTTCGACGCGCTGCACAAGGCCGCCCTCAGCCCCGATTTCAAGCCCGTCCCTCTTGGAATGAATGCCTCGCTCACGATTCACAACACCATTCGCGATATCGAGTCGCACAACGTGGTGGGCAAGCTTGAGGGCAGCGACCCGAAGCTGAAGGACCAGTACGTGATCTACACGGCGCACTGGGACCACCTGGGCGTCGGGAAGCCGGTGAACGGCGACAATATTTATCATGGCGCCGTGGACAACGCTTCCGGCGTGGCGGGACTGTTGGAACTTGCCAGAGCCTTCAAGGACGTGCAGCCAAGGCCTCGCCGCTCCATCCTTTTTCTTTCCGTGACGGCAGAAGAGAAGGGCCTGCTGGGCTCGCAGTATTACTCGGAGCATCCGCTCTACCCGCTGAGCGACACGCTTGCCGAGATCAATATGGACGGCCTCAACGTCCACGGACTCACGCGCGACCTGACCGTGATCGGGCTGGGAAACTCGACCCTCGATGACTACGTGCGCCAGGTCGCGTCAGAACAGGGCCGCACGGTGCGGCCCGACCCCGAGCCGGAAAAGGGCTTCTACTTCCGCTCCGACCATTTCAATTTTGCCAAACAGGGCGTGCCGGCGCTCGATCCGGATTCGGGGGTCGATTACATCGGACGTCCTGAGGGCTGGGGACTTAAGATGCTGGATGAGTTCACGGCCAACGACTATCACAAGCCGTCCGACACCGTGAAGCCGGATTGGGACTTGAGCGGGGCCGTTCAGGATCTGGAGCTCTTATTCTCGGTAGGCTATCGGGTAGCCGACGCCGCGAAGTTTCCGGAATGGAGCCCAGACAGCGAGTTTCGGGCCAGGCGGGAGGCGATGCTGAAGGACAGTAGGCAGTAGGCCGCGGCAGCTGGGTTTGCGAGAAGGCGGTTGCGAGCATTCGGTATGCTGGTAGGTTGGTAGGCGCCAAGCAATTCCATGAGTTGCAATGAGTTGTTTGCCGACTTATTGGAAGCAGAGTACAATGCGCATGTCTTTCCGAGCCAGTCAAGAAGCAAGGTCATGGGAGAGACTCTCTAAACTCAGTCCAAAGGGGGTTGCAACGGGATGAAGAAACTGTTCACCTTGCTTTTCACGGCAGCATTGGCAACGTCACTTGCCGCACCGCTCTTCGCACAGGATTCCGCGTCACAGTCCACGGAGACGAGCAAGCCGGCGAAGACGAAGAAAGCGAAAACCCATAAATCGAAGAAATCGAAGAAGGAGAAGAAAGATAAGGCGGACTGCGCCGGCTCATCGTGCTACCACTAACCGACGTATTTACCCAAACGCAACTCGCTCGGTGGCGAGGAATGGGGCGGCCGCGGTCTGCCGCCAGCAAAAGAACTCAGCGGGATAACTCTTGCGGACGATAAACAACTCACGCCGGCTTTCTAGCCTAGGTGCCCGCATTTGGCGGGTGATGCTCAAGCGGCTGCAGCATGTGAAGGGTGCCCGGCAATGGCAAATCGCTGTCTATGTTCTCTTATTTGCCGGCCTCGTTATGTTGAAACTGGCTGAGGATGCGAAGCCCGTGCCCGAGCGCTCCGATGGCCCCAGATATCTGAGATATCTGTCAGGGGATTACTGGTATAGGTTCGCATTGGGTGAGATTCTCTACAAGCCTGCTGATCGGCGAGTTGTACTCCTACTCCTTCGTGAGGAAGACACACCTAAAGACCCTTGTGCCCGCAGATTGCTGGAGGGAACGGTAGCCTCAAAGGTTGCGGACACCAATCCCGCCCTGATTGTTTTCGACGCTTACTTTGGGCCTCGAACATGCCCATCGGCTGCCGACAACAAGAGATTCGGGGAGATGATCGCCGCTGCTTCGCAAAAAGTCCCGATTGTTTACGGCAGGGGCGCACACTGGTACCCAGACGTCCGCGCAGAAGACCCTGTAGAGTTTTCGAGACTGCAACGTTGGAAGGAGAATGAAATCGTTCTGCGAGATACTTTGCGTCTCGAGGCCTTGCGCCCAGACGCACCGGGTCGGATCAGCGAAGGCGCTCTTGCCGTCGGCACTGATACTCGTAGAATTCCTTTGCGATGGCCCGCGTTTCAGAGTCTTGAGGCGGTACAGCATCAGGAGCCCCAACCTCTCGAAACGCTGGCAGTCAAGGCTCTTCGGGCCTACCATCAGCGGCTTTCCGATGCGTTACGCGAGGGGCTAGAGCTGCCCATCGCGCGAGATGAGGTCAACAGCGAGTACGACGAAACAGGCCGGGTTGTCTCAGAAGTTTCGGATCTCGAGCGGAACCGGCGAGACCCCTACACAAGCTTTCTTAGCGAGCAGCAACTGGCTATTCAGTCCAGTATGGACTTAGTCTGCGCACTATCCTGTCAGTGGTCGGGCTGTGCACATCATAACTCGGGATTTGGCGATGTTAAGTTCCCGATCGTCGTGATCGGGCGAGTCGATCCTTCGGACATGCATGAGAGCATCATTGGCAGGGTACCTGGCGCGGTTTTGCAGGCCAACTATATCGAATCGTTGGTTGACGGACGGATTTTTCAACCTTTAGCGACTGGCTGGCAGGTGTTCTTGATTGTGCTCTGGCTGCTCATGCTGGGTTACATTAGCTGGCGCTTTGCCAGGCGTATCGCGCTGGCCTTACTGATGTCGGTGGCAGGCATTCTTGTGTTTCTTGTCGTGGTGGAGTTTGCGGTGGTGCTTCTCTTCAAGAGGTACACCGATGTTTTGTTTCCGGCCCTTTACGCTGCAGCGATATTAAACTTCGGTCATTTTGTGGAGGCGATGGCAGACCGCGGCAAGGCTGTCGAAACGTTGGCGAGCACCGAGCCGGAGCATGCCGCTCCGCAAGAAGTTCCGCACCATTCCTCGGGTCAGTGCCCTCTGTAGGACGTGGGTGATCGCCAGACAAGCCGAAAGACGAGACCGCCCTCCCAAATGGCAGTCCTGATCCAATCACAGTAAGGCCTGTGCGTTTCGAGAGTTTCGGCCTAGCTTTAGCTTCGGCCCGCTTGACAGCCCTCAGCCTTCTTGATACTGTAACATCCGAACCATAAACAGTCTGGCAAACAGTTGCAGTTCGGGCAGATTGAGCTAGCCAACGATTGCCTCCGGCTTGGTGCCGCATGACCGCTTAGACCCTTGGCAAGTGTCTTCGTGAAGGGAGGCGTCTATGTGTAGCCGCAAATGTTCTCGACCCTTAGCTGTTCTGGCGGTCGTTGCCGCGGCAGTGTGCCATCCGCCAGCGGTCCGCGCCATCCAGGGCTTTCGACCCATCGATCCAGAGGAGCTCAAAATGACGAGCGAGCCTCTGGCGCCGGGAGCGCCGGCCATCATCCTCTACCGCCAAGTCGACCGAGACGACAGCGGGAGGACACCCCATGAGGATAGTTATGTTCGAATCAAAATCCTCAGGGAAGAGGGGCTGAAGTATGCCGACGTGGAGATCGAGTACTTCCGCGAGTCGGGGTTTGAGATAAACGGAATCAAGGCGCGAACCATCAACCCCGACGGCTCTGTGATCGACTTCGCCGGGAAAATCTTTGACAAGTCCATTGTCAAAGCGAAAGGCCTAAGATACCAGGCCAAAACCTTTACCCTCCCCGCCGTTCAGGTCGGGAGCATCGTCGAATATTACTACACCGAAGACCTGGGCGAGCGCTACATCTATGACTCGCATTGGATCCTGAGCCAGGACCTTTTCACCAAGCGAGTACAGTTCTCGCTCAAGCCCTTCCACAGCGACTACCGGCAACTCGGGGTGCGCTGGGTCGCGCAAGGACTGCCTGCCGGCACCGCCAACGCCAAACAAGGGACGGATGGCGTAATCCGCATGACAGCCGGCAACATTCCGGCGTTCCAGACCGAGGACTTCATGCCTCCCGAGAATGAGATGAAGGAACGAGTCGACTTCATCTACGCCGAGGGCCCAGCCGGAACGGACGCCAGCAAGTTCTGGGCCGAGACCGGAAAACAGTGGAACGGTGCGCTGCAGAGCTTCATCGGGAAACACAAGGCCATGGAGAAGGCAGTCGCCGAGATTGTAGCACCGGGAGACTCGCCGGAAGTGCAACTGAGAAAAATCTACGCGCGGGTCCAGCAGATGCGGAACACTTCGTACGAAGTGCAAAAGACGGAGCAGGAAGAAAAGCGAGAGAAGGAGAAGGTGGTACGCAACGCTGAAGACGTGTGGAACTCAGAATCCGGCAGCGGTGCGGATCTCACTTGGCTGTTTCTTGGCCTCGCCAAGGCGGCGGGTTTTGAAGCTTACGGCGTTTGGGTCTCGGACCGGCGCCGTTATTTTTTCAGCCCGGTTGCGATGGACGAACACCAGCTGGACGCTAACGTCGTGCTGGTGAAGCTCAACGGGAAGGACTTGTACTTGGATCCCGGAGCTAAGTTTGCGCCCTTTGGCCTGCTGCCCTGGGAGGAGACGGGCGTCCAGGGATTGAAGCTCGATAAGGATGACAGCGCCTTTGTGCAAACGACGCTGCCGGACAGTTCGGTCTCGCGGATTGAGCGCGCCGCCAGCCTGAAGCTGTCTGATGCAGGGGACCTCGAAGGGAAGCTGACCGTCACCTTCACCGGCATTGAAGCGATGAAGCGCCGCGTCGAGGAGCGAGACGCAGATCAAACGGCGCGCAAAGAGTACCTTGAGGGTGAAGTGAAGGAGTTTATCCCGGCGGCGTGCGACCCGGACCTGGTGAACCAGCCTGACTGGACAAACCCGGAGCAGCCTCTGGTTGCAGAGTTCAACCTGAAGGTTCCGGGGTGGGCATCACTGGCGGGCAGCCGGGTGCTGGTTCCCGTCGGCCTCTTTAGCGCCTCGGAGAAGCATTTGTTTGACACCGCGAACCGCCTCTACCCGATCTATTTGGAATTCCCGTCCAAGAGCGTGGACGATGTGACGCTGGAGCTTCCGCCGGGCTGGGAAGTCGCCGACCTGCCGTCCGGACAGGACAAGGAAGGCCGCGTGGTGAACTACAAACTGAGCGTGGAAAACAACGGTGGCAAGCTGCATTGGAACCGAATGCTGGACAAGGACCTGATCATTCTCGACAAGAAATACTATATCGCGCTGCGAAGCTTCTTTCAGTTGGTGAAAACAACCGATGACGAACAGATTATCCTGCGCGCGAGGGCAACGGCCAGCAACTGAGCGGCGGTCGCGCCGGGCGTTGCAGGGTGCCCTGATGGGTCTCATGGCGCTGGCGACAGCGGCTGCCGCCAGCACCGAGGCGCCGCCGTGGATGCACGCGGTGGCCAACGTGCCCCTGCCTGCTCACGACGAGAAAACGGACGCCGTGCTGCTCTACTCCGAGAAAACAGTCACGGTTCGGCCCAACCGCGAGATTGATATCACGGTTCGCGAGGCCTACAAGATCCTGCGCCCGAGCGGCCGCGAGCACGGCTTGTTGGCTGTTGACTTCAATCCCCGAAGGAGGATCACCGGCGTACACGGTTGGTGCATTCCCGCCAGTGGAAGGGATTACGAGGTGAAGGAGCGGGATGCAGCAGAGGTGTCACTGCCGAAGATCGAAGGCAGCGAACTGATTTCAGACGTGAAGGCAAAGCTGCTGCAGATCCCCGCAGCCGATCCGGGGAACATCATCGGGTACGAATATCGTACCGAGGAGCAGCCCCTGGTCCTGCAGGACGTCTGGCGCTTTCAGCAAGAGAACCCCGTACGCGAAAGCCGTTACACCCTCCAGTTGCCTTCCGGCTGGGAGTATAAGGCCGCGTGGCTCAACTATCCGGAGGCGCACCCGACCGAGGCCGGCGGCAATCAATGGCAGTGGACTCTGGGTGACGTCAAGGCCATTAGGCCGGAGGAGCAGATGCCGCCGGCGGTGGGCGTCGCCGGCCTGATGATGGTGTCTTTCTTTCCGCCGGGCGGTGCAGGAAGTGATAGCTTCGCGGATTGGCGTGGTATGGGCGCCTGGTATCAAAGGCTGACAAAAGACCGGCGCGACGCGGACCCGCAAATCAAGGCGCAGGTCGCCGCGCTGACGGCTTCAGCGGCTACTCCTCTCGACAAGATGAAGGCCATAGCGCGATTCGTTCAAGATCAGGTGCGTTACGTGGCGATTGAATTGGGGATTGGCGGGTGGCAGCCGCATCCGGCCTCCGAGGTTTTCGCGCACCGGTACGGGGACTGCAAGGACAAAGCCACGCTGATGGCCGCGATGCTGAGCGTGATCGGTGTGGACTCCTACTACGTGGTGATCAACTCGGAGCGCGGGTCGATCACGCCGGATTCGCCGCCCTACATTTATGGATTTGACCACGTGATCCTGGCCATCAAGCTACCCGAAGGAACGGCCGGTTCCGCGCTTGTGGCGACCATGCAGCATCCCAAGCTGGGACGAATTCTGTTTTTCGATCCCACGGACGAACTGACCCCGTTCGGCCAGCTTCACGGGCGGCTTCAAGACAGCTACGCGATGCTGGTGACCCCGGATGGCGGCGAACTGATCGAGGTTCCCGAACTGCCTGGCGCCACAACGGGCATTAATCGTAAGGCTGACCTGACGCTCGACGCATCAGGAAATCTGAAGGGCGATGTCACCGAGATCCGCCGCGGTGACAGGGCGGCGTCCGAGCGATGGGCGCTGCGCACGATGACGAAAGACAGCGATCGTATCAAGTTGATTGAGACAGTGCTGGCGGATTCACTCCCGAACTTTCAGATCACAAAGGCAACGCTGTTGAATTTCACTCTGACGGACTTGCCGCTCGGCTTCAACTACAGCTTCGAGGCCGCAAACTACGCCCGGACCGCGGGCCAACTCCTGCTCGTTCGTCCCCGGGTCATAGGAAGCAAGTCTTCGGCGCTGCTGGAAACAAAGGAGCCCCGCCAGTTTCCCGTCGAGTTCGACGGACCCGAACATGACGTCGATACGTTCGAGATCACCCTGCCGCCGGGTTACCTTGTGGAGGATTTGCCGCCACCGGTCGACGTCGACTACAGCTTCGCGAGCTATCACTCCAAAACGGAAGCGGTTGGAAGTACCATTCGCTACGGGCGCACATTCGACGTCAAGGAACTCACCGTGCCGGCTGCCAGGTCGGAGGAGCTTAAGAAGTTCTACAGAATTATCGCCAGCGACGAACGGAATACTGCAGTGCTGCGACTAGGGTCACAGTGAGCCGCGGGGGCGCATCTAAGGCCAGCTCTTGGCGGCAGGCAGCTTGGAGTGCCGCTTTGGCGGACGTAGTTTCCCGCTGGGAGTGGAGCCCCGAGACCCAGATTCCGTGCCGGCTTGGCCGCGATTAGCACGAAATCAGGCTCGATGCTCCACCCGCCCCCTTCGCCCCTCGCCGGACAGATTCCTATGGACGGGCTGGGCCTCAATCGCCCGGCGGCTGGAACAAGTTCAGCGTATTCGATCCGTCGTCGACAAAGTAGATCCCGACGCCCGGCACCGAGACCAGTCCAAACAGGGTTCCGGCTCCGGCTGGAGAGCCGGTATTGTCGATAAGGTTGTGCTGGATCTGATTTCCGCTGGGATCGATAGTAATAAGGCCCCCGTTGTTACCGTTGGTCACTAGGACATTTCCGGTACTGGGGTCGACTGTGAGACCCAACGGATCACTGAGGAATCCGTTCTTCGAGAACACGCTCCCAGTCCCTGCTGTGGAAGTTATCGTGGTGGCGTTCGCAAGGGCGGTCACACGGTTGTTCAAGCTGTCGGCGACGTAGAGGGTGGTGCCGCTAAGCGCTACGCCGGTGGGTCCAATCACCAGCGCAGCCGGGTCGGTCCGCTCGGAGAAGCCTGAACCGATGACCGTCATCGATTCGATCTGCGGCTTCGAGTTCGCCGGGATGTTGAGCACCATGCGGACGACGGTGCCTCCATGGACGACGTTCCCGTTTGCGGCCACGGTTCCGTTGAGCACGTTGGTGAAGAAAAGCGTCGCTTGGCTGCCCTCGTCGAGGGCCGTCATATCCCAGGGCCCGTTGATGAGGGAACCATAAAACGTCTCCACCGCCTTTCCGCTGCTGTTGATCACGATCAGGCAACCCGCCTGGGCCGTGGCAGACATTCCGTTAACAGTGGGCAGGCTGCCCACGATGACCCATCCGGTCTGCAGCACGGCGAGCGCCGTGGTAAGACCCACTCCGCCCGGGCAAGGGCTTGGCAACGTGTTGGAATTGAACTGGGAAAAGACGTTGGCGGTGCCATCCGGAGCGATGTCCATGATGGTAGTGCCGGTCCCCTGTAGATTCTGCGAATCGTTGAAATTGCTCACCAGCAGGTGGCCAGCCGTCAAGTTTCCGATGGTCGCCGGAACCACGACCAGGCCGTAAGGATTTACGTCGCCATTCGCGGGCACTGTCGATGCGATGGTGGTGACCCCGCTAATGCTGGCAGTCGCTGCAATCCCCGCACCCGCTGTTGCAAACACGCTTGCCAAGGCGACCAGCAGCGCACAAAAACCCTTCTCTACTCTGCGCCGAGGTAGCTTCATTTTGACCATGACACACTCCTCCTCTGTTCTATTCCGCTGTGCTTTATCCCCGGCGAAGGGACCTCCAGAGCCGGGCAGAGCCAAACCGGAGGTCATCTTCGACCGGGTCTCTGTTGCCTCTTGATTCTGCGGGAATGCGGTCCGTCCAAGTGTCACGGGCGAGTCTGGTATTTGCAAAAATTTTGTCAACAACCTAAGGCCATGGTATCCCTGGGCCGGAGGAGTTAGGGTACTAATTGTGGGGCGAACCCTTCACTGCGCTCAGGGCAGGCTCTCGGGTCGGCCTGCGCCGGGGCAAGCTTCGGCCCTACATCAGGGATATGGTGATCCTCGATATCGGTTGTGGGAAGAAGAAGCAGGACTCGGCCGCGATTGGGCTGGACCGTCAGCCGGGCTCATCGGCAGACGTTCTTTGTGAGCTGACCCGCTTCCCCTGGCCAATTCGCGATAACTGCGCCGAAAAGGTGTATCTATCGCATTTCCTGGAACACCAGCCGGACATCCTGCACGTGATGGCGGAGGTGCATCGCATTGCAAAATCCGGCGCCGAAGTGGTAGTGGTGACACCGCACTATAGTTCTCCGGATTCGTACACCGACCCTACCCATCTATTTCATCTCGGTTTTCACAGCTTCGACTACTTTGATCGCGACAGCTTCCAGGATTTCACGTACCACTCCGGCGGATATCGCATCCTGGAGCGCAAGCTGAGCTTCGGCGGAAACTTTGTGCTCGACAACCTTGGACGGGGGTGCGCCGCGTTGTCCATCGATTTCTACGAGAAGCATCTGGCCTGGATTTTTCCGGCGCGCAACCTTTTTTGCCGGTTGGAAGTCGTAAAGTAAGGAAGCGATCGGAACCAGGACCAGAGCCGCCGGGCCAGTAGAGCCTGAGTGAAAACTCGTGGATTCCCGCGTCGGCGGGAATCCACTCGCGGCCTGGCGAAACGCGATTTCTCACACGGAGTCACTAACCCCTAACCACTGACCACTGCTAGAATAGCTCTCGATGGCTTCCCCAAATTTTGTTCACCTTCATCTTCATACCGATTACAGCCTTCTGGACGGCGCCTGCGACATCCCCAAGCTGATGGACCGCGCGGCGGCGCTCAAGATGCCCGCGGTGGCGATGACGGACCATGGAAACCTGTTCGGCGCGATCAAGTTTCACGAAGAGGCGAACAAGCGCAACATCAAGCCGATCATCGGGTGCGAGACTTACGTCGCCGTCGCCAATCGTTTCGACCGCACCTCGAGCACCGAGAAGCCGCATCATCTGGTGCTGCTGGCGGAAAACGAACGCGGCTACCGCAATCTGGTAAAACTCGCCTCCTCCGCCTACCTCGAGGGATACTACTACAAGCCCCGCATCGATAAGGACTTGCTGGCGCGCCATGCCGAAGGCCTAATCGCCCTTTCCGCTTGCCTGCAAGGTGAAGTGACTGCGGCGGCGCTGGCAGGAAAGTGCGACCAGGCGCGCCAGTCTGCTTACGATCTTCGCGACATTTTTGGCAAAGGGAACTTCTTTATCGAGATTCAGGACCAGGGCCTGGATGAGGAACGGCGCGTGAATCCGGATTTGGTGCGGCTCTCGCGCGAGACCGGGATTGGACTGGTCGCCACCAACGATTGTCACTACCTGACGCACGAGGATGCCCGCGCGCAGGAAGTGCTGATGTGCATTCAGACCGGCAAGACGCTGAGCGACGCGCAGCGCATGCGGTTTGGCACCGATCAGTTCTACTTCAAGTCAGCCGACGAGATGGCCGCGACCTTCGCCGAGATTCCCGAGGCCCTGCAGCGGACGGTCGAAATCGCCGAGCGCTGCAACCTGCACTTCGAAAAGAATCAGCACGTCTTTCCGCACTTCGAGGTCCCGGATGGCGAAACCTTGGACAGCTTTTTCGAGAAGGTGACGCGTCAGGGATTTGACGAGCGCCGCCTTGCGCTGGAACGCCAGCGCGCGGCGGGCCGTCTTCGCTATCCGATTGAAGCCTACGAAGAGCGCTTGGACCGCGAAATCGAGCTCATCAAAAGGATGCGCTTCGCGGGCTATTTCCTGATCGTCTGGGACTTCATCCGGTTCGCGCGGGAGAAGTGCATTCCGGTCGGCCCGGGACGCGGTTCTGCCGCCGGCAGCCTGGCCTCTTATGCGCTGCACATCACGGACGTGGACCCTCTGCAATACGATCTGCTCTTCGAGCGCTTCTTGAATCCCGAGCGCATCACCTTCCCTGACATCGACATCGATTTCTGCATGCGCCGGCGCGGCGAAGTGATCGAGTACGTTACGGGCAAGTACGGACGCGAGAACGTGAGTCAGATCATCACCTTCGGAACCATGGGCGCCAAGGCGGTGGTGCGCGATGCGGCGCGCGCGCTCGACCTGCCGTTTGCCGAGGCCGACCGCATTGCCAAGCTGATTCCCAACACTTTGAACATCACACTGAAGGACGCCTTGGCGCAGACACCGGAGCTTCGCCAACTCAATGAGCGGGACCCGCGTGTGGCCGACCTGTTGCGCGTCGCTTCCAGCCTCGAGGGCCTGGCCCGACACGCTTCCACACACGCAGCCGGAGTGGTGATCTCGCCTCAACCCCTGCGCGAGATCGTCCCGCTGTACAAGAGCAACAAAGACGAAATCACCACGCAGTACGCGATGGACGATCTCGAGAAGATCGGCCTGCTCAAAATGGATTTTCTTGGACTCACGACGCTGACTGTCCTCGAAGATTGCGTGGGCATGATCCAGGCGACGCGAGGCGAAACGCTCGACCTCGATGCGATCTCGCTCGACGACGCCGCCACTTACGAACTGCTCGGCAAGGGGCTCACGGCCGGCATCTTCCAGTTTGAAAGCCGGGGAATGACCGACATCTTGCGGCGCGCCAAGCCGAACCGGCTGGCGGACCTCACGGCCCTGAACGCGCTCTATCGGCCCGGCCCGATGCAGATGATCGACGACTTTGTAGCGCGCAAAGCCGGCAAGAAGCGCGTCACCTACGACCTGCCGCAGCTCAAGGACATCCTGGAAGAGACGTACGGGATCATGGTCTACCAGGAACAGGTGATGCAGATTGCCAACTCCGTAGCCGGGTTCTCGCTGGGGGAAGCGGACGTGCTCCGCCGCGCCATGGGCAAGAAGAAGCACGAAGAAATGGTGGCCATGCGCGAGAAGTTTTTGGCCGGCGCGCGCAAGAACGGTGTGCCCGACGCCAAGGCGAAAAAGCTCTACGAGCAGATCGAGCAGTTCGCCGGCTACGGATTCAATAAGTCGCACTCCGCCGCCTATGCGCTGGTAGCCTACCGCACTGCCTATCTCAAGACGCATTACCCGGTAGAATTCATGGCGGCGATGCTTACCGCGGAAATCGGTAACCCCGACAAGCTGACGTTCTACCTGGGGGAATGCCGCGACATGGGCATCGAGATCCTGCCGCCCGACGTCAACTCCAGCGACCGCACCTTCACACCCTCCGAGACCGCCTCGGGCCTTGGCATCCGCTTCGGGTTGACGGCTATCAAGAACGTGGGCGAAGCGGCGATTGAGTCGGTCATCGAGGCCCGGCGTCGCCTGGGGCGCTTCGACAATCTCTTCCAGTTTTGCGAGAATGTCGACCTGCGCTTGATGAACAAGCGCGTGATCGAGAGCTTGATCAAGGCCGGCGCTATGGATTCGTTTGGTGCGCACCGGGCGCGCATGATGGCGGGACTCGACCGCGCCATGGAGCTGGGTCAGGCCCGGCAGCGGGCCAGCGTGGCCGGTCAGACGGGACTGTTCGGCGGAGGGGCGGAACCTGAGCCCGTCCGGGCGGTCGAACTGCCGGCGGCGGCAGAATGGTCCGAGGCTGAACGGCTCGCCGGCGAGAAGGAAGTTTTGGGGTTTTTCGTGACCGGTCATCCGTTAGAGAAGTACCGCGCTCAGATGGCAGCTGCGGCCAAGCACGACAGCACCATGCTTGAGGATCTGGCCAATGACGCGCCCGTGTCACTGGCCGGCGTTCTGAGCGGCATTCGTGTGAAACCCAGCAAGAAGGGGGACCTCTGGGCCGCGTGCGTGCTGGAGGACTTGCGCGGCACCTCGGAGCTGATCGTCTTTCCACAAACGCTGCTGCAGGTGCAAGCGCGGCTGAAGCCGGAGGCGGTGGTGCTGGTGAAAGGCCGGGTGCGCCGCGATGAAGCCTCGGCCAAACCCAAGGTGATCGTGAACGAGGTTCAGCCACTGCAGAGCGCGGGCAGCACTCATTCCTTACGGATTCATTTTGATTTAGACCAAGTGCCCGCGAGCCTTCCTGCCGAAGTCCAGTCGATACTCGCGAGTCACCCGGGGGACGATGCTGTGATCTTTGATTTGGTGCGCCAAGGGAATTTCCGTGTTACGCTGCGGGCCCGAAGGCCGTCAGGCGTGAAAGTGGACGACGAACTGCTTGCCGGGCTGCGCGCTTTGTGCGGAGGTGCCGGTGTTGAGGTTAAAGGGGACAGGAGACAGGGGACCGTCGGCCATGGAGAAGATCGAAGCCCGGATTTCGTCGCATCGTGATCTCGTGGTCTGGCAGAAAGCGATGGACCTGGCGGAGCCGATGTGCCTGCTGACATCGAGGTTTCCATCCAGCTGTGGCCTCTTCCTATGACCTCCGACGCGGCACGCGAAATCGAGAAGCAAATCGCCGCTCTGGAGAGTGGCGACCCTACCGACGCCGACCGCGAAGAGATCGAACGTCTGCGCGGCCAGCTCGAGATTTTGCGCCGGGCGCCCGGTGAGTCGCACTCCGGTGATGCTTGGGACCAGGTGCTGATTGCGCGTCACCCCAGCCGTCCTTATACCCTTGATTACATTCAGGCGCTTTTTGCGGACTTTGAAGAGCTGCACGGCGACCGCCGCTTTGGCGACGACGCGGCCATCGTGGGGGGCCTGGCGCGTTTCGAGGGCCGTCCGGTGATGGTGCTGGGCCACCAGAAGGGCCGCGACACTGAGCAGCGGGTAAAGCGCAACTTCGGCATGCCGCATCCCGAAGGCTATCGCAAAGCCCTGCGCCTGATGCGGCTCGCCGAGAAGTTCGGCTTGCCGATCATCAGTCTGGTGGATACACCGGCGGCCTATCCCGGCAAGGGCGCGGAAGAGCGGGGTCAGGCGGAAGCGATCGCCTACAATTTGAAGGAGATTCCCAGGCTGCGCGTGCCCATCGTGGTGGTGGTGCACGGCGAGGGTGGCAGCGGCGGGGCGTTGGCCATCGCTGTCGGCGATCGCGTGTTGATGCTGGAGAACGCCATCTATTCGGTGATTCCGCCCGAGAGCTGCTCCTCCATTTTGTGGCGCGATTGGGACCATAAGCAGCAGGCGGCGAGAGCCTTGAAGCTCACGGCTCGCGACCTTCTCGGCTTCGGCCTGATCGACGGTATCGTGCCCGAGCCGCCGGGCGGCGCCCACGCGGATCCGGCTGGCGCCGCGGAGCGTTTGGGCTTGGCCATCGCGGCATCGTTGCGCGAGCTGGCCGGGCTGCCCACCGAAGAACTCCTCGAGCAGCGTCATCGTCGGCTGCGAAAATTCGCCACTTTTGTGGAAGAGAAGTGACTCCGGTTGGTGTCATTCGAATGTTGGTATGATTCGAACGTCCGAAGCAGAGTCATTCCCGCGAAGGCGGGAATCGATTTTGGGACGTGTCGGGAGACGCTGCATTATAAAAGTGGATTCCCGCCTTCGCGGGAATGACCGTAGCGACGGCGCGCTGGTCACAGCCGACAAGCGGCTGACTCAGGCCCGGCAGGCGCCGGTGCTCGCGAAGGTGTAAACGCGTCGCGCCCTTGGCCGAGGAGAATCGCGGCCTCCGGGAACGGGTCATTCTCCTCTAACAAATTGAATTTTCAGCCCTTCCAATCACTGCCGATCCCCCCACCTCGGCTCTGGAATTTCGCCGTTCGCTGTAATAATTTTGGCCTTGCGGGATGAGCTGGCGCCATAATGCGCCTGTTAATACGGTGGCGTAATCGGCTTCGGACCGATGCCGGCGTGAGTGTAGCTGGCTGATTCCGGGGTGTTGCCAGACCCTTTGGTAAACGAGTCTGTTCGACCGCTGGGGCGCGATTCGATGGCCCTGCGAATCTAACGTGCCGGGACCTTAATCACCCGGCAACCCGAAAGAGGTGAATATGAGCACTGCGCCATTCAACAACCTGACCGACCCTGGATCGGTGGGAGCGCCTCCCACGGGCTTGGTTCAGATCGCCTCGCGTGAGGAGTTAGTCCGGCAACGCCTGGGCGAGGAACGCCGTCGGCTGGAACAGGAGGCAGGGCTGGAGCAGCGCTCGAAGCAACAGTTCCACCGCCCCATAGAGCGTCCTTTCACCAAGTCGGAGCGCGACAAGACCACCATTCTATTTGGCGGCCTCACTTGGAAGCACGAGAAGCTGGTTCACGGCGCCCTCGCGAGTCTTGGTTACAACTGTGAGGC
>Ga0335078_10007470_pt1 | contig 16198 bp, 11 predicted proteins | sample Lox_Sample_32_FD_206711 | JGI IMG/M metagenome (GOLD analysis project Ga0335078, IMG submission 206711) | Soil microbial communities from Loxahatchee National Wildlife Refuge, Florida, United States - Lox_Sample_3.2 | ecosystem: Environmental > Terrestrial > Soil > Wetlands | place: USA...
CCGACTTGGACGACGCGTCGCTCGACGATCTGGTCCGGCTTGACCACATACGCATAGAGTGCGTTCGGCCCGCGTTGAATGGCTTGTGCCGGCACCACAATGGCGTCGTTTCGCATCGCTAATTCCAGACGCGCATTGACGAATTGACCCGGCCATAGAGCATCATCTTTATTAGGAAACGAGGCTTTGAGGCGAAGCGAACCAGTTGACGCGTCGATCTGATTGTCGATTAGCAATAGCTTACCTTCACCCAGCTTAGTGAGATTGTCCGAACTGTAAGCAGCAACTTTGAGCGAGCCCTGCTTCATCGCCGTTCTAATGGGTTGGAGATAGTCCTGCGGCACGGAGAAAATAACGGCAATCGGCTGGACTTGGGTTATGACCACAAGCCCACCAGGATCGTTTGCATGAACAATGTTACCTTTATCTATCAACCGCATGCCAATACGGCCGTCGAGCGGCGACACAATAGTCGTATAGCCGAGCTGCGTTTCGGCATATTCGATCGCCGCAATGTCGGCGGCGATCTGGGCTTTGCCTTGATCAACCTTGGCTTGTTGTAGATCGACGTTTTGCTGGGTTTCAAAACTCTTGAGCGCTAGTGATTTGAAACGGTCTAGATCTTTTTCCAATGCAATCTGGTTCGCCTGGTCCTGCGTCTTCTTGGCCTTGGCCTGGTCGAGGGTTGCCTGCAACTGGCGCGGATCAATCTTGGCGAGAACATCGCCGGCGCGAACAAACTGGCCCTCTGTGTAGGCGATCTCTTGCAACTCGCCGTCCACCCGAACGTGAATCGTGACGCGGTTGAAAGCCTGCACCGTTCCGAGGCCAGTTAAATAGTCGGACACGTCCTGCTTTCTTGCATCTGTCGCGATAACTGGAATGGCAGGCGCGGAAGACGGCTTGCCCATGGAGGCGGACGCTCGTGTGTACTGCCAGAGTGCGGCGAGGGCGAGCGCTAAGATAATCGGCACTCCAACCCAAACATACTTGCGCGTCATTTAACTTGTCCTTTCCCCAAAGCAGGTGGCACTGCCAATATTGCCAAACGAACACAACGGCTGCTTGGGCTGCCCGCAAAAATGTGGCTGGTTTTCTGACACGGCCCGAACTTCTGGAAATTTCCGAACGCATCCCACGCCGTGAACGTTGCTCAGTTGACTTAAATCAACCGCGATCTATCGCGGCCGGTGAGGATGCCACCTAGGCTGGTGGAGTCCAAAGCCCACGATGCTCGTTACGCCCATCGGCACCATTGTTGGGTTTTCAGCGACAGAATTCTGGCCAAATTGAGATACCAGCGCTGCGGTTCGCGTTGGCGTAATCAAGGCTTAGTTTGTGGTATTTTTGAATGTGGCGCGATGTCCGACTTGAGTCCGCAATGCGCTCCTAACCGGACGTCAGCAGCCGCCGCCGATCAACCTCGATTTATGAGTACGCGCCCTAGATTTTGGCTAATCTAGTCGGCCAGGATGGATGCTGTGCTGCGAAGGACGCTGCTCATCGAGCAGCGCCCTTCTTGGCCGGAGCCTAGGCGTCGGCCTATGCGGCGGGCTTCGGCTCGATCATCATTTCTCGGAACATCATTTTATGTCACGCCGTGGGGCGCCCGACGGGTCGCCGGCTTAGCAACCCCCTGGACTTCCCACCCGGAACAAAATACTCTATCATTCGTTGAAGTGACGGAGTGTAAATGGACAAGGGATTAGGCATCGCTACACGCCATCGCCATGCGCCGCATTCTTGGCGGAAACTGCCGGACGCATCGAACCTGGATTTGGCTTCGGCGATGTTCCGCGCGCTAGGCGATGCAGGTCGGCTTCGCTTGCTGGCCAGACTAGAGGCGGGAGAAATCTGCGTCTCTGAGCTGGCGGAACTGGAGAATGAGAAACTGACCACAGTTTCGGCCCGCCTGCGGACACTGCACGAGGTCAGGCTCGTTAAGCGAAGGCGAGCGGCAAAGCACATCTACTACGCGCTTTGGGACCGCCATGTTTTACGGCTGGTGCAAAGCGCGATGAAGCACGCGGCAGAAAAGCAATGACCGACGGCTAACTGCAGACAGGGAAAGGATAACCATGACCACCTGCACCGAGAAGCATCATGCCAACCACCCGCATAACCATGGCCCGAACTGCGGACACATTGCGATCCGTCACGACGGGCACGTTGACTATCTTCATGATGGGCATCTCCACCACATGCACGAAGACCATGTTGACGAGCACGTGATCGCGGTCAGCGCAACGAACCCAATGCGATGCACGCCCAAAACCGGCTGCGCACATCAACACGGCCCTGGTTGTGGGCACGAAGCGGTGCCCCACGGCGACCACATCGACTATTTGGTGGACGGTCACCTGCATCATCCGCATGGCGATCATTGCGATGATCACGGACCCTTGCAGGTAGTGACCTGACCAGGCTTTTTTGGACCAAGCGATGTGAGAAAATGCGCTTGGAAAGGAGCTTTGGTCATGCCGAAGAAGAGGTTCAGCGCGGAGCAGATTGTGCCGCGCTGTGGCTCGCGTAGAATCCGTCTTGCCTTTATCGTGCCGTCAACTTCTCTACGTGGCGTGCAATCAATTTAGGCTGCAATGGACGAGCCGAAGACTTTCGATTGGTCATCTGTAGACGCAGATGCCGTGCCGGAAATCCTGCGGCAGGGCGAGCTGTGCCTTTCAGGATTACTTACGTCAGCAATTGCCTCAGACCAACGCGCCACGTCGCTGTGTGGCATTCTTGGCGCCGTCGGCGGCGTCCTTCTCGCCGGCGCGGCAACCATTCTCGCCGGGTCAAATCCCGAAATGCCGCTGGTTTACGCAGCAACTGCTGGCGCTGCGCCCCTGCTCATAGCGAGCCTTCTAGCGGGCTTGGCCGGGCGACCAATCGACTTCTACATGACCGGCTACGAGCCGCATCTATTGGCACAAGGGGCTCGCGACAAAACGTGGATGCTTCGGTACGCCATTATTAACGTGCAGAAACGAATAGACGCGAACCGGGACAAGCTGGTCCGAGGCTCGCGTCTAATCACGTTCGCCTTTGCGTTCGCCGCGCTGTCAGTGGTGACCGGCGTGGGAGCGTTCGGGGCATTGAAGTTTTCTATCCTTCAACATCCTTCCGGAAAGGCACGCTCGGTGCCGGGGCTGGCGGTGGTTCAGGAGATGGGGGCGGAGAAGGAGAAGGTGTGTCCGACATGTGGTGCTCGACGACTCGCTCAGTGAGCGCGCATGATACGCCAAAAGAGAAGGCAAAAACGGTGCCCGAGCGGTGCCTGACACCTTTTCAGAAATGCGCTAACTGATTGCCAGCGATTCAGCACCCAACAAATATCGGTATTGTACGAACCCGCGGCGGAGGAGCAAAAAAGGAGCAAAAAGTCTTAGCTGCTATATAAAGTCCTTGAATATCAATGCGGTCCCGTAGCTCAGCAGGATAGAGCAGCGGTTTCCTAAACCGAAGGTCGGAGGTTCGACTCCTCTCGGGACCGCCATGAAATCAAGAATTTCCGATTTGTAGCCCGAGCGAATCTTACCTTGTTCGCGAAAGAGGCCTCTGGGGCTACACGGGGCTACAAGCCTACGCAGGAAGCGCCGCAGAGGGTTCGGCTATTGCAAACCCTAACCTGTGCTAGGCCGTCGATTGTTGCGACGCACGCTCTGAGAGGGTTGCATCATCGCTACGCGAATATATGATTTACGGAAATAAAAGCACCGCCGTCACTTGTCACACAATCAATTTCTCGACGGGGTTTGCAGGTAAAGACGACCTTGATAAACGCGCCGTTCGTTAAGCACGCGATTGCAGTTTATCAAACCGGTTGAACTCCGCTCAATGAGACACCTTAACGTGAGAGCACCGTGGGGAAATAAGTCATGAACACCGCGACGGGCCGCCCACGCTACGTCTCGATTCCGCGCCGCGTACGCGAGGATCGCCGCTTTGTCATTGGGAAGGGCCGTTATGCGGCGGACGTCGAGGTCAAGGACGCGCTGCATGTGGCGCTGGTGCCGTCCCCGCATCCGGCGGCGCGCATTGTCGACGTGAATACCAGTGCGGTGCTCGCGATGCCTGGCGCGCATTACGTACTCACCGGCGAGCAACTGGCGGCGGCCACCGATCCACTGCTCAATGGACTCGATACGCCCATGGTAAGGCGCTATCCGCTCGCAGTCGGACAGACACGCTATTGCGGCGAATGGGTGGTGGCTGTCGTTGCCGATACGCGCGCCCTGGCTGAGGATGCCGCGGAACTCGTCGAGATAACCTACGAGCCGCTCCCTTACGTGCTCGACGCCGAGACAGCTCTTCGGTCGGATTCGCCGCCCGTCCATCCGTCGCACGGTTCGAATATTCTGCTCGATCGAACATTTGTGTGGGGCGACGTCGAGCGCCATTTCTTAGAGGCGCCGCACAATTTGTCGTTTCGTGTAGTTTGGGGCCGCAGTGCAACGGTTCCTATCGAGACCTTCGGCGTCACTACTTCGTGGGATCCATGGAACGAGATTCTGGACGTTTGGGCGTCCATCCAAATGCCCAAATATGCCGACCAGATCGCTCTCGCTATGCGCCTCCCCGCCAATGCCGTGAGAGTCCATTACGATGTCGACGTCGGCGGCAGTTATGGAGTCAAGCGGGGTATCAAGCATACCGTCCTCTGCGGGCACCTCTCCCGGCAACTGGGACGTCCGATTCGCCTGATTGAGGATCGGCTGGAAAATATGCGGGCGGGGGACGCCCATGGCCCGGATCGGATATTTGACGTGTCGGTGGCGTTCGATGACGTGGGCATCGTGACGTCGATGAAAATCTGCGCGCTCGACAACGTTGGGGCCTACGCGGGAAGGGCGCCTTTTCAGCTCGGCAAGCCTATCGGCGCCATTGTCGGCCCCTATAAGATTCAAAGCGTTGAGTACCGCGCTCAGTCAGTTACTACAAACAAAGCGGCGCAAGAAGCTGTACGCGGTTTCGGTCAATCACCCACCAACTACGCCATTGAAACCGCAATGGATAAAGTGGCGACCGCGGTTAATCTTGACCGTATCGAGATACGCCGGCGTAATTTCATCCAAAAGCATGAATTTCCTTATCTGATTCCGAGTGGCACGCGGTACGATAGCGGTGACTATCATGCAGTCGTCGCCAAAGTGCTCGGTCACATTGGTTGGCAAGCTTTGGAGCACGAGCGAGAGCGCTTGCGCCACAGTGGACTTCTGGCCGGAATTGGCGTCGCCGCTTGTCTCGAGCCAAGTGGCGGAAACTCTTCGTTTGAGCCACTCCTCAATCCAAAAAACACCACCACCACCTGGATGGAATCTTGCCGTATCCATGTTGACGCGCTCGGCGGCATTGTTACGACCGTCCACACCACCTCATCGGGCCAGGGCCACGAGACCCTTGTCGCTACCGTCGTCGGCGAGATTTTAGAGATCAATCCCGATCGCATCCGCGTGGTACGACCGAACTCCCTCGAAAGCCTGCCGAGTAATTCGCCGGTAGGAAGCCGCATGGCAATCATGCTTGGTGGGGCCGCCTTCCACGCTGCGCAGAAGCTCAAGCAGAAGCTGATTAGCATCGGGGCGCGCCAGTTTGGCGTGAGCGAGGATAAAGTCGTCTACGCCGACGGAGCAGTAGCAACTGCGAATGGCGAGAGTCGCCTCGACTGGACTGAGCTCGTCCGCATCGCGCATCGGAATATCCATCTTCTGCCATCGGACGCCGAGCCGGGGCTGGAAAGCAGCCATATCTACCAGGTGCCGACCGGCGGCAGCTTGCCCACGCCGGATGGTCGAGTGCAGATGTATCCGTGCCATTCATTCGAATTTCATGTGGTGCTGATGACGATCGACCCCGAACTCGGCTTCCCCAAGATCCGCCGTTACGCAATTGGCCACGACTGTGGCACCGTAATCAATCCGCATATCGTCAGGGGAATGACGCTTGGCGGTATCGCGCACGGCATCGGAGCCGCCCTACTAGAAGAGTTTGTCTACGACGAGCAGGGGCAGATGATCACACAGACATTCATGGATTACTTGCTACCCTCCTCGCACGAGATGCCCGAGGTCGAGATCATCCATCACTGCACGCCGTCGCCATTCACGGTATTTGGCCAAAAGGGGTCCGGGGAATCGGGCTATCTCGGCGCGCCCGCGGCAATTTCCAGTGCTTTGAATGACGCGGTGCGCCCGCTTGGCATTACAATTGCGAAGCTGCCAATACGTGCTGCAGCCCTCAGCGATGCTATCGCGGCGGTGCGCCGAGTATCCGGTCCGTGAGATCAGAAATACGGGCACGCAGCGCTCAGCTTGTGCAGGCACTAAAGAATTATAGTGCGGTGGCTAGTGGCGCCAATTTGTTCCAATCCGGATAGGCGCCGGAGGCAAATCCGTGCGCGGCCAGTGAGCCGATATCCATGCGTCCATTCCGAATCTTGAGCCGCACCGCGCCGTAGCTTTGCTCGTAGAGGTCGGGATGTGCAGCGAGGAATCCTGTCTGCTCGGCTTGTGGCAAGCCATCCATGCCATTGACATAATGATGACCGTTGCGTTCAACGTGCTGCAGACCGAGCAAGTTGACCAAGGCGAGATCCTGCTGAACTGCAAGCCCCGCCTGGGTGGTGAGGTCTTCGCCGGTCATGAAGTAGCGGGGAGTGCCCGCTTGGGCATTCCATAGGCTGCAGCGGGAGGCATTGAGCATCGATTTGTACAGGCCCTTGCAGCATTTACTTGAGACACCAAGGTAGCCGAGGTCGCGGGCGCGGGCGAAGACACCGAGGCCGTCGTCCGATTCATCGATAATCACGGGCTTCACTTGCGACAGCGACGAAACGTCGCTGTCCAGCGCGCGGGCGCGCGTGATCGGCTGCTCGATGAACAAAATGCTCGCGACCAGCCGCTTGAGTTGTGGCGCTGCCTCCATGCGCCGCCACAACTCGAGCAGAGCGCCGATGTCGTCGTACTGTTCATTGCCGTCGAGTGATACGTAATAAGGCTCCGCGATGCGATCCAGCACGGAAGCGATTTCGATTAGGCGCTGCTGGTCGGCGGCTAGGTTGCCACCAACCTTGAGCTTAAAATAGCGGTGGCCATAGGCGGCGACGACTTCTTCCAGCGATTCTGGCAAGCCGTCGTTGACTTGGCCGGGATGCCCTCCAATGGCGTCGAGCATCCCGACCGTGTGGCGCGCAGCGATGCTGTCAGTAGGCTTAAGTTGAGCGAGAAAACGCATCATGTCGAAGCCTGCCAGGTCAGGAAGGTGCTGGCCGAGCAGCGCCGGATCAATGTCCACGAGGTTGCTTTGCAGTGCTTGATAGAATGAGCAGCCAGCACCTTTGCAAAGTGCGTCGAGAATCGCTCGATCAAGTTGCGCCGGGCCGAAATTGGCGACCAGCGCGTTGAGGCCGCGTTCAGCACCGGCGGTGATCTGCGCGTCGTAATGCGCGGCGAAATGGCCGAACGCAGTGCGCGCGACGCCGGCTTGCAGATATAAATTGGCCGCGAGCCGGAGCGAAAGTCGCAGTTGATCGAAATTATCGGTGTTGGAAAGCGCGAGATTCTTATCGAACCATTTGGGGGCAAGGAGTTCGGCGGCGGCTCCCCAATGCGAGCGGCCGTCGGCAAACTCGATGCGCACGCAAACGAAACACTGTGGCGCTTGCGTCAAGGTGACGACGCCGAAGCGGAATGGCATGCGTAGGTGGACATCCCTTTCGTAGAGATGCACTTCGCGCACGATTAGCTGCGGTGCGCTCACGTCAGGTCCGCCGACGTTTGCCGCAACGCCCTTTCGGCGGTCTGCGGGAACCCCGCCGCTCCGCGGCACAAGAAATTGAAATCAGCGAGTATTTTGGTTGTCATGCTGCTCTGCCGCCGCGGAGAAAACCGAGTGTGCCAGGAAAATTCGCTCCCGTTGATCTAACCAGATAGTTACGCTGAATGCCAGTCTCGGGAGGGCGTGACTCGATAGGTGCGACCGTGCTGATACAAAAACCCGACAGGATTGTATCAAAGATGGTTCCGATTCTGCATTACGACATCATCGATGCGGTCGTCCCCTTCGTGGCGAATTCAAATCTTTAAACGGACGCGGACCGTTGATTGTTATTCGACTGATCGACCAGAATAGACAAAAGACAGGCTGCGCGTATCTTCCGCCTAAGGAATGATGTCCAGGGCAAGCGAGCCGAGCGTGCCGAAATAGCCAACGTAATGACCGGGACGAGGCGGGATCGGTGTCGTGCATGTGCCGGTTGTCACAAACTGGCCGCGCTTCAGACCGCCAGCGGGAAGCGGTTGCGCATTGGCCAGTGCAATAACCGCAAACAGCGGGTTACCGAGAATGCGGGCACTGGTGCCACACTCGACTTCGATTCTGTCGAGTGACAGTTTTACGGTAAGATCGGATAGGTCGAGCGTTTTCCAGTGCTTGAGAGGTCGTCCGATGATAAAGGCGCCGTTTCCCATAGAATCCGCGAGCTTTAGCAGGTCGGGAGCCTCCGGCGGTAATCGGCAATCGGCAATTTCCATCGCTGGAACAACCGCCTCAATCGCTGCGGTGATCTCGTCGCGTCCGTACGGCTCCGTGCGTGCCGGTAGGTCTTGACCTAACACGAACGCCACCTCGCATTCGAGCAGCGGGGTGACAAATCGCGCAAGCGAGAGCGTTGCCGGCGAAGCAAGCACATAAGGCGCAAGCAGTGCGCCGGCGACGGGTTGGGTCGCCGAATAGCCACGTTGCTGTTCAGGGCTGAGTGCGGTGACCTTCCAACCGCGCACGTCATTGCCTGCGAGCTGAGCCAGTTGTGCCTGTACCTGGTAGCCGCATTCAACGTTTGTTACTGAATCGAGCCAAAACCTGGCGTCGAGGACACTGGCCTGCGCGCGGGCGCTGGCAAGCTGCCGCGCAAGATCGGCGAGGTTCACTTTCCCGGTTCTCGGCTGAAGAACTTTGCAAATTTGTCCGGCATGCCGTCGTATTCTTTGGCGTCTGCCGGAGGCGGCTTATGCTTGGTGATGTTCGGCCAAATCGGCGCATATTCGGCGTTAAGCGATAACCATTTTTCGAGCGCCGGCTCCGTATCGGCTTTGATAGCTTCTGCGGGACATTCCGGCACGCATACGCCGCAATCTATGCATTCGTCGGGGTGAATGACGAGCATGTTCTCGCCTTCATAGAAGCAATCGACCGGGCAAACTTCGACGCAGTCCATGTATTTGCACTTGATGCAATTTTCGACGACGACGTAGGTCATGTTCTCTCTCTTGTTTTTGAATCCGGCGGCGGGCGCGTCCGGCCTTATCTGGCTAGCGGCGTGCTGAGGCCCAGAAACTGCATCATCAGCTCAAGCTGACCGTTGAGCATGTGCGTGCCAAAATGGATGGCGTGACCGCGTTGTTTGGCGGTAATCAGTAACGGCGTCATTTCGGGCTTCATCACCACCTCGGCCACAAGTGCAGACGGGTCGGCGCTTTCAAGATTAAAAGAAAGAGCATCATCCGGTTTCAGCCCGAGCGATGTGGCGTTGACGACGACATGGTGGCCAGCCGCATCACTGCTGCCGAGCCTAACATTGCAGTCGGGGAATGCTTTACCGATTCCGGCGACCAAGTTTTCGGCTTTGGATCGGGTCCTGTTATGGATCGTCAGTGCGGCGGCACCGCTGTCAGCCAGCGCGTAGGCCAGTGCCGTGCCGGCGCCGCCGGCGCCCGCGATGTAAAAACGGCGGCCTTTGACTTCATATCCGTGCGACGTCAATCCGCTCACGAATCCACGACCGTCGAGAAGCGTGCCGGTGAGCCGTCCGTTCGGCTCTCGCCGAACAGTATTGACGACCCCGGTGTAAGCACCGTCGGCCTCGAGCGAATCACACAATCGGGCCGACTCTTGTTTGTGTGGCGCGGTTATAATGAAGCCGTCGAGGTTGAGTATTGAACGCAAACCGGCCCAGCCGCGCGGAAGATCCTCGCGACCGATGTGAATCGGTAAGCAAACTGCATCGATGTTGGCCGCTGAGAAAAAATCATTGAATGCCATCGGCGTCCTGACATGCGCGATGGGATCGCCGATAATGGCGTAAAGCCGCGTCGTGCCAGTAATCATGGGATTGTCTCTTAACTATCTAGTTAGATAGTATAAATGTGGAGCCCCGGCTTGTCAATGTTTGCGGGCCTGTTGGTGGTTTGTGTGCCTTGCAGCGAACACCCGCCGGAGCTAGGGAGCGTGTCGGTCATGAGTTTCTATACGTCGACCATTATGCCGCTGGCATTTCGTTTGGATGCCGAACGAGCGCATCATCTGGCGATCGGTGCCGGCGCGATGATGAGGCCCTTTGCCCGGGCGTTGTATCGGCTCAACGCCATTACGGATCCGCGGCTCGAGATCGTTGTTGCCGGCCTGCGGTTTCCGACGCCCCTTGGCCTAGCGGCGGGTTTCGACAAAAGCGGGACCGCGATCGAGACGCTCGCCGGTCTGGGTTTCGGTTTTGTCGAAATCGGTTCTGTTTCCATCGATCCATCGTCAGGCAATGCGCGCCCTCGCTTGTTCCGGCTGCCAGAAGATCGCGCTATCGTTGTACATTATGGCCTACCGAATGACGGTGCGCGTCAGATCGTCCAGCGCTTGTCGAACATCCATTTGCCGGTACCTCTCGGGATCAATGTTGTGAAGACAAATCGTGGGCCAGGCGCTTGTTCGGAAACCGCCCGGCAGATCATCGCAGAGTATGTCGAGGCTGCGCGAATCGTCTCGCCGGTGGCCAACTACCTGATGCTCAATCTCAGCTGCCCGAACACCGAAGACGGTCGCGATTTCTTCGCCGATTCCGGTCATTTGCGTGCCGTTCTCACCGCACTGGGTGAGTTGCACCCGAGAGTTCCTGTTTTCCTCAAGGTCTCGCCACTGGGTGGCATCGCCACCATCGAACGCATGTTAGACGCAACCGAGGACTACCCTTACGTTTCTGGCTTCATGTTCAATCTGCCGTCGGTTAAGCCAGACGGTTTGCGGACGCCGCCTTTCGTCTGGCGCGCAATGCCTGGCGCGGTGTCAGGGCCACCAGCGGCCGCGCTCGCTGATACGTGTGTCCGCGAAACCTACCGCCGCATGGACCGCCAGCGGTACGTGATCATCGGCGCCGGCGGGATCAGCACCGGCGAGGATGCCTATGCCAAGATCAGGCTCGGCGCTTCGGTCGTGCAACTGCTCACGGCGCTCATCTATGAAGGACCAGGCGTGGTTCGCCGTATTACGCAAGATCTCGTACGTCTTATCGAGCGCGATGGGCTACGTCATATATCTGATGCGGTCGGCGTCGACGCCGCTTAAGGCCATGCCAACTGCTTGCGGCGGCATCTTGCTTTACAGCGTTGCTGATGGCCGCAAGCCAAGCTGTTGCAAAGAACGATCGATCCACAAGCGCGTCATCTTTTCCTGCAAGCTGTTTTGGCCCAATCTCCCGCGCAAACTGGTGAAGTCGACGCGGTCAAGATCCTGATCCTGATCGAAGCATGAGAAGACCAGGCTCTCGAGGCCAGTTGCCGGGTCACGGTGTACCTGTAGGCACTGCCCGCAGATCTCCTTCATCATACATTGCATCGGTGAATTGATCGATCCGATCGCTCGGTGACCGGGTTTGAGATACGACGCCAAGATGCCATGCCGCGCCCGCGCGACTGCTGCCATCATGCCGTCGGATCCAATAGCGATCACGCGGTCAACCTCGGAAAGCGGGATCAGCGGCGCGCCCAGTGTGCCCGAAGCATAGGCGTCGAGCGCGGCGACGATATTGCCGATAAAAGTGCGGTCTTGCAGTCGTTTGGCCTGAAAGCCGGGCGCTTCGTCACAGCACCATACGATCGTGTCGGCGGCGCGCTCAATTTCCTCAACCTTGTAGCGGTCGATCGCGCGTTTGTAGCCGGCGAAGTAGATCACCCGGCTTCCTTGCGCGCGAAATGCCTGGCCGATCGAGAAGAGAACGGCGTTGCCGAGCCCGCCGCCGATCAGCAGGACGGTCTCGCCGGCATGGATCTCGGTGGCATGCCCGGTGGGTCCCATTAGAACCACCGGCTCGTTCTTTCGGAGGTGTGTGCAAAGATCCGATGAGCCGCCCGTCTCAAGAACGATAGTCGACAGCAGCCCTTTGTCGCGGTCGACCCAGGCTCCGGTGAGCGCCAAGCCTTCCATTGCCAATCGGGTGCCGTCGGTGCAGCGCGCCAACGTCTCGTAATTCTGCAACCGGTAGAACTGTCCCGGTTTGAAGCTACGCGCCGCCATTGGTGCGTGCAGTACGACTTCGACAATGGTTGGCGTGAGACGGTTGACCGCATGTACGGTCGGGCGCAGTTCGTTATCGAGACGGGCAAACAGCGCCTCGACGGTTGCGTCGGTGGCCGGAGGGCGCTCTGCCAGCCTTCGTGTGATCACCGGGTAACCTTGCTTGGCGCTGGCCATCGCCTTGACCACGTTGCCGGCGTATGAGGGATGCAGATCACCGAAAAAGCTGATGGAGCGACCGTCCGGATGCAGGCTCATCAGGACATTGGCGGTGGCGGGTTTGGTGAGGCGCTCGGGCGTCACCCGCGTGCCGTGCTCGTCGAGCGCTTGGAAATACTTACCGTCGACGAGTACCTGATCCGGGTTCTCACGGCCGAGCACAGTGTTCGGCTGGGTTCCGGCGGCGACGAGGATTGTATATGCAGGCATTTCAAACGCCGGCCGAACGGCCTGATCGCCAGACGATGAAAAAACGCGCAGCGCACGGGCTTGGCCGTGGCGGTCCAGTACAATTTCCTCCGGAACTAATTGTTCGGCGAATCGGATTCCCTCTTCCATCGCCTTGGCCACTTCCTCGTGATTTAAGGTGTAGCTCGGAGAATCGATCAGCCGGCGCCGATAAACGATGGTGGCGCCGCCCCAACTCTGCAGCAGTTCGACCAGGCGCAGCCGACGCCCCTCGCGTGCGGCTGCCTCCCGCTCGGTACGGATCGTACGGGCATGTTCGACAAACGCTTCGGCGATCTCGCGTTCCTTCTCACTCCAATCCGCGCGCACCGACGTTTCGCCGCGTTCGGCGACCAGGATCTCGTAACGGGCGAGGAATTTCTCGACTTGCAACGGGTAATAGGCGAGCGCTTCGGTTGCGGTATCGATAGCAGTCAGACCGCCGCCGATGACGATGACGGGCAGGCGCACCTGTAGGTTCGCCAAGCTGTCGGTCTTGGCCGCGCCTGTGAGTTGAAGCGCCATAAGGAAATCGGACGCTTGACGCACGCCGGGTGCGAGCCCGTTCTTCATCGGTACAACCGTCGGCCTGCCGGCGCCAGCACAGAGCGCAATATGATCGAAGCCGAGAGCAAAAGCGCTGTCGATGGTTAGCGTCCCGCCAAAACGTACACCGCCGAACATTTTGAATTCGGCGCGCCGCTCCAGCAGCAGGCGGATGATCTTGAGAAAATTCTTGTCCCAACGCACGGTGATGCCGTATTCGGCAACACCGCCGAACCCAGCCATCACCCGGCTATCCAAGGGCTCGCGCAGCTCCTCGATGTCGCGGATCGGGCGGAACGGCTGGCGAGCACCGCGCCAGTCGACGCCGGAAATCTCCGCCGCCAACGGTTCGATTTTCAGACCGTCGATCGCGACCACCGTATGCCCATCATTGATTAAATGATGGGCGAGGGTGAAACCGGCCGGGCCGAGGCCGACGACCAGCACTTTCCGGCCGGTTGCCGGGTGCGGCAGCGGTCGCCGAAAGTTGAGCGGGTTCCAACGCGTCAGCAAGCCATAGATTTCGAAGCCCCAGGGTAGCGCCAGGACGTCCTTCAGCACCCGCGTCTCGATCTGCGGAATGTCGACTGGTTCTTGCTTTTGATAGATGCAGGCTTTCATGCAGTCGTTGCAGATACGATGACCAGTGGCAGCGCACATCGGATTGTCGATCGCCGCAATGGCGAGAGCGCCGATCGTGTGTCCCTCGGCCTCGACGAGGTTCATCTCGGAGATCTTTTCTTCCAACGGGCAGCCGGCCATGACGACGCCGAATGCATTCCGTTTGAATTCCCCGCTCTTTTCGCGAATGCCGCCGGCGCAACTGTCCTTGCTCTGGTTGTGACACCAGATGCAGTAATTGGCCTGATCGAGTGCGCCTTCAATGTTGGTACCGGGGTCGGTCAGCGAAAAACCTTCGCGTTGGCGCAGCCGCGCTTGTGGAAAGCACAGCGAAGTGACGCCGCCCACTGTTGCGGTCTCAATCGGCACTAGGTGTTCCGGCTCGATCTTGTGCGGAATCTTGAACAGCACGCCGTGCCCGTGCCGCCGTTTGCCCTCCGCGCTGTGTGTCGCCCAGGCGGCATAGCGGGCGGCAATATCGAGGGCCTCGGAGTTTTCGGCTTCAACGCCCAGCCAGGATTCGACTTTTTCTGAAAACCGCAATTCGGTGAGTTTGCCACCGAGGTGACGCTCGAGCTGCTCGCGTAATGCCTCACCGTCGAAGGCCTCGGCCTGCACGGGAGAAAATGTTTTGGCGGCACGGCGCTGAACGAACTGCCGCTTGACCGAATAGATTGGTGCCAGCGCCTGATCGCGCGCGCGGAGAGCGGTAACTTTGGCGACGATGTCGAACAACTTGGCGATGAAATCCTCCAGCACGGGAGCCAGATCGACGACCAGGTCTTTTTCCATCTTGCCGACGGTGGTATCCGGCGCGGCCCGTGCCGCGACGAACCGATCGTGCAATTCGAGATTTCGCCGTCGCAGGAATTCGACGAAACGATCGTCGATGGTCTTCAGGCCGTCGCGGCGATAAAGAGAATCGAATGCAATGCCGAAGCCGAGAACAAGCGGGGTGTCGGCTGGAGCACCTTGAAGTGGTTGCGTTGCTGCGTGCATCAGCGTCCACAATGCTCGAATGAAATCAGTCTCTTGCGTCGCCGGGAGAGCGCCGTGGCGCCACGATGCAGAATCCATTTCGCATGGTTCTATTTATCTAACTAGATAGTTACTTCGCTGTCAAGCAGTGGCGCTGCCCGTCGGCGCTTGCAAGTAACGAAACCGACCGTTCGATCACCAGGGCTTTTGCCGCTGCCGACGCCTATTGACGGCCAATATAATGGCATGGTGAAGTAGTAACCATCCAGTTACTTAACAGTCGGACTGGTTGAAGGGATGCGATGCAACGCCCGATCCGAAACGGTCCATGCCTCTTGCCGCGGTGACGGCAGGTGTAGTGCGGGAATCGCGGCGGGCCGAGGCGCGTAAGCCCTTCCGTGGCCCGCGAAGGAAAGCCTTCGAATTTGATCGAGCGCTGTTAGCCAAAGTGGACCAAATCGGACGCTCATAATCCGCCTAGGAGAAAGAAATGGCAGTCGACCGCATGGCAGTTCTGTCGGCGATGATGGATCAGGGAGTGATCCCGGTTTTCTATCATCACGATGTCGAGGTCTGTAAGAAAGTCATCCAGGCCTGCGTCAACGGCGGGGTCAAATGCATCGAGTTCACCAATCGCGGCGATTTTGCGTCGCACCTATTCCTTGACCTTGCCCGGCACTTTGCCAGGGCGGATGCCAGCGTAATCATGGGCGTCGGCTCTGTCGTCGACGCGCCGACCGCTGGCATCTACATAGCTAATGGCGCGAAATTCGTCGTCGGTCCTCTGTTGAACGCCGACATCGCCAAGGTGTGCAACAGGCGCAAGATCGCTTACAGCCCCGGTTGTGGATCGCTTTCCGAAATAAACTACGCCGAGGAGCTGGGCTGCGAAATCGTCAAAATATTCCCCGGTAATTCGGTCGGCGGTCCGGATTTCGTCAAATCGGTGCTCGCTCCCTGTCCATGGACGCGCATCATGCCGACTGGTGGTGTGGATTGCACGGAAGAGTCGTTGCGCAAATGGTTTGACGCCGGTGTCGTGTGCGTCGGCATGGGCTCGAACCTAATCACCAAGCAGCTTATCGCCAATCAGGATTATAGCGGAATCGAGAAGAAGGTTTGTGACACGATCCAGTTGATCAAGGCTATTCGGCGGAAATAAACAATGAACGAAGTCAAAAAGATCAAGCCGGCAGACGAGGTCAAATGGGATTGCGCTGCATTCGGCGAAGTCATGCTGCGTTTTGATCCCGGCTTCGGCCGCGTGCGCAATGCTCGGAATTTCCAGGTCTGGGAAGGCGGCGGCGAGTACAATGTCGCGCGTGCAATG
>Ga0335078_10007471_pt1 | contig 16196 bp, 14 predicted proteins | sample Lox_Sample_32_FD_206711 | JGI IMG/M metagenome (GOLD analysis project Ga0335078, IMG submission 206711) | Soil microbial communities from Loxahatchee National Wildlife Refuge, Florida, United States - Lox_Sample_3.2 | ecosystem: Environmental > Terrestrial > Soil > Wetlands | place: USA...
GCCGCGGCGCAGCGACTGCGCGGCCTGCTGGCGGCGGGCGTGCCCGTCGGCGCGGTGCTCGCCGCCGGGGACGAAGGCGTGCTGATCGCCAACCGGCTGGGCGCGGGGCTGCCGGTGATCGACCAGGCCGACCTGGCCGCCGTGGCCGGCTGCGACCTGGTCGCGGTCGAGGTCCGCCCGCCCGGCGACCCGCTGACCCTGCTCGCCGACCCGGTCGCGCTGGCCGCCGCGCTCGCGCTCCCGGCCGGTGCGGCAGGCGACGCGGCGGCGTTCTGCCGGGCCCTGGTCGACTTCTCCAATGCCGTGGTCGGCCGCACCCGGGATGGTGCCACGGGACCCGGCCCCGGCGCCCGGCCCGGCCCGGGCGAACCCGGCGGACCCGGCGGACCCGGCGGACCCGGCGGACCCGGCGGCCATGCCGAACCTGCCGGGCCGTGGGCCGAGGTGGCCGGGGAGCACGTCCCGCTCGGCCAGGCCTGCGCGCGGGCCCCCGGATGGCCGGTGGGCTCGGTGCGCGCGCTCGATGCCGGGGACGGCCGCACCGAGGTCGACGACCTGTTCGCGATCGACCTGGCCGCGGTCGCGGACACGGCCACCGCACGGCGCGGGAGCCTGGGCCGGTCGGCCCTGGTCGCGTCGCTGCGGCGACTGGACGACGGCACCGACCACGCGGCCCGCCTGGCCGGGCTGCTCGACCTGCCCGTGCACGGCGCGCTCACCGAGCCGGCCGCGGCGCGCCTGGGTGCGCTGACCACGCCGGGCGCGCGGCCGGACGCCGTGGTGGTCGACCTGGGCGCGGGCACGGTGGACGTGATCGCGCCCGCTGGCGAGGTGGTGGCGGCGGGGGCCGGCGACCTGCTCACCGCCGCCGTCGCGGAGACGCTGCGCATCCCGCGCGCCGCGGCGGACTGGGTCAAGCGCGGCCCCTGCCTGCGGGTGGACGGCGGTCAGCGGTTCGAGGCCGAGGACGGCAGCCGCGGCTTCCTCGACCGGCCCGCGCCGCCGTCGGCGGCAGGCATGCTCGCCGTGCGCGGCCCGGCCGGGCTGCTGCCGTTCGACCGTGGCCACAGCCCGGCCGAGTGGCGCGCGATCCGGCTCCGGCTGAAGGAGGCGGTGTTCGCCGCGAACCTGCGCCGTGCCCTCAGCACGCTCGGCGGGGCGCTGCCCCAGGTGATCATCGTCGGCGGGCCGGCCGGGGACGACGAGTTGCTCGGGGTGCTGCTCCGCTCGCTTCCCGCCGATGTGCCGGTGGGCCGGGCCAGCGTCGGCGGTACGCTCGCCGGCCCGCCTGCCGGTCACCGGTACGCCGCCGCGATCGGGCTGGCCCTGGCCGCCCGCCCGGCGTAAGAGGAGCACGCCGGCGTCCTTGCCGTCGCATTGATTTTTTGCATAACGGCCACTGCCCGCTCCGTCAAACCCCCCCGGGGGCGGCGGCGGCGGCGATGTCGGCCAGGGCCCGGGCGGAGCCCAGCGCGGTGTCGGCCGCCAGCAGCCGGGGCTGCTCCTCGCCCCGCACCACCGCCTGGATGTGCTGGATCAGCGGGGTGAACGACTGCCGGTTCGGCCCGCTGCCCGGATGCGTGACCGGCCCGCGCCCGTCCTGGAACACCACGAAGGTGTCCTCGGCCGTGGGGTGGAACGGGTTTGTGACGTGGATCTGGCCGCGGGTGCCGAGCAGCCGGGTGAAGGTGTCGAACGCGCGGACGAACCCGCAGGTCAGGTACAGGTGCCGGCCGCCCGGGAAGGTCAGGGAGCCCCAGGTCTCCAGGTCCACCCCGGCCACGTCGTAGTCCGCCTGCGCCTGCGCCGCCTCATGTTCGGCCCCGAACAGGTCCCGGGCCAGGCGGACCGGGTAGCAGCCGACGTCGAGCAGTGCGCCGCCGGCCAGGCCCGCAGACATCCTGATGTTGGTGTCCCGGTCGCCCAGCACGAAGTGGAACCCCGACTCGATCTCGCGGAGATCGCCGATGACCCGGTCGGACAGTATGCCGCGCAGCCGCGCCATCTGGTCGTGGAAGGGGAAAGCGAACGCCTCCCATAGCGGTGTCCCGGTCTCACGTGCGACGGCGAGCACCCGCTGCGTCTCCGCGACCGAGCCGGTCAGCGGCTTCTCGCAGAGCACCGGCTTGCCCGCCCGCAGCGCGCGGATCGTCCACTCCGCATGCAGCGCGTTCGGCAGCGGGATGTACAGCGCATCGATGCCCGGATCGTCGGCCAGGTTCTCGTATCCGGTGATCGCCCGGCCCACACCGTTGTCGGCCGCCCACGCGGCGGCACGCCCCGCGTCCCGGCCCGCCACGGCGGCCGGCTCGCCGCCCGCCTCGCGGAGCGAGGGCAGGAACAGCCTTCGTGCGATCTTGGCTGTGCCGGCGATTCCCCACCGAACGCTGCCGCTCATCGTCATCACCGCCGCTCTCTGTGGGCATTATCCCGTTATGAGCCAACTCTTCCATGGGGCAGGTGTGGCCCTGGTGACACTGTTCCACGACGACGGCGCCATCGACCCGGGCGCCACGGCGGGCCTGGCCGCTGAACTTGCCGACCGGGGAATGCGGGCGGTGCTGGTGGCCGGCACCACCGGCGAAGCGGCGACGCTGAGCAACGCCGAGCGCGGCGAACTGATCGGGGCCGTCCGCGAGGCGGTGCCACCCGGCGTCCCGGTGATCGCGGGCACCGGGGCGCCATCGGCCCGCCAGGCCGTCGAGCTGACCGGCCAGGCCGTGGCCGCCGGTGCGGACGCGGTGCTGGCCTGGCCCCCACCCGGCGACCAGGCGGAGTACTTCAAGGCCGTGGCGACCGCGGCGCAGGGGCGTCCGGTGCTGGCCTACCACTTCCCCCGGCTGTTCCCGCCGGGCGTGCCGGTGGACCGGCTGGCCGGCCTGCCCGTGGCCGGGCAGAAGGACTCCTCGGGAGACCCGGACAGGCTGCTCGACGAGCTGGCCCACTACCCCGGGGCCACCTATGTCGGCTCTTCGGCCGTGCTGGCCCTGGCCGGGCCGATGGGAGCGGCGGGCGCGCTGCTGGCCCTGGCCAACATCGCCCCGGAGGGCTGCGCCGCCGCGTTCGCGGGGGACGCCGCCGCCCAGCGTGCGCTCGCCGGCCGTCACCTGGCTACCAGCCGGGGCGGCGTGCCGGCCTTGAAGCGCCTGCTGGCGCAGGAACGCGGCCTGCCCGCCACAACGAGAGCCGGCTGACCCGCGCCCAACCCGCGCCGCGCCCAACCCGCGCCCGCGCGCGCCGTGCCGCACCCGCATCCGCGGCCCGCGGCCGGGCGTGGTTCGCTGAGGGCTTACATCGGCAGTGTGATCTCGGATTCGAGATATCGTTAGGGGTATGGACGAGGAGAGCGGGCCGCCGGCGCCGCTGCCGTTGCTGCCCGGGTTCCGGGAGATGGCGCTGCGGCGGATGACCGACGAGCGGCGCCGGCTCGTGGCGGACCTCACCACGCAGCGGCGGTCGGCCGGGCTGTCCCAGACCGAGGTCGCGGCCCGGATGGGCACGTCCCAGTCCGCCGTTGCCCGGCTGGAGGCGGGGGACACGGACGTGCGCGTGTCCACCCTGGAGCGGTACGCCGCCGCCATCGGCAGCCAGCTCTCCTGGCAGGCACGCATGCCGGGTCCCGGAGACGACACGCGCATCCAGGCGGGACCGGGACCCGCCGTGGTGCGCTCCGGGCCGCAGGCCGGCCAGCCCGGAACCACGCAGATGCAGGCAGGACCAGGGCAGGAGGACCGCCGATGATCACGCTGCGAGCGCAGGGTTTCCCGCCCGGGCCGCCGTTCCCGCCCGGGCCCCCGTCCCCGCCCGGGCCGCCGCCGGCGGAACCACCGTCACCCGGGCGGCCGTTCTGGGCCCCCGGGCCCGCCCATCCGGCGGCCAACCCGGCCCTGGCGCCGGTCCGGGTCTGGCTCGACCCCACGGGCTGGCCGACGCTGGACGACCGGCTCATGGACCGGCGCATCGTCATGGCGCACGGGCACCTCGACGGCGAGGCGGCCACCCGGCTGGCCGCCCGGCTGCTGACCCTCGACGCCGAGGGAACCGGGCCGGTCCGGCTCGAGTTGCACAACCTCACTGCCGAGTTGCCCGCGGCGCTGTCGGTGATGGGCGTCCTGGACGTCATCCGCGGCCCGGTGACCGGCTGCGCGGGCGGCCGGATCGAGGGCCCGGCACTCGGCGTCCTGGCTGCGTGCCGGCACCGCCAGGCCTACCCGAGCGCGCTGTTCGTGCTGTCCGAGCCGGAGGTCAGCTTCGGCGGCACGGTGACCGCGCTGGCGGCGCGGGAGGAACAGGCCCGGGCCATGCTCGGCGAACTGTTCGCCAGGATCGCCGAGGTCACCGGCCGCGAGCCGGGCGAGGTCCGGTCCGACGCCCGCCGGCAGCGGCTGTTTGGCGTCGCCGAGGCGATCGCCTACGGGCTGGTGGAAGGACCGGCGACCCCGCGCAGCCTACCGGGGCTGCCGGGGCTGGCGCGGCCGCCGCGGCAGGGCGATGACGGTGGCAGCGACGGCGGCGCCAGCCCCGGCGACGAGTAGCCAGGCGGACACCGGCACCGGGACGGCCAGCACGGCCAGGACGGCGGCCGAGGCGAGCACGCCCCAGGCCACGGCGGGAAGCTGCAGTCGAAGCCAGCGTCCCGTCACCGCGGCCGGCATGGCGGCCGGGGCGTCGATCAGCAGCAGGTAGCCCAGGATGAGCAGGCCCTCGGCCGCCAGCGTCCCGGTACCCGGCCGCCCGATCGCCGCCGCGGCGACCGCCGCCGCGGCGGCCAGCGTGCCCGGCGTCCGCCAGCGGGCGAGCGGGCCGGCCACGCTCGCGGCCACGAGCAGCAGCCCGGCGACGGTGAGTGCGAGCGCCCGGCCGGACACGGAGAGCGCGGGCAGGATGATCATGGCCGCGCCCAGGCCGCCGGTGACCGCGCGCAGGGCCGCGCTGGCGGCCCGGCGCGCGGCCCGGTCCGGGGCCGTGTCGTGACCAGGGCCCGATGGCGCGGCACTCGCGGCCCGGTCCGGGGCCGTGTCGTGACCAGGGCCCGATGGCGCGGCACTCGCGGCCCGGTCCGGGGCCGTGTCGTGACCGGGGCCCGATGGCGCGGCGCGTGCGGCCCCGGCCGGCGCGCCCGGCCGCCCGCCCGCTGAGCCGGCCATCACCGGACCGCCCGGATGCGCCGCCCGCGCAGCGGCGCCTGCGCTCCCGCGAGCCCGGTCCGGCTGTCCCAGCTGAGTACCGGAATGCCGAGGCTGACCAGGCTGGCGCGCAGCGCCGCGCGGTCCAGCCGCCACAGCCGGACGGCCAGCGCGGACATCGGCAGCCGCGGGTCCGAGGGCGGCTCGTGCTGGAGGACGTCCACGATGACCAGGGATACGCCACGCTGGCGCAGGTCGGTTACGGCCCGCAGGGCACGGCGGTCGAGCAGCGGGGAGAACAAGACCACCAGCGCCCGCGGGGGCAGCGCGGTCCGCGGCACGCGGTCCAGGTCCGGGGTGGCCTCGCTGGGGAAACGGACCCCGAACGCCATCTCCACGATCCGGAAGAACTGCAGCGCACCGGGTGCCGGGGCGAGCCACCGGAGCACGCCGCCGAGGGTCACCACGCCGACCCGGTCGCCGGTGCGCAGGTAGGCCGTGGCCAGGCCGGCCGCGCCCCGCACCGCGACGTCCAGGGTGGTGCCGCCGGGGGGGCCCACGTCCGAGAAGGCGTCGACCATGATCACCAGGTCGGCCGCGCGGAGCGCCGCCCGCTGGTTGACGTGTGGCTGGCCCAGCCTGCTCGTCACCGCCCAGTTCAGGTCCCGCAACCGGTCCCCGGCCTGGTAGCCGCGGATGCCGAAGAACTCGATGCCCGCCCCGGGCACCGCCGCGGTATGCTCGCCGATCCGCCGGAGCAGGTCGGCGGGCAGCAGCGTGGCCCTGGTGGGCGGCGGGTGCGGGAAGACCTCCACCCGCCCGGGCCGCAGCGTGACGCCGGCCTGGCCCACCCCGCCGCCGCGGCATTCGACCGTCACCGTGCCGGCCAGCTGGCGGCCCCAGGCGCGCGGCCGGAGCACCCACCGGGCGCGCGCCGGATCCTCGCCCACCACCACCTGGACAGCTGAGCCGTCCACGAGGGTCATCGTGGGGCCCGGCTCGAGCCGGAACGTCACCTCCGCCATCGGGCTCGCCAGGGTGGCGACCACCGCCACGTCCTCGCCCTCGAAGCAGCGCGACGGCGACACGGCGACGTTCGCGGCCAGGTCCCGGGGCCGGGATCCCCGCCCGGTGACCGCCAGCGCGGCCAGGGCGGGCGCGCCGAGCAGCAGCAGGTCGGCGTGCCGGGTCAGCACGGCCGCCATGACGACGATGACCCCGGTCGTTGCCAGCCTGCGCAGCCGGGGCGCGGCCTGCCAGGTGACCGGCTCACGGGGCAACAGCTGGGGCTGTGGCAGGGGGCGGCCCTCGCCCGGGGTGCCAGGCGGGGCTGTGGCAGGGGGCGGCCCCGAGGTCACCGGCTGGCCCGTGGCACCGGCTCGGCGGCCAGGATCTCGGTGATCACGTCCTCGCCGGTCACCTTGCGCACCCACATCTCGGGGCGCAGCACCAGGCGGTGTCCCAGCGCAGCGACGGCTACCGCCTTCACATCCTCGGGGATGACGTAGTCGCGGGAGTCGAGGGCGGCGTGGCCGCGGGCAAGCTGGATCACCGCCAGCGTGCCGCGCGGGCTCGCGCCGACGGTGATCTGCGGGTGCGACCTGGTGGCGGCGACCAGGCGGACGATGTAGCCGAGCAGGTCGTCGTCGAGGTGGACCTGCTCCAGCGACTCCCGCAGCGCGAGCAGCGTGGCGGCGTCGAGGATCTGCGCGGGCTGCGGCGGCGCGGAGCCACGGTCCATCCGGCGCCTGGCCATCTCCGCCTCGCCCGCTTCGTCCAGGTAGCCCAGCCGGATCCGGGCCACGAACCGGTCCAGCTGGGCTTCGGGGAGCGGATAGGTGCCCTCGTACTCGATCGGGTTGTCGGTGGCGAGCACGACGAACGGCCGCGGCAGCGGGTGCGTCCGGCCGTCCACGCTGACCTGTCCCTCGGCCATCGCCTCCAGCAGCGCCGCCTGGGTCTTCGGCGGGGTTCGGTTGATCTCGTCACCGAGCAGCAGGTTCGTGAACACCGGCCCGGGCCGGAACACCACGTCCCCGCTGCGAGGATCGAGCACCGGCGCGCCGGTCAGGTCGGAGGGCAGCATGTCCGGCGTGAACTGGACCCTGGTGAACTCCAGCCCGAGGGTGGTGGCGAAGGTGCGGGCGAGCAGGGTCTTGCCCAGGCCGGGCAGGTCCTCGATGAGGATGTGCCCGGCGGCGAGGATGCCGAGCAGCACCTGCGCGACGGCCTCCGGCTTGCCCACGATGACGCGCTCGACCTCGGCGAGCACCTGGGCGCTGCGCTGCGCCGTCGTGGCCACCGAGGAGGCCAGGATCTCGGTCATAGCTGCTCCAGCCGGTCCACGATGCGGGTCACGGTGCGCAGGTCCGCCCCGGGGGCCCTGCTGTCGAAGGACGGCGGCCGGGCCGGGTCGACCAGCGGCCAGACATCCTCCCCGACGAGGCGGCGGGCCCGGCCGGGATCGGCGGCCAGGTCGACCCGGTGCCGCTCGGCCAGCGCCGACTCCAGCAGGCGGACCAGCAGCGGGCGGATCCCGTGGTCGAAATGCCACTGGGACACCGGTGCCCAGCCGAGGTCGGAGCTGATCTTGGCGTAGGCGGGGAAGTCGGCGGCGCGCACCCCGGGCGGCGCGGCCCTGCCCCAGGGCGTCCGCCGGGTCACCCACGCCCAGGCCCGGCCGGGCCGGAGCACACCGCGCTCGCGGGCCCCGCGCGGGGTGCGCGCCAGCGCCGCGAGCAGGGCCAGGGCGGCCAGGCAGTCGGCCGCGACGACCGCGCCGAACGGCCCGGTGACGGCGAAGGCGGCACCAAGGACCACGGCCGCGACCACGGTCACCGCGGCGGCCCGCCAGGCGCCCGCCCGGTTGGGCCGGCCGGGCCGGCCAAGGTCACCGGGCCGGTCGGGCCGGGCCGCGGTCACGGGCCGCCGCCGAGGTCGGCCCGCACGCCGGCCAGCGCCCCCCGCGCCGCCGCACGGTCCGCCTCGGTCATCGGGTGACCGCTGTACCTCGCCTGCCGGAACAACCCGGTCAGCGTGCCGGCCCAGGCGGACCGCACCAGGCCGCCGGTGGTCGCGCGGCCGAGCACCTCGGCGGGCGTGTCGGCCAGCCGCGGCGGCGCGCCGGCGTCGGCCAGGCTGCGTTCCATCGCCGCGTAGCAGCCGATGATGGCAGTGCGCGGATCCGGGTCCTCCTCCAGCGCCTGCGCACCGGCCGCCAGGGCCTCCTCCAGCGAGGACGTTTCCGGGGTGTCGCTGGCGTCCGGGGCCGGCGGCGCGGCCCGGCGGCGCCGGTATACGGTCAGCGCCGCCGCCAGCAGGGCGACCACGGCGAACGTCACCAGCAGCGGCACCGGGCTGCCCGGGTGCGGGTGCGCCGCACCGGCGGCATGGCCGGCCTGCCCGTGCCCGCTGGCCACCGGTGCCGACCCGGCGGCGCGGCGGCGCAGCCTCGCGATGATCTTGGCCAGTCCCAGCGCGGCGATCGGGAGCAGCAGCACCCACCACAGCGGCCACCGCTTGCGCTGCCGCGCGGCGCCGCGGCCGCGGCCCCAGATCAGCCTGGCGATCAGCAGCGCGACCCCGGCCACCGCCATGACCGCTTCCGTCGCGGCGATGAGCCAGTACAGCGTGTGCCCGGCCGTGCCGAGGATCTCACTGCTGCCGGCGGCGGAGAACGCCCCGCCGGCCCGCAGTCCCACCGCCGCGACGGCGACAAGCAGCAGAACGGCTGCCGCGCGGCGCATCTCCGCGCCGTCGCGCGAGCCTTTCCCCGGCATCGCACCTCCAGGCCCTCGGCCAGGGGCGCACGCCACGCCCTCCTGCCGGGCTCGGCGCCACGGGCGAGTCACGCCCTAGTCTGCCAGCCGCCAAGCTGGCTGCCCACCGGGCGAAACGGCTCTGTCGCCGGATCGAGGCCCGGGGGTAACATCAAACGCACAACCACGCGGGAGCTCGGGCAAACCGGGCTGAGAGGGTGGCTGGCCAACGGCCCGCGCCACCGACCGTCTGAACCTGACCGGGTAATGCCGGCGTAGGGAGGCAGTCGTGACGACCACATCCACCACCACGCCCGGGACGTTCGTCACCGTCCCGGGGGACCGCCACTCCGAGGTGGCCCGGACGCTCGCCGAACCGGTGCCGCAGGCGCTCAGCGCCTTTGACCTGTTCGGGCTCTGGGGCAACCTCGGGGTGAGCCTGCTGGGCTTCACCGGGGCGATCTTCGTGCTGCAGCCGGGCGGCTCGGGCACGCCGGAGCTGTCGCTCGCCGCCGCGCTGACCGCGATCGTGGCGGGCACCGTGCTCGGCACCCTGCCGGTCGCGCTGGCCGGGCTCCCCGGCACCCGCACCGGCGCGCCGGCCATGGTCCTGCTCCGCGGCCTGTTCGGGGCCAGGCTGTCCTACCTGCCCACCGTGCTCAACATCCTCCAGTGCCTCGGCTGGGGGGTGTTCGAGCTGGTCACGATCGCCACCGCGGCGCACACGGTGGCCCCGGCGCTGCCCCGCTGGGCATACATCATCATCGCCGGGGTGGCGACGGCGCTGCTGACGATCCGGCCGCTCGGCGCCATCCGGATCCTCCGCCGCTACGTCACCGGCGCGGTCCTGGTCGTCCTGGCGTACCTGTTCATCCAGCTGCTGCGGCACCCGCTGCCCGCGTTCACCCACGGCACCTGGTCCGGGTTCTGGGTGGCGACCGACACCGTGGTCGCGGCGGCGATCTCGTTCGCCCCCCTGGCCGCGGACTACACCCGCCACTCGCGCAGCCAGGCAGCGGCGTTCAACGGCGCGTTCTTCGGCTACAGCGCGACCCAGGTCCTGTGCTACGTCATCGGCCTGCTCGCGCTGGTCACCGTGGCCCACGGCAACGCCAACGACATCTACGGCGCGTTCATCGCGCTGCCGGCCGGCGCGATCGGGTTCGGCATCCTCGCGCTGCGGGAACTGGACCAGTCGTTCGCCAACGTCTACTCGACCGCCGCCTCGACCCAGAACCTGCGGCCGCTGTGGGACCGCCGGGTGCTGGCCATCACGATCTCCGCGGCGACGACGGCCGGCGCGCTGTTCCTGAACATCAGCGACTACGAGAACTTCCTCATCCTGCTCGGCTCGGTGTTCGTGCCGCTGTCGGCCGTGCTCATCATCGACTTCTTCGTCCTGGCCAAGGGCCACTGGGACCTGTCCTTCCGGGCGCCGTCCCGCTGGCTGATGCTGGTGCCGTGGGCGGCCGGCTTCGTCACCTACCAGCTCATCAACCCCGGGTACATCTCCTGGTGGGCGTCGGCCTGGGGCGACATCTCCCGCGCCATCGGTTTCACGCCCGCGGCCTGGATGTCCGCGTCGATCTGCTCGTTCGCCGTCGCCGCGCTGGTCACCCTGGCGGCGGGCGGGCTGGCCGCCGGGACCCGCCACCGGGCCGGGGACGGCGCGCCGGCGCAGGCCGGCCAGCGGGAAGGCCCGGCGGCCTGAACGACGCGACCGGGCCCGGGCCGGCTGCCGGGCCACGCCCCCCCGCCGGGAGCGCGGGGTTCCTGGTCCACGGGATGGGCAAGGAGCCCGCCGAGCCCGACTGGCCGCCACTCACCGGCCGCGAGGTGCGGTGGGTACTGGCCCGGTACGGGCAGCCGGGCGGCGCGGTCGTCACCTGGCACAGCCCGCGGCCCATGTCGGCCGCCGCGCTGGTCCGGGCCGGCCGGGCGGAGGCGTTCGTCAAGCGGCACCACGTGCGGGTCCGGACCGCCGCGCAGTTGGCCGCCGAGCACGCGTTCGCCGGCCACCTGCGGGACCGTGGCGTGCACGTGCCCGCGGTCTGGCGCACCCCGCGGGGCGCCACCACGGTGCGCTGCGGGGACTACGTCTACGAGGTGCACGACCCGGCCCCGGGGGCCGACCTCTACCGGGACGCGCCGTCGTGGACGCCGTTCGCCGGCACCGCGCACGCCTGGGCGGCCGGCGCCGCGCTGGCCCGGCTGCACCGGGCCGCGCGGGACTTCCGGCGGCCGGAGCGGCGGCCCGCGGTGCTGATGAACTCCTGCGCCGTGGTGCTCGCGCCCGACCCGCTTGCCGCGATCGCGGCCCTGCTGCGCCGCCGTCCCGGCCTGGCCCGGTCCCTGGCGCACCGCCGGTGGCGCGACGACATCGCCCGGTACCACCTGCCCGTGATCGCGCGCGCGGCGCCGCTGGTCCGGGCGCTCGGGCGGCAATGGGGCCATGGGGACTGGCATCCGTCCAACCTCACCTGGGACGGCACGGGACCGGGCGCGGGCGTGGCATCCGTGCTGGACCTGGGCCTGGCGAACCGTACCTGCGTGGCACACGACCTCGCGGTCGCCATCGAGCGGAGCGCCGTGCCCTGGCTGGATCTCGCCGACGGCGGCCGGGCGGAGGCGGACCTGCCCGCCGTGGACGCACTGCTCGACGGCTACGCCGATGCCGCGCCGCTCACCGGTGAGCAGGTCGCGGCGGTCGCCGCGGTGCTCCCGGTCGCGCACCTGGAGTACGCGCTGTCGGAGACCGAGTACTTCGCCGACGTGACCGGGTCCCCGGCCGGCGCCGACCTGGCCTACGACGGCTACCTGGTCGGCCACGCCCGCTGGTTCACCGGCCGGGAGGGCCCGGCGCTGCTGGCGCACCTGTGGCGGCGGGCGGCCCGGCCGCCAGCCGCTCCCTGACCACGGCCCCGGCGTCGGCGCCCGCCGGGACCACCCACCGGTTCTCGATCCACCAGGTGCACCCGGCCCGCGCCCAGGGCGTGACCGCCGCCGACGCCGCGGCCGGGTCGTCCGCCGGGGTCTCGCCCTCGGCCACCACGTCCAGGTCCGGCCGCCCGCCGTGCCCGGCCAGCCAGGCCCGGATGTCGCGGGCGTCGCCGGGCTCCGCGTCCCGGCCGCCGAGGTCGTACTGCGGGATGATCCCGTCACAGCGCAGCACCCGCCGCATGGACTTCGGCCGCGGCCAGACCCCCACCGCCCAGATCGGGATCCGCCCGGCGGGCCGCACCCCGCCGACGAGGTCATCGTTCGCGCACTCGAAGTCGTAGTACTGCCCGTGGTAACTCAGCCCGCCGTCCCACAGCGTCCGGACGAGATCGATTCCCTCGTCGAGTCGTAGGGCACGCAACCGCTTGTCCGTCTCCTCGCCGGTGTCGGGCAGGCCTGTATCGACGGCGCCGACCCCGACCGAAAGAATGGCACGGCCGCCGGAAAGCTGGTCCACCGTGGCGACCTGGCTGGCCACCTTCCACGGCCGCCGCCATGGCAGCGGGGTGAGCAGGGTGCCCAGGCGGATCCGCTCGGTCCTGGCGGCCATCGCGGCCAGCAGGCTCCACGCGTCCACGCCGTAGCCCAGCTCCGGGACGAACACCCCGTCCCACCCGGACCGTTCGGCGAGGACGGCCTGCGCCAACTGCTCGGCGGCCGGTCCCCCGGGCAGTACGAACCCAGTCAGCATGGTTCCGTCCTACCAGGCGGCTGCGACAGTGCCGCCCCGCCCCCGCCGGGACGGGCGGCCGGCCGCGGCGGGTTAGGGTCAGCCATGATCCGCTCTCACGTGTCAATCCGGGATTCGCTGGTGGTGCTGCTCACGCTCACCACGGGCGCCGTGGACGCCACGTCCTTCCTCGCCCTCGGCACCGTCTTCAGCAGCGTGATCACCGGCAACCTGGTGCTGCTCGGCGTGGCGGCCGGGGTCACCCGCGCCACGCTCGCGGTGCACAGCGGCGTGGCGCTGGCCGGCTACATGGCCGGCGTGCTGGCGGGTGCCCCGCTGGCGGCCCGCCATGATCGCGCCGTGGGGACCTGGCCGCCCAGCGTGACCGTGACCCTGATGGTGGAGCTCGGCGTCCTGGCGGCGTTCACCGTGGGCTGGGAACTGGCCGGCGGGCACCCGCACGGCGCCGGGCAGCTCGCGCTGGTCGTCCCGCTGGCGGCCGGCATGGGCCTGCAGGCGGCCGCGGTGCGCCGGCTCGGCCAGATGTCGACGACCTACCTGACCAGCACCCTCACCGGCCTCGTCGCGGGCCTGGTGACCGGGAGCAAGCCGGAGGGGATGGCCCGCAGCCTGGGGGTCCTGGCCGCGATCGTGTTCGCGGCGGCTGCCGCGAGCGTCCTGGTGCGCGCCGCGCCGACCTGGCTGCCGCTGCTCGTGCTGGTGCCGCTCTGCGGCGTCATCGTGGCGTCGGTGGCCGGGTTCGAATGGGTCAGGGAGCACCTCACGCCCGGCCGGGGCCGGTGACCGGCGCGCGCGGCCCGGCGCTCAGGGCGCGGGCTCAGTTCGCGGGGGCGCGGTCGGCGGGCCGCGCGCCGGGCTGGTCCGGGCCGGCCGGCTCCTGAGCCTGCCCGGCGCCCGGCGGGCCCGCGGCCTGCGCGCCGGGCCCGCGGCCGGAGCCGCGGCGGACCAGCAGGGTGAGCGCGAGCGCCGCGGCAGGCGGCAGGGTGACCAGCGCGGGAAGCTGGTACCGCCAGTTGAACTCGAACAGGTCGGAGGCCAGCAGCGCCAGCGCGCCGGTGGTGAAGAACAGCAGGCATGCCAGGGCGGCGGCGCGCTGCCGCGGGGGGGCCCGGCGGCGCAGCGTGGCCAGGCTGCCGGCGAGCCCGGCGAGGACACAGAAGGCGAACAGCGGGCCGGGCGTGTAGCCGCCGTCAAGCTGGTAGGCGCGCAGGAACGTGGCCAGCGGCTTGACCACGACCGGGTTCCCGCCGCGCAGGTGCGCACCCGCCCCGATCGTCTGCTCCACGCCGTCGCGGTTGTAGGTGCCGAAGACGAACGCCCCGTGGCTGATGACGATGTACGGCGGGTACTGGGGGTAGACCGGCTGGAACTGCCAGCGGCTGATCGGCGTGTCGCCGGGGTCGGTATGCCGGCCCAGCGCGAAGACCTTGACCGTGTCCCTGACCGCCGACGCCACCACGTTGAGCGGTTGCTGCGCCAGCACCCGGTGGTCGAAATCGCTGGTCACCCGGCCGCACATGCTGGGCACCACGCGGTAGGCCACCGTGGTGCCCAGGTGCACGGCCACCCGCTTCGGGCACAGTTGCAGCAGCGCCGCGCGGCTGGCGGCGCTCAGGCTCGCGATGCCGGCCCCCCGGATGGGCGACGCCGGGTTGTGGTCCAGGCCGTCCGGCCCGAGCAGCAGCTTCTGCCTGGCGTCCGGGCAGAGCATCCGCTCATAGGCAGGGACCCGCAGCGTCGCGCAGTTCGCGGCTTCGGCCATGCGGCCGTAGATCGAGCCGGTGGAGTAGGGGGCCAGCGAGAAACTGTGCAGCCGGGGGTCGACGTAGTTCTTGTAGCTGGCGGCGAGGATGGGGAGGGCGAAGGCCAGGCAGACCAGCACCGCGTGCTTGAGCCGCTGCCGCCAGCCGGGGACGACGATGAGCAGGTAGGCGACCGCGGGCAGCAGGAAGATCTCGCCGATCTGGCGGGCGGTGGCCGAGGCGCCGAGGGCGAAGCCCGCGGCCAGCGTCATCCAGGGCAGCGGCGTCGCCCGCCAGAGCAGGAAGGCCAGCCCGGCGACGATGAGCACCTCGAACATCACGTCGGGCATGACGGTCTGCTCGATCTGCACCTGGTAGGCGTCCAGCAGGACCGGGGCGGTGGCCAGGGCGGCCAGCCAGCGGGGCGCGCCGCGGCGCAGCAGCAGCAGGTACAGGGTGACCGCCATGGCCAGGCCCAGCAGGTGCTGGGCGGCGGCGATCAGGTCGATGTTGCCGAGCGCCAGCACCGGCTTGAGCGCCAGCAGGTAGCCGGGCGGGTCGTCGCCCGGGTAGGCGCCCAGCAGGTACTTCGTCGAGTCGATGTACAGCAGCGCGGGGCGGTAGGCGATCTGGGCCAGGATGCGCAGTGCCAGGCCCGCAGCCAGCAGCGCGGCGAACAGCCAGTGGTGGCGGGCCAGCGCCGCCGCGTGCCCTGCCCGCAGCCGCCACCGGGCCAGGCCGCCGGTGCCGGCGGCGGGCTGGCCGGGCGCGGCGGCAGCGCCGTTCGCGGCAGTGGAAGGCATTCGCATGGACGTTATCCCGGCGCGATGGATGCTTCGTCCCGGCGGCCGCACCGTGCGTCCCGCCGTGAACGCTGACAACTGCGTCACGCTAGCCTGCTCAGGCTGAACCGCGGGAAATGCCCCCCGAACAGCTCTGAGTAAGCATATCGAAACTCGGGGTAGTCGACTGCCCGGCCTGCCCGTAGCGCGAGCCTGGCGGACCGGTCGCGGCACGGCCGGATCCGGTGCCAGGCAGGGCCATCATGCCACGGCCGCCCCGGCCACCCCGGTCCAGGATATTCACCGGCCGGCCTGTCGGCGCCCGCTCTTAGCATGGCGGCCATGCTCCCCGCTGCCACGGACGGCCCGCCCGGTCCCTGGGATGTGCTCCGGGCCCGGGCGCAGGCGGCCACCGCCGGGCTGCCTGCCGTCCCCGCGGCCGGCCCCGGGGTGTGTGCCTGTTGCCACGGCCCGGCCCGGCCCGGTTTTGCCCGCTGTTTCCACTGTGGCCTGCACGCGGAGAGCGCCCCGGGCATGCTCGCCGATATCGTCGCGCCGGTGGCCTGCGCCCCGAAGGGCAGCCGCCTGGCCACGGACCTGTGGCGGTACAAGTCGGCCAGGGCCGGCTCGCGTGAGGCGGGCACCGCGTTACTGGCCATGCTGCTGGTTTTCCTGCGCGACGAGGGGCCGCGGCTGTGGCAGTTAGCGGGGGGCACGGCACCGGCCTGCGCCTGCGTGGTGCCGAGCGGGCGCGGCCGGCCGGGCCCGCACCCGCTCCAGGTGCTCGCGCAGGGATCCCTGGCGCTTCCGTGGGCGGCGCTGCGCGCGCGGCCCGGCGGGGATCCGTGGGCGCGGGCCCTCGATCCCGGGCGCTTCGAGGCGCCCCGCGCGCTGGCCGGCGCGGCGGTCCTGCTCCTGGACGACACCTGGACCACCGGGGGCACCGCCCAGTCCGCCGCCGTGGCGATCAAGGCGGCGGGTGCCCGGTCGGTGACCGTGGTGGTCCTCGGCCGCCACCTGCCGCCGTCAGCGGGAGCGGCCCGGCTCGTGCCGTCCGCCACGGGACCGGCGTGGCCCGTGCCGGCGGTCAATAGGCT
>Ga0335078_10007472_pt1 | contig 16195 bp, 13 predicted proteins | sample Lox_Sample_32_FD_206711 | JGI IMG/M metagenome (GOLD analysis project Ga0335078, IMG submission 206711) | Soil microbial communities from Loxahatchee National Wildlife Refuge, Florida, United States - Lox_Sample_3.2 | ecosystem: Environmental > Terrestrial > Soil > Wetlands | place: USA...
ATTAAATGATCGTCAAAAGACTCCAGAGTTACGTGCGCCAGCGCACCTGAAGCGAGGGCGAGGGTCGAATAGGTGTTAACCGAGATGCCGTGATCGAAAGTCACCGGCACCACGATTGGAATCTGCGCCTCGCGGGCCAACGGGCCGTCCTCCGAATTGGTGATTCCGATTACCAACGCGCCGCTCTCGCGAGCCTTCGCCAGCAGGCGCACAATCTCCAGGCTCTTGCCGGTCCGCGAGATCGCAATAATCACAGCACCCGAAGGGAAGCTGGCAAAGTGCAGTAACTCCGCCGCGTCCTGCAGATACACGGGGTGTGCACCCTCAGAAAACAATGGCGCAGCACACAAGGCTGCGTGCCAACTGCTGCCGATGCCGGTCAGGTATGCATGGCTGCCATGACGAATAGCTCGAGCTGCTTCCTGCAAGCCGCGCCGACCGCTCCCCGCCAGAAAATCGATGGCCCGCTGCAGCTCGTCTGGCTGGCGGAGGATATCCTGCAGGAAACGAGTCATTCAAAGTCCTCGTATGGCACCGGTGTGATCACTATTCCCTATTCCTTGGCTGGTGTAACCACAATATTGCGAAACGACACGTGGCCATCTTCGCTGCCTTGCAGGTAGATCGGTCCCGGGAGACCCTCGTGGCTGTCCAGCGCTCCGCCGGTGATGCCGGGAATTTCCTTCTGATCGATAATTGTGTGCCCGTTCTGCACCACCGTGATCGTGCGTCCGATCAGGGTAATGTCGAAGCTCTGCCACACTCCGGGCCGGCGCGGCAGCTCCGGTGTCGGAGCAAGGAAACCATACACTCCACCGGTGTGGTGGCTCGGCGGCTCCTGCATCGAATTGTCCTCGATCTGAACCTCGTAACGGCCACGAAGATACACACCGCTATTCGCATTGCGACCGCAATTGAATTCGATGTGCAATTTGAAATCCTGAAAGCTGGTCCGGCTAATCAATTCAGGGCCATTCCCAGGACTGATCAGAACCCCGTTTTCGACCTTCCAGGCGGGAGACGGTCCCGGCTTGTCTTCTCTCCAGCCGGCGAGATCTTTCCCGTTAAAGAGCTGCACCGACTCTCCCCAAGTCGGGGGAGTAGTCCGTTTCAGAGTCGGCGCCCGCTGTCCCATCCATCGCCACGGGCGCCCGGCTGGCCCGGTTATCGTTCCAGCGAGGTTTGTGCGGACCAGCTTTCCCTCGAAGACCATGTCCTGCGAAAGACCCTCCTCGTCCTTCGGGGAGACGAAGGTTAAACTCCCTTGCGAAAGCTCTGCTTTCGGCAAGGGACGAGCATTTCCCCAGCGACCCACGTACTCTGCCTTCAGCAGTCCAGATTCCGCACGGAGCTCCAACCACGAAGGGTAATCGCGATCGGGAGCCCGGAGCGTCAGGTCCCAGCGTCCGAGAAAGGGTAAAACGGACAAGCGTTGCGATGAAGAGTCGCGCGAGTTGGGGTTCGCACTGGTGGAATCCACGGAGAAGGCCAGGCACACGGTCAGGACAATAGCCGTGCACAGATTGGCAGGAAGCTTCATAAGACGTGTCCCGGGCGTAAAGGGGGTCTAGGCTTTCTGGGAAACCGCTTTCCGAAACCGCTTTCCTAGCCTCCCTTTGTATGCACTCCCGGCCACCCTTGTCAAGCTCTTTCCTGCGACACAACCGGCCAGCAACGCGCGGGTTCCCATTCGAAACCCCGCCGGGGTCCATGGTTTTTGCTCCTGAATCGTGATAGCTTCGAGCTGAAGCAAGCGCTTTCGGAAAGCGCTTTCGCCGCCCCCTCCCAAACCCGATGGGCTACACCATGCGCGAGGTCGCCAAACGGGCCGGTGTTTCCCCGGCTACGGTATCGCGTGTGCTCAACAAGACCCAATATATTGCCCCGGAGACCGAACGTCGGGTTCGCGAAGTGGTGCGCGAGCTTAACTACCATCAGAATGTCCATGCCCGGCGCCTGGCCACCGGTCGCAGTGATCTGTTCGGACTGGTAATCTCGGAAATCATCAATCCCTACTTTCCGGAGATCATCCGCGGGTTTCAATCCGCCGCCTGGGACCGCGGATTTGATGTGCTGTTGTGCAACACCGAATACCAGACGGAACGGGTCGAATCGGTGATGCGAAAGCTGATTCAAAGTGATGTCCGCGGCGTCGCCATCATGACGAATTCGGTCGACCCCAGCGCAACCGCGGAATTGAGCGCAGCCGGCATCGGGTTGGTCTTCTGCAACCTGTCGCCGGCCGGCAAGCTGGTCAGCAATATCTCCATCGACTATCAGCGCGGCATTGCCCAGGCTATCGAGCATGTGGTGGCGCTTGGGCATCAGCGCGCGGCGGTCATTGCCGGTCCTGGCGACAATCGCACCGCCGTTCTCATCAAACGCAGCCTGGTTGACGGACTGAATCAACGCAACCTGCATCCGTTCCCCATTCTCGACAGCAATTATCATGTGGACGCCGGGGCTTCTGCCGTGCGCTCCGTCCTTTCGGAGCCGGAGATCCCGACCGTTATTTTTTGCGGCAACGACCTGATTGCAATGGGAGCGATGAATGCGCTCGAGGAAGCCGGCGTGCGAGTGCCCGAGGACGTCTCGGTAATTGGCATTGATGACATTTCTTTTGCTTTTCTCGCCCGCCCTCCACTGACAACCATCAGCGTGCCCCGCGAGCGTTTGGGAGCGGTGGCATTCGAGGCGCTGGACAAAATCCTGAAGCTCAAGCGGAAAAAGGGAGATGAATACTACGTTGGTACCGAACTTGTGGTACGCCGCTCGACCAGTGCAGCCCGGCAGCACCGCTTGCGCGTGCCCGTGCCTGATGCGGCCGGCTTTGGGCCAGCAGATTCCTAGGTCTTGCGGGATGTTTACGAACCATAACCGATGACTAATCAGCCGTCCGACGAACTACGGGAGGCCTTTCGCCAGCTCTTCGAAACCAGTTCCCGCATTTTTCGCGCGCCCGGGCGGGTGAACCTGATCGGCGAACACACCGACTACAACGACGGCTTCGTGATGCCGGCGGCCATTGAGAAAAACGTCTGGGCGGCGATCTCTCCCCGCGACGATCACCAGCTGATCATCCGGTCGACCAACTTTGCCGACACGGTCCAGATCGATTTGGAAAAGGCGGACGCGCGCGCTCGGCGCCATTGGAGTGACTACGTCTGCGGAGTTGCCATCTTTTTGACTCGCGCCGGACATCGGTTGCGGGGCGCCAATCTTCTGATCCGAGGCGACGTCCCGATCGGCGCAGGATTGAGTTCATCGGCTGCGGTCGAAGTTGCGACTGCCCTCGCACTGCTGGGTAATTCAGGATTAACGGTTGACGGTGCGGAGGTCGCGAAACTGTGCAGGCGAGCCGAGAATGAGTTCGTGGGAGCACGGGTGGGCATCATGGATCAATTCATCTCGTGCCTGGCGCGATCCGGCCATGCTCTTTGCCTGGACTGCCGCTCGCTGGAACAGCGCTGGCTGAAACTTCCGCCCGATACGAGTCTGGTGATCTGCAACACCATGGTGGCCCACCAGCTTGCTGGTAACGAATACAACAAACGCCGGGAGCAGTGCGAGGAGGGAGTGCGCCGGCTTTCTCAGTTATTGCCGGGAATACATGCGTTACGGGATGTAACGGCGGCCCAGTTGCGGCAGCATGCCGCCGACCTGCCCGCGACGATTCTCAAACGATGCCGTCACGTGGTGCTGGAAAACGCGCGGGTCGGCGATGCTGCGTTGGCGCTGGGGCGTAACGATCTCGTGGACTTCGGGCGTCTCATGCGAGAATCGCACCAGAGTCTGCGGGATGACTACGAGGTCAGCTGTGCGGAACTTGATTTGATGGTTGAGTTGGCCGCACAGCAAGAAGGAGTGTACGGCTCGCGCATGACTGGAGGGGGATTTGGCGGATGCACCATCAGTCTGGTGAACTCGGCTGCTGTGCACGAGTTTATAAGATCCATATCGATTTCATACGCGGAAAAGACTGGGCTTGAGCCGCAGATCTGGACGAGTTCTCCCGCCGGTGGCGCGGAGGAAATCGAGTAACCGTGAAGGAGACCACAATCGTGCTTCGTGACCTCAACGCGCATTCCCATCGCCGCTTCAACCCCCTGACGCGGGAATGGATCCTGGTCTCTCCTCATCGCACCGACCGTCCGTGGCAGGGACAGGTTGAACCGTCTGCTGCCAGTGCACCGCCAGAATACGATCCAGCTTGCTACATGTGTCCGGGAAATGTTCGCGCCACGGGCGCGCGCAATCCGGCTTACCCTGCCACATTCGTTTTCGACAACGACTATCCGGCGCTTCGCCCCGACAATGCACAGGATCGCGAGGACGCTCAAGGATTATTTGTGGCTCGCAGCGAATCCGGCATTTGCCGCGTGGTGTGTTTTTCCCCGCGGCATGACCTGACCATTGCCCGCATGAAAGTTCCTGAAATTCAAGGTGTCGTGAACGTCTGGGCCCAACAGTATTCCCAACTGGGCGCCGACCCATCGATTGCCTACGTGCAGGTTTTTGAGAATCGGGGCGCGCTCATGGGCGCCAGCAATCCGCATCCTCACTGCCAGATATGGGCAACGTCGAGCTTGCCGAACGAACCGGCGAAAGAGCTGGCTGCGCAGAAAGAGTACCTGGCAGTCCATGAAAAGTGCTTGCTCTGCGCATATCTTGAGCAGGAGCGCAGCCAGGGTGAGCGCATGGTCGTGCAGAACAGCCACTTTTCGGCAATCGTTCCCTTCTGGGCAATCTGGCCGTTCGAAACCATGGTGATTCCCAGCCGCCACGTCGGAATGATGGCGGAACTGACTCCCGAGGAACGCGAAGGTCTGGCGGATATCCTCAAGCGACTCACCACAGGTTACGACCGGATTTTTGATGTGCCTTTCCCTTACACGATGGGCTTCCATCAGTCTCCGACCGATGGACAGCCAAACAGCGCATGGCATCTCCACGGCCATTTCTATCCACCGTTGCTGCGTTCCCCAGCAATTCGTAAATTCATGGTGGGATTTGAAATGCTGGGCATGCCGCAACGGGACATTACCGCCGAATCTGCCGCCGAGCGGCTCCGCAGCAAAATTGATTCTTGAGGGGAACCGAAACGCAACTTTTCTGAGTGGTATGCTGTAGCTCGCAATAATTTCTAGACTCAAGGAACTCCGGCATGAACCGCAGATCATCCCGGCTGCATTTTGCTCTCGGACTGGCCTCATTGTTCTTTGGCACCGGCGGATTTGCCCAGATGCCGGCGCTGTCCGGGCCACTGGGGATGTTCGAAGACCACGCCGACGTCGGGATGACTCCGCGAAAAGGCTCGGTGACTTACGATTCCGGCACCGGTGAATATCGAATTACCGGCGGTGGCGCGAACCTTTGGGAGCGGATTGACGCCTTTCATTTCGTGTGGAAGCGCATTTCGGGAGACGTAAGCGTTACGGCGGACGTGCGCTTCATCGGAGTGGGGGTCGAAGGTCACCGCAAAGCGCTCTTGATGCTGCGGCAGACCCTCGACGCCGACAGCCCCTACGCCGATGTCGCGCTGCACGGAGATGGCCTGACCTCCCTGCAGTATCGAACCGCAAAGGGCGAAGAAACTCTGGAGGTGCAGTCCAGCGAAAAAGCTCCGTTGCGCATTCGCATCGAGCGTCATGGCGATCAGTTCACCATGTACGCGGGCAAATCGGGAGAAAATCTGGCGCGCTCCGGTCCGGTAACCGTGAAGCTCGGGGATCCTGTTTATGTGGGATTGGGAGTGTGTTCGCATCATGCGAATGTGCTTGAGACGGGGGTGTTCTCGAACGTCAGCGTCGAGCCACTCACATCAGCGGAGAAGCCTCGAAATCCCACCAACGTTCGCAGCAAAATTTCGATTTACGACCTCGCGACCAGGAGTTCTCAGGTGGTGTATGCGGCAGACCAGTTGTGGGAAGCTCCGAACTGGTCTCCTGACGGCAAGTACTTGCTGGCCAACTCGGGCGGCGTACTTTATCGTTTTGCCCTCCGTCCCGATGGATCAGCCCAGGCGGAGAAAATCAACCTGGATGGTTCGTACAACTGCAACAATGATCACGGCCTGTCGCAGGACGGTAAGCTGCTGGCGTTTTCCGCCACCCATGCTCCCTCCGAAGAATCTCAGGTCTTTCTCGCGTCCTCGGACGGCGCCGATCCGCGACTGCGCACGCCGAGAGCGCCCAGTTATTTTCATGGGTGGTCACCGGATGGAAAGTGGCTGGCGTTCGTCGGCGAACGCGCAGAGGGACACTTCAACATTTTTCGCATCCCGACCGATGGGGGCGCGGAAGAGCGGCTTACCTCGCTTCCGGTCTACGATGATGGACCAGACTACTCACCCAATGGCCGCTGGATTTATATCAATTCGAATCGTTCCGGCGGCTGGGATATCTGGCGGTTCCCTGCCGATGGCGCCGGGCCGGCCGACAGCAAGGCGGAACGCATCACGAGCGATGATTTGGAAGACTGGTTCCCGCACCCCTCGCCCGACAGCAGGCACCTCATATTCCTTTCTTTCCCCCACGGGACGCCCGGCCATGATGTCAAGACTGACGTTGAGCTTCGCATGATACCGATGCCGCAGAGTGAAGAACCCGCTGCCCAGAATGCTCCCATCGATGTGCTCACCAAATTTTTCGGGGGCCAGGGCACGATTAACGTTAACTCGTGGTCTCCGGACTCGAAGAAGTTCGCATTCGTAAGCTATGAATTACTGCCTTAGAATTCTTTGGATGGGGAGCGGACTGACACTTTGATCAACCGACGAGAGTTCCTTGTTTCCTCTATCGCTGCTTTGGCTTACTCTGCGCAACACAGTCTTGCTGCTGAAGCGACTCCCCGCCCCCTGGGCGTTCAACTCTACACTGTCCGTAACCAGGTGGAGAAACACCTGCCCGACGTTCTGGCGGCAATTCATCAGATGGGCTACCAGGAAGTGGAAACCTATTGGAACGTCTATTCCCATCCGGCGGACGAATTGAAACGCATGATTACCGACCACGGCCTGCGCGCGCCCAGCGGACATTTCGACTACGACAAACTCGATTCCAAGCTCGATTACGCCGCTGCCCTCGGTCTTGACTACGTTGTCTGTCCCATGTTGCCAAAGACGATGTGGACCTCGATCGACGGTTTCAAACAGGCGGCAGATCAGTTGAACAAGTGGGGCGAGCAGATTCAGAAAAGAAACATGCACTTCTGCTTTCACAATCACAACTATGAATTCCGCCGGTTTGGAAATACCACCGGCTTCGACGTTTTGATGTCGGGCACCGACCCGAATCTGGTCTCTCTGGAAATGGACTGTTACTGGATCACACAAGCCGGACAAGACCCCTTGCAGATGTTCAATCGCCTGGGAAGCCGCATCCAGATGCTGCATCTCAAAGATCGCAAGCCCGGTTATCCAACCTCGCAGCAAATGAATAGCGCAGCCGAACACATGACGCCGGTCGGCACCGGAACGATTAACTGGAAAGCCATCATGGAAGCCGCTCGGACAAACGGCGTGCAACATCTGTTCGTGGAGCAGGATTCAGGAGACTTGCCGCCGCTCGAGGAGTTGAAAATCAGCTACAAGAATTTGCAGCCGCTGTTGTAATTTTCCGCCACGGCTGAAGACCGCCCTTTCCGATCGCATTTGCGAGGTTCATTCGATACGTTACTTCGCCGAGGTGCCTGGTTCGCCGGGACGGCCGCGAACGACGGTTAGTGAAGCTGCCGGCAGCGTATAAATTGTGTTCGCAGTTGCGGTAACAGTGGAAGCCAACGGCGGACCATCCGGGTCGGCATAACCACGCGTGCGATCTGGATGCCACTGGTACTGCGCCTTGCCGAACGTGATGGAAGTTACTGTTCCACTGAAGACCCGATCGCGGCCGCTTTCTTGATCGTGAAACATGACGCGAATCGGGTGCGGATTGTCCTGATCTTTGTTAATCAGCATCAGCGACCATTGGCCGTCCGGACGTTCGAGGGCGTATGCAGTTACCAGCACATGGCCCTCGGAATCCTTGACATCGCTGGTCGCGCGAAACAGCCGGTGCTGCGCGTCTTTCGGCTCGGCCCACTCCTGGGTGATGAGCCGCGCCGCGAAATATTGCGATGTCTTCTGCTGTATCTGATAATTCTTATCCACCATGAACATGTGGTAAGTGCCCCAACTGTTGGCACAGGCAGGGTGGGGAGGCGAATACGGCAGATCGTGATAGTAATGAGTTGACTGGCCTCCGGCGGTAAGAAAACCTCCGAATGAATCTGCCAGCCACAATGCTCCGAAAATATCAACTGCCGCCTCACCACCGTGATCGTTGGTTTCGGTATCGAGCAAGGGCACGCCCCCCGGCAAGCCATCGTCGCGCCACACCTGCATGATGTGGGTGATCAACTCCGGCTCCTGATAGAGATTCTTCCACGGCGTCTCACAACCATCATAGGGATAGTGTTCAAAAGACATAAAAGACAAATCCTGCAGGCGATCGTGGATCTTCAGGTACTCGAGAAATCGTCCGAACCAGGAGGTACGTCCTGCCGTATTGGGCCATGCCTTGATATCTTCCGTGACGCCCTCAAAAGCCGGTCCGCCCAGTTTGAAGGTTGGATCCACGCGATGCAGCGCGGAGGCGAATTGCAGATACAGAGTTGCGTAGTCCTCAGGCTGCATGTATTGCCCGTCAGCTTCTTCGCCCATCTCGATGTAGGAGACCGGATACCCTCGCTGCTTGATGTACGCCATTTGCGCGGCAGCATCTTCCGGCGTGCTGTAAAGCATAGCGATGGGAATGATTGCTGGCAGCCCGCGGGTGATGCCGCTGGTGAAAAACAAATCAAAGCCGGGCTGATCTCCCGATTCCATGCGGTCCGGAGCGACATACAAATCTGAGGGTTCATGCCATGGATCAACCGAGGAGCACAGCGTCAGCGTCTGTTTCTGGCCAGCGGAATGCTGCATGAGGTCGTTGAAATTTCCCTTTCCATCCTGTGTTCCCAGATAAAGCTCGCGAATGGCGTAGCCGACGCAGTTGCGGCGATCACTAGAGCCGTGCGTGTCGCAGGTGTTGGAAGACTGCGTCATGAGGATGCGTACAAACTTGGTGCTCACTGGCGAAGAATCAAGCAACAGCGTGACCGTGCCTCCCTTGCCTTCGCCCACAGCTCCCCTGGCAAACGTTCTCCATTCTCCTTTGTCGGGCTCGTCCATGGCATCGCCATCGCCAACCCAGTACTGCACTTCGTAGACGCGCGCGTAGGGCTCCGCCCAGGCAATGCGAATCGCGTTGACTGACTTTTTTTCTTCCATACCGATCACTACCCACTGAGGATGCAGAGAATCGTCCTCGCCAGTGAACGCTTTCGTCAGATAGGGATTGCTCTTCCAGTAGGTGTTAAGGTCACCGTCGTCCAAACGAGAAAAGCCATCGAACTCCGTGCCGTTATTGCGGGTGAAGCCGCGATGCGGAAGGGAATATCCGTAGGAGTGGCGAATCATCCCAGCAGTGGGAACGGCGTCGCCGACAAAATATCCCCTCCCCGCAGGATCGCTCCATTTTCCCTTGGGATTCCAATGCCAGGCTTGCACGAACAGGTCGGTGTTCTGCCGGTAACTGATCAATCCCCATCCGGCGGAGAGAAGTTGCTTGATCTGGTCAGGCCGGAAAAACATGTCGGTGGCGTTACTGGGCACGCGGTCCACGGTGGAACCCAGGGCATACAGCGGACTGAATGTGTTCACCACGTGGCTGGGCGTGGCGTCGACCTGTACGATCTGAGCCCCGCCAAGGACGCTCATGCCCACCAGGACAATTCCTGCCGAGAACTGGCCGAAAAAAGTTCGGAACATGGTGAAACTCTCCAAAATGGAATCGTGATTCCTGCGTAGTCATACACTATTTCCATCACTTCTGTCATTGGCGGGAAAGTAACCCTCACGAAATGACAGCCTTTCTTGCAGATCAAACACCAACGGTGACGCGGTTTTGTATAATGCCTGCGCCTCGTCTTCGTTTTTCTTTTTTTGTGTAGGAGCCGCACTTATGCTGCTGAAGATGTTCAAAGATAAAGGTTCCCTGGGGAAGGCTGCTGCCGAACAAGCTGCAAGCGCCATTCGCCGCGCGATTGCGGAGCGCGGCCAGGCACGAATCGTCGCCGCAAGCGCAGCCTCGCAACGCGAATTCCTGGATGCGCTCACGCAGGCGGAAGGAATCGATTGGCGTAAGGTTGAGGCTTTTCATCTCGACGAGTACATCGGCTTGCCGGTTACCCACCCCGGCAGTTTCCGCAAGATGCTGAACGAGCAGCTTGTCAGCAGGACTGGAATCACGAAGTTTCATGCGCTCGACGGGGATGCACCGGATCCCTCTGCAGTCGTGCGCCGGGTCGGCAAAGAATTGGCGTCCGCGCCCATTGACATCGCCTTTCTCGGCGTTGGAGAAAATGGGCACATTGCCTTCAATGATCCACCGGCAGATTTTGAGACCGACGAACCCTACCTCATCGTGAACCTCGATGAAGCCTGCCGCCGCCAGCAGGTAGGCGAGGCTTGGTTTGCCAATATTTCGCAAGTGCCCGTGCGGGCGATTTCAATGTCGGCGCGACAGATTCTTAAAGCCAGAGAGATCCTTGCGGCAGTGCCCGATAGCCGCAAAGCACAGGCGGTCAAATTGTGCTTTGAGGGACCAGTCAGTCCCATGGCGCCCTCCTCCATTCTCCGCACCCATCCCAACGCTACGATCTATCTCGACACCAACTCTGCATCGTTATTAAACCGTGCGTTGCTCGATGTGCTCAAGGAAAAGTCCCAGGTCACGGTGAGCGCTTAAATCGTTATGGCTAACACCGGGAAGCAGCCTTCCGCTCGCGCCATTCCTTCCTTGCGGTGGTGGATTGGCGGCATTCTCTTTGCCTCCACGGTCATCAACTACCTCGACCGGCAGACCCTCTCGCTGCTGGCTCCGTACCTGAAGGTGCAGAATCACTGGACTAACAGCGATTATGCCAATATCGTCATCGCCTTTCGCCTCGCCTACTCGATCGGACAAACCGCTTTCGGCCGGGTCATGGATCGCGTCGGCACGCGCCGCGGCTTGAGTCTCACGGTGGTGGGGTATTCGGTCGTCTCTATCTGCACCTCGCTGGCCAGAGGGCTCTATAGTTTCTCGGGATTTCGTTTTCTGCTGGGGGCCGGAGAGTCGGCCAACTGGCCGGCCGCCACCAAAGCAGTTGCTGAGTGGTTTCCGAAACGCGAACGTGGGCTGGCGACTGCGCTATTTGACAGCGGCTCCTCGATTGGCGGAGCGATTGCGCCCTTCATCGTTCTGCCTATCTACTTCCGCTGGGGATGGCGCCCTGCGTTCATGATTCCCGGAGCGCTGGGGTTCGTATGGCTGATTGCGTGGCGATGGCTTTATTACCCGCCGGAGGTACACCCGCGTCTCCGCGAATCCGAGCGCCAGATGATCCTCGCCGATCGGTTGGACTCGCCCGCCCAGCCTCTACACCAGCCGCGCGCCCGCTGGCGTGATCTGTTGACGCTCCCGCAAACGTGGGGGACGATCATCGCCAAAACCTTCACCGACCCGGTTTGGTTTTTTGTCACCGACTGGTTTCCTATTTACCTGGTGGCAAAAGGAATCGAATTGCGGAGCGGCCTGATCGCAGTTTGGATTCCGTTTCTGGCTGCTGACCTGGGAAATTTTTTCGGTGGCGGAATGTCCGGATTGCTGATCAAGCGCGGCTGGGCGCTGGGCAGTGCGCGTAAAGCGTTGGTGGTGTTCGGCGGAATCGGAGTAATGCTCCTCATTCCTACGATTCTGAGCACCAATCTATATCTCATTACTCTGCTGTTCGCGTCAGCGACTTTCTGTTATGCCTCCTTCAGCACGATTGCGAATGTGCTGCCATCGGATCTCTTTCACAGCAATTCGGTCGCTTCAGTCAGCGGCTTGAGCGGGACTGGCGCGGGAATTGGGACCATCGTGGCGTTCAAGCTGATCGGCTATCTCTCCGACGCGCGGCGGGCGACTACAACGCACGCGTTCGATCCGATTGTTGTGGTTGCCGGCCTGGTGCCGTTCCTGGGTATGATTCTTGTCCTACTGCTGGTGCGGAATACGCAGGCGACCGAAGACGGATTGGTACGGCGAATTTGAAGTGCACTCCTACACAGGAGGACGTCCGTACCTACATTTTCTTGCGAGCTGTAACGACCGATTGAACGAGTTCACGCGCGGCTTCAGTGATTTTTGCCAGGTTGCCATCGCGCAAGGCTGCCGCGCTTACCAGTTCCGACCCGACTCCCAGCGCGTACGCTCCGGCAGCGATGAACTCAGCGGCATTGGCGGCGTTCACACCACCCGTGGGAATCAGCGTCGCATCGGGAAATGGCCCCCTTAAAGATTTCAGATACTTGGCGCCGCCGACGTTCCCGCAGGGAAAAATCTTCACCAGCTTGGCGCCATTCGCGTGCGCGGCCATCAACTCGGTCGGCGTCAGCGCCCCTGGAATTGCCAGGATCCCACCCGCCTGAGCCACGCCCAATACTGCTGCCGACAATCCCGGGCTTACGATGAACTGCGCACCGGCCGCTATGCATGCTTCAGCCTGTTGCTGCGTAGTCACGGTGCCGGCCCCGATGAGAACGTCCCTTCCGTATTGACGCGACACATCGCGGATAACCGCTACGGCGTTGGGTACGGTCATGGTGATTTCGGCGATCGGAATACCACCCTCCGCAATCGCTTGCACCGCCCGGGTTGCATCCTCCACGGTTGCGGCCCGCACAACCGGCACGATGCCGATTTCGCCAATTCTACGCACTACTTCGTCGATGGTCATAGGTAGTTTGATTTTTCAACGCGTAAAGCCAACAAATACACATCCCTCCTCTTCGGCTTTTTCAATATGAGAAGAGGCAAAACATCTCAGCGGGCGATTCGCGCTGTCTGTCCCTTCATTACCTGTAAGACTTCTTCTAACGTAGCCATTGATGTATCGCCGGGTGTGGTCATAGCCAGCGCGCCATGCGCGGCTCCGCATTCCACCGCCCACTGCGCATCCTTGCCCGAAAGGAACCCGTAGATCAATCCGGAAGCGAAGGAATCTCCGCCACCAACTCGGTCGTAGATTTCCAGATTTTCCCGCGTGGGCGCCTGGTAAAACTGGCCGTCGCTGTAGCACACCGCGCCCCAGTCATTGCGAGTGGCGGTTTTTGCATGTCGCAGCGTCGTGGCAACGACTGCCAGCAGGGGAAACTCCTGCACCACTTTCTCGATCATTTTTCGGAAGTTCGCCGCATCCAGTTTGGAGTGATGTTCATCCAGGCCCGCGACTGAAAAGCCGAGTGCGGCCGTGAAATCCTCCTCATTTCCGAACAGCACATCGATCAGCGGGGCCAGCCTGCGATTCACTTCCTGGGCCTTGGCTTTTCCCCCGATCGACTTCCACAGGGAGGCGCGATAGTTGAGATCGTAGGAAACAATCGCGCCCGCCCGTTTCGCTGCTTCCATGGCTTCGCGTGCAACCAGAGGAGCGGTTTCCGAAAGCGCGCAATAAATTCCGCCGGTGTGAAACCAGCGAGTGCCTTCTTTGGAAAAAATTTCTTCCCAGTCCACGTCGCCGGGCTTCATTTGCGATGCGGCGGTATGACCGCGGTCCGAACAGCCGACTGCAGCTCGCACGCCAAATCCTCGTTCCGTGAAATTCAGCCCGTTGCGGGCGCTTTTGCCCACGCCATCAAACGGCATCCAGCGCAGGTATTTCAGGTTCACGCCACCCTGCAGCATCAGGTCTTCAATCAGGCGCCCCACGGGATTATCGACGAGAGCGGTAACCACAGCGGTATCCAGGCCAAAGCAGCGCCGGAGGCCACGCGCTACGTTGTACTCACCGCCACCCTCCCAGGCTCGAAAATGGCGAGTGGTAGAGATACGATCGTCACCGGGGTCAAGGCGGAGCATGATTTCGCCCAGGCTCACCAGGTCCCACCGGCAGTGTTGTTTCGGCTTGATGTTAAGCTTTGCCATTTCTCAGGAACTCGCTGGCGTTACGCCAATCTTGTTGATCGAGCCATCTGGAACAGTTATTGCGTTGTTCTCGACGCGAGGAGCGAGTGTCTTTGTCGGATCGACGACCAGCCAGCTGACCGCGCCCATCAGGCACAGAGCAGCAGCCACCAGAAACGACACTGTCCAGCCGAGTCGTGTGTACTCAAAGCGGGCGGCGATCCATGGGGTTAATGAGGCGGTCACCGCACCTCCGGCCTGGGCTCCCATATTCATGAATCCCGAAACGGAGCCGGAAGAACCTCCGGCAATGTCGGCCGTCACCGCCCAGAACGAGCTTTGTGACAAGTACAAAGCTCCGGCACCACCTGCCAATACGAGGCTGGCAAAGCGCGCACTTTCAACGAAGGGCCCCAGCGACAGAAATGCGGTAGCGCACATCATGGCAAAGCTGGCCAGCGCGCAGCGGCCGAACCACGCCCCGCGCCAGCGCGTCAGCCGGTCGCTTACCACTCCTCCCAAAGCGCAGCAAACTGCCATGGCGATGAAGGGCAGCATGGCGTAGAACCCGCTCTCTTTCAGATTCAGACCACGCACTTGATTCAGATAACTGTAAAACCAGCTGAAGAAAATCCAAGCCACGTACCCGAAAGAAAAATAGCTGAGAGTCACCGCCATCACGGCGCGGCTCTTCAGGACACTGGCCCAGGGCACAACTGTGCCGCCTGGCGACGTTGACTTGCCCGAATCGGCAAGGGTAAGGCCGGAGCGAATCAGCGTGAGCTCGGTGAATGAGACCCGGGGATGCTCCGCCGGTTCGTCACGAGCGATGACGTACCAGACTGCACCCACCAGCACTCCGATCAACGCGCACACCCAAAACGACGATCGCCATCCATAGCGCACCATGATGTAACTGATCAACGGCGGCGAAAGGCCCGCGCCCGCACCAACGCCGGCAAAGATCCAACCGTTCGCGGTGCCGCGTTCGCCGGAAGGAATCCAGCGCGCGATGAATTGGCTAGAGGCCGGATACAGAACCGCTTCGCCCGCGCCTAACATGAACCGAATCGCCATGAGAAGGGCGAGGGCTCCGGCGATCCGCAAGGGCAAGGCCGCCGTGAGAGCGGTGAAAACGCCCCACCACAGGACGCCGATGGTCAACACCCGCCGCGGCCCCAGCCGATCGGCCAGCCGTCCTCCGACGGTTTGAAACAAAGTGTAGCTGACCAGAAATGAGCTGAAGACCCAGCCCAGTTGAACGGGGCTCAGGCCGTAATCGGACCTGAGCAGGACTCCAGCCACCGAAATGTTCACACGATCGAGAAACGACACCGCGCTCAACACAAACAACCAGAACACCAGCAGCCAGCGAATGTGCGTGGTGGGCTTCGCGGTCATGGTTGCTCCTCGGAGGGCGGGAGGAGGTGGCCACGAACACGGGCTCGCTGATTGTGTGCCGCGCTGGGCTGTGATATTTTCGCCGTCACCGTGAATCCACTTCGCGATTCTCGATTCCTTAGCGGAGCCCTATGACGAAACTCGCCTGCTTTTCCATCCTTCTTTTCGTGGTGGCCGTCATTCTGACGTCCCCCGCCCATGCCCAACTTGACCTTTTCTCGAAAGAGCAGCGGGTGGAATTCACGCCGGAGTGGCATGGCGACCGCTTTCCTGACGGGCGCCCAAACGCCGCGGATTCCGTGTTGACGCGGCTCACTGAGGTCACCGCGGACGAAGCCTGGGATGTGCTGCAGGAGGCCGGATACCGCAATCAGTTCGATGGCGGATGGAAGGTGATTAATCCGGGACAGCGGCTCGTGGGCCGGGTCGTCACCGCGGTTTTTCTTCCGCGGCGCCCGGATGTGGACTCGGTGATCAAGGCCAATGGCAGGAAAGAAAACCGCATCGGCGATGAAAATTCCTGGATCATCGACATTTTGCGCCCTGGCGATGTCCTGGTTGTCGATCTTTTCGGAAAAATTCGTTATGGCACCATCATTGGTGACAACCTCGGCACGGCCATTTACTCCAAGAGCCACAACGGGTTGATCGTGAACGGCGCGGTGCGCGATGTGACCGGCTTGCAGGAGATTCCGGGATTCCAGTGTTATGTGCGCGGGGTCGACCCCTCGGCGCTGGAAAATGTCATGCTCGCCGGAATCAATGTTCCCATCCGCATCGGCGAT
>Ga0335078_10007473_pt1 | contig 16194 bp, 13 predicted proteins | sample Lox_Sample_32_FD_206711 | JGI IMG/M metagenome (GOLD analysis project Ga0335078, IMG submission 206711) | Soil microbial communities from Loxahatchee National Wildlife Refuge, Florida, United States - Lox_Sample_3.2 | ecosystem: Environmental > Terrestrial > Soil > Wetlands | place: USA...
GGGGGGGCCCCACCCCCCGATTTGCCGCCGCGGCCGCCGGGGCGGGGGGTTCCGGGCGCAACCGCCAGGGCCGGGTTTCCGGGCAACCGCGACGGCCGCGTTTCCGCGGAAACGCGCTAGCCGTGCATAGGGCGCTCGTGCTCGGCGTGCCCTGCGGGCTCGAGCTGGAACGTCGAGTGATCCACGTCGAAGTGACCGCGCAGGCACTCCTGCAGCTGATCGAGCATGATCGCGCTCCGGCCGCGCTCGATGATCTCCGGGTCCACCACGACGTGCGCTGAGAACACCGGCAGGCCCGAGGTGATGGTCCAGATGTGCAGCTCGTGCACCTCGCGCACGCCGGGCAGGCCGGCCATGTGACTGCGGATCTCGCCCAGGTCGATGCCCTCCGGGCTGGCCTCGAGCAGGATGTCGACCGCCTCGCGCAGCAGCCGCCAGGTCCGCGGCAGGATCAGCACGCCTACCACCATCGACGCGATCGGGTCGGCGAGCGCCGCGCCGGTGGCGCTGATGATCACGCCGGTCACGATGACGGCCGCGGCTCCCAGCGTGTCGGCGGCGACCTCCAGGAATGCGCCGCGCACGTTCAGGCTCTCCGCCTGCCCGGCCCGCAGGACCAGCAGCGAGCACGCGTTCGCGACCAGCGCGCCGATGCCGAAGCCGATCAGCAGTCCCGAGCTGATGGCGGGCGGCGACGCCAGCCGCCGGATCGCCTCGGTGAAGATGAACGCCGCCATGCCGAGCAGCAGCAGCGCGTTGGCCATCGCCGCCAGGATCTCGGCCCTGGCGTAGCCGAACGTGCGCCTGGCGGTGGGAGGCCGGCCGGCGAACCAGGCAGCGAGCAGGGACAGGCCCACCCCGGCCGCGTCCGCGGCCATGTGCGCGGCGTCGGCGAGCAGGACCAGCGAGCCGGTGAGGATCGCGCCGATCACCTCGGCGACCGCGATGCCGGTGCTGATGCCCAGCACCACGGTGAGCGCGCGCCGGTAGCTGCCGGTCACCGTCGTGTGACCGTGGCCGTGGCCGTGCGCGCCCGGGCTCATGTGTCCTGGTCGTCCCGGCGGCCGTGCCGCGAATCCGGCTCGCCGTGCGCGAGCAGTTCGTAGGCGGGGTTGATCATCACCGGCTTACCGGCCCGCATGCCGACCGGGCCGCGCAGCCGGATCTTGCAGCCGGGCCGCAGCCCGGTGATGTTCGAGCGGCCGTAGAACAGCGCCGTGAGCTGGCCGGTCGAGTCCTCGATGTCGCAGGCCAGCACCGTGTTGTGCTCGACCGGCCGGATCTCGACCGTGTGCACCCGGCCCTCGACCGTCGCCCTGCCGGGCACCCGGAGCGACCCGATCGGGGTGACGCCCCTGGCCGGGGCGGGACGGCCGTACTCGCCGCCGCCGGCGGTGGCCGTCACGGCGGGGTCGATCGGCTGGCCCGCCGCGGCCGCCTCTTGCGGTGCCTGCTCGTCCCCGGGCGCCCGCGGTGCCCGTGGCGCCGACGGAAGGTGCGGCGCCGGCGGCACGCGCGTTCCCGGCGGCACGCGCGTTCCCGGCGGTGTGCGCGGGGCGTGCGGCTCCGCCGGGAAGCGGTCCTTGCCCGGCTGCGCCGCCGCCTTCGCCTCGGCCTGCGCCATCGGCCCGCGCCCGCTCATGCTCTCGACCCTGCTCCGCACGTCGAACGGCACGATCGTGGCCGCGGCGTGCGGAATCCGGCTGATCACCGCCGCCATCTTGTCCGCGGTCCTGTCGTGCAGCAGCCGGCCGACGATGGGCGCGTACGTGCGCCGGGGCAGGATCGCGGTCACGCCGACGCCGGGCAGCGCCGCTTCCGCGTTCACCAGGGTGGCGGCCGCGTTGGCCAGCCGCCGGTCCGGGCAGTCGACGAAGTCGAGCGCGATCCCGGTGTTCGCCCGCACCCAGTCCTGCCGCAGCCGGTCGGCCTGTACGTTGTCGATTACGAAGTGGACCGCGCGCAGCGACGTGGGCCGCAGGCTCCTGGCGTACCGCAGGGCCGCGATCGTGGCCAGGTCGAAGTCGTCGACGAACACGAACACGGTCCGCCGCGAGTACGTCGGCGGCTCGGGCCGCTTGCCGCGGCTGCCGATTCCCTCCAGCACCGTCGCTTCCATCCGGTACTGCCGGTTGAGCCGGATCAGGGCGGGCACGCCGACGATGAACAGCACGAGCACCAGCCAGGCGCCCTCGCCGAACTTCACGACCACGAAGATGACGACGACCAGCAGCGACGCGACACCGGCCGAGAAGTTGATCGCGAGCTTGTGCCGCCAGCCGGACTCGCGGGTGCGGTGGTGGTACCTGGCCATGCCGAAGCCGGCCATCGTGAACGCGGTGAACACGCCGAGCGCGTAGAACGGCACCAGGTTGTTGACGTTGGAGCCGACGACCGCCAGCAGCGTGATCGACACGATGGCCAGCACGATGATGCCGCTGGAAAACACCAGCCGGTGCCCGCGCTTGGTCAGCCAGCGCGGCAGGAACGCGTCCTCGGCCACGAAATTGGCCAGGAACGGGAACCCGTTGAAGCTGGTATTACCGCCGGTGTAGAGGATCAGTGCGGTCGCCGCCTGGACCAGGGCGTACATGACGTTCCCGAAAAAAGAAGTCCCGAAGACCAGCTTGGCTTCCTGGGAGATCACGGTCGGCGCACCGGAGATGTACGGCGTGGCGTGGGTCACGTGCGCCAGCCAGGAGATGCCGGCCACGAGCGTACCGAGGATCGTGCCCTCGATCACCAGCACCCGGCGGGCGTTGCGGCCCTCCGGCGGCCGGAACGCGCTGACGGCGTTGGAGACCGCCTCGATGCCCGTCAGCGACGAGCCGCCGTTCGCGAACGCCCGCGCCATCACGAAGATCAGCCCGAACGTGATGAGGCTGTTGTGGTCCGGCGCGATCCCCTGCCCGTAGGTGCAGTGCGGCATCGAGGCAGGGCACGTGATGTGCCAGTGCGGCAGCGAGCCGAAGATCTCCCGGGCCAGGCCGACCACGATCGTGAGGATCATCACGGAGGAGAACAGGTACGTCGGGACCGCGAAGGCCTTGCCGGCCTCCTTGATGCCGCGCAGGTTGCCGTACAGCATCACGAGCACGACGCCGATGGAGATCAGCGTCATGTCGGTCGCGTTGTCCAGCGCGGGAACGGCCGAAGCCACCGCCGCCGTGCCGGCCGCGGTCTGCACCGCGACGGTCACTACGTAGTCGATGAGCAGCGCGAGCGCCGCGATCTGGGCGACCCGCGGGCCGAAGTTCTCGCGCGCGACGACGTACGACCCGCCGGCCCGCGTGTAGATCATCACGACCTCGCGGTAGGAGAGCACCACGAGGATCATCACCAGCAGGACGACGCCGGTGATCGGCAGCAGCACCGTGAACGCGGTGACCGCCAGGCCGCCCTTGAGCAGTTCGATCAGGATTTCCTCGGTGCCGTAGGCCGAGGACGAGATGCCGTCGGGGGAGAGCACACCGAGGGCGAGTGTCTTGGACAGCCGCTGCTCGCCCAGCTCCTCGTTGATCAGCGGCTTGCCGAGCAGCTTGCGCTTCAGCCCGTAGCCGATGCCCTCGCCCAGGTCATCGCGCCGCAGCAGCGAGCCGACACCCGCTCGTATGGCCACCCGCGGCGCCCCCTCTCGTAGACCTCGTGGCCTTCATACCATCGCGCGGGCGCGGATCGGGAGACCGGGCACGCGGATGTCGGCCGGACAAGGATAGACGCCGGCCCGCCTTGTCCCGACTTCCCGTCGACCGCCGCATCCGGCCGTGGCAGGCTGATGCCCTGGATCGGAACTTCGGCCCGCCGGAAGGCAGTCCACATGAACACCACGCAGCGGGGGGCGGTCCGCCTCTCCGCGCTGCTCAGGAAGCCGGTCACGGACTCGGGCGGCGGCGCGATCGGGAAGCTGTCCGACGTCATCGTGCGGCTGCGCGGGGCGGACTATCCGGTGGTCACCGGGCTGGTGGCGACCGTCGGCGGCAGGCCGGTCTTCGTACCCGCGGAGCAGGTGGCGGTGCTGCCCACGCTGCGCCTGACCAGCGCCCGGCTGTCGCTGCGGCCGTTCGGGCGGCGCGATGGCGAGGTGCTGCTGCGCGCCGACGTGCTCGGCCACCGGCTCATCGACGTGGAGAGCGCGCACCTGATCCGGGCGGCGGACCTGGAGCTGGCCGAGGCCGACGGGGAGTGGATGGTCACCGGGGTCGACACCCGCCGCCGGTCCAGGCGGCTGCTAGGCGGTCTCACCGGGGTGCCCGCGCCGGGTCCGCTGCGGGAGTGGGCCAAGTTCGAGCCGCTGATCGGCCACACCGGCAGCGCCCTGTCCCGGTATCCGCTCGGCCGGATCCGCAGGCTGAAGCCCGCCCAGATCGCCGATCTGCTCGAGGCGGCGTCCAGCGCCGAGGAGAGCGAGATCCTCGGCCAGGTGCACGCGGACCCCGAGCTCGAGGCCGACGTCTTCGAGGAACTGGCGGAGGACCGGGCCAGCCGCCTGCTGGGAGCCAGGACCGATGAGGAGGCGGCGCAGATCCTGGCGAGGATGCGGGCCGACGACGCCGCCGACGCCATTGACGAGCTGCCGCAGCGGCGCCGTCAGCCGGTGATCGACCTGCTCCCGCCCGCCCAGCGGGCGAAGGTAATGACGCTGATGGGCTTCAACCCGACGAGTGCCGGCGGGCTGATGGGCGTGGACTACGTCGCGATCCCCGCGGTCGCCACCGTGAGCGAGGCGCTGGCGGTCGTGGCCGGCGCGGACACCCTGCAGCCGGAGGCTCTGACCAGCGTGCACGCACTGGACAAGCGGGGCAGGCTGGCCGGGGTCGCCAGGCTGGTCGCGCTTGTCCAGGCCGACCCGCAGGCGGCTCTCGGCGAGATCTGCGACTCCGACCCCGTCAGGGTCGGCGCGGACGCCGACGTGGTCGACGTCGCGCTGCTCATGAGCGACTACAACCTGATCACGATTCCGGTGGTGGACGACCACCGGAAGATCATCGGGCTCATCACCGTGGACGACGTCCTGGAGGCCGCGCTGCCGGAGGACTGGCGGCGCCGGGAGCCCGCCGACCGGCCCGGCTCCGCGGACGACGAGCAGGAGTGAGGACCTCCGGCGGGCTGGTGTGCGGACCTTCGCCAGCTTGACAGCGGAATGTCACGGCGGGCATTCTCGTTGACGTTGCATATCGGGCACCTTGTTCGGTGAGGCAACTCCAAGGACACAGGCCACTGATCCCACCCGTCGAGAGACGCTCCGGATCAGGACACCTCTCCCCGGAGCAAGGGGTGAGGCCAGGTGGCTGCGCACGACCCGCTACGCCTTGGAGTGCCAAAGCTCTAACGAGGGGGTGGCCGCACCGCCCCCTCGTGTGCACGCGCGCGGCGCGCTGACGCGCCGCAGGCAGGAGGGAGGCGAGATGGACCCCGATAGTCCGGGCCGAAAATGGCCCCTCGCCGTTGCTTCCCTTCTGTCCCGGGCGCGCGTGTAGACCCTGCCGCCTGCACTGCGCGCGCCCCCCAATCCGCCGCCCGAGCGGCGCGAAAGGGGCTGGTCTGCCATGACCTATGCCGCCAGCGAACTGCGCGGTGCCGCGCTCGACTCAGCGCACGTCGGTGACATCCGCGGCGCGCTCGGCACAATCTCCGCCGACGACACCGGCGCCCGCCCGACCGCGTCGGCGAAGCTGAAGACGCTGCTCGCCATCGTCGGGCCGGGCCTGATCGTGATGATCGGCGACAACGACGCGGGCGCGTTCTCGACGTACGGCCAGGCAGGCCAGAACTACGGCACCCACCTGCTGTGGACCTTCATCCTGCTGATCCCCGTGCTGTACGTGAACCAGGAGATGGTGCTCCGGCTGGGCGCGGTGACGGGGGTGGGCCATGCGCGGCTGATCCTGGAGCGGTTCGGCCGGTTCTGGGGCGCGTTCAGCGTCATCGACCTGTTCCTGCTCAACGCGCTGACCATCATCACCGAGTTCATCGGGATCACGCTGGCGGCCGGCTACCTCGGCGTGCCGAAGATCATCGCGGTCGGGCTCGCCGCCGTGGTCATCATCGCCTCGGCGATGACCGGGAGCTTCCGCCGGTTCGAGCGCATCGCGATGACGTTCTGCGCCGGGTCGCTGCTGCTGATCCCGGTGTTCCTGCTGTCCCACCCCGGCTTCGGCCAGATGGCGACCGGCTTCGCCGAGCCGCAGATGCCAGGCGGCAGCGGCCAGCTCGGTACCGTCATGCTGCTCGTGATCGGCCTCGTGGGCACGACGGTGGCGCCGTGGCAGCTGTTCTTCCAGCAGTCCTACGTCATCGACAAGCGGATCACGCCGCGATTCATCCCGTACGAGAAGGCCGACCTGGTGATCGGGATCGCGATAGTGATCATCGGCGGCGCTGCGATCATGGGCGCGACGACCGCCGCGTTCGCCGGCACCCACGCCGCCGGTCACTTCACCGACGCGGCCGGCCTCGCGGCCGGCATCTCGGCCTACGCGGGCAGGGTCGCGGGCGTGCTGTTCGCGATCGCGCTGCTGGACGCCGCCATGATCGGGGCCTTCGCCGTCTCGCTGTCGACCGCGTACGCGCTCGGCGACGTGCTCGGGCTGAAGCACTCGCTGCACCGCGGCATCAGGAACGCCAGGGGCTTCTACGTCATGTACGGCGCGCTGATCGCGGGCGCGGCGGCGATCGTGCTCATTCCCGGCTCGCCGCTTGGCCTGTTCACCGAGGCCGTCCAGGTGCTGGCGGGCGTGCTCCTGCCCAGCGCGACGGTGTTCCTGCTGATGCTGTGCAACGACAAGGCGGTGCTGGGTCCGTGGGTGAACAGCCGCCGGACCAACGCCGCCGCCGGCGCGGTCATCGCGGCCCTGATGATGCTGTCGCTGATCCTCATCGCGTCGGTCGTGGACCCGCACCTGACCGCCAGGAAGATCATCATGATCATGGCGGCCTGTGCCGGCCTCGCGGCCGTGGTCGGCGCCGCGCTGCTCGCTCGCGGCCGGATGTCGCATCTCCGCGTCACCGCGGCCGCCGGCGGCGGCACGGTGCGGCTGCCCGTGCCAGTCCAGGCAGGGCCAGCCCGGGCAGAGCCAGTCCAGGCAGGGCCAGTCCAGGCAGGGCCAGTCCGGGCAGGGCCAGTCCGGCCAGGGCCAGTCCGGGCAGGGCCGGTGCAGGGCGGCCGCGGGCAGGGAGCCGCGAGCAAGGAGAACTGGCGCATGCCGCGGCTGGCGATGCTGGCACCGGCCCCGATATCGGCGGGCCGGCGGCTGGCCATGCTCGCCATGTGGGCGTACCTGGTGATCGCGATCGCGGCGGTGATCTTCAAGGTCGTGCTGATCGCGACCGGCCGCTGACGGCTCAGCGGACCGCCCCGGTCACGATCCAGCGGGTACCGCGCACGCGGAGCGTCAGGGTCACCAGGCGCGCGGCCATCCAGACGCAGTAGCCGAGCCAGAGCGCGACCAGGCCCGATCCGGTCGCCACCACAACGCCGGCGGCGACGCAGAACGCCGCGAGCGTGATCAGCCCCGCGACGGCCAGGTAGTCCTGGTCACCTGCCCCGATCAGCACCCCGTCCAGCACGAAGACGACGCCGGCGACCGGCTGCTGCGCGATCACGATCAGCATCACGGCGAGCATGAGGCTGCGCACCGCGGGCGCCACCCCGAACGCGGCGGGCAGCACCGGCCGGACCGCCAGCAAGATCACCGAGAACAGCGCCCCGTAGGCGAAGCCCCAGGCCATCATCCGGCTGGTGGCGGCGCGCGCACCCGCGCGGTCGCCCGCACCGAGGTACCTGCCGGTGATGGCCTGGGCCGCGATGGCGATCGCGTCGAGCGCGAACGTGAACAGGTTCCAGACCCGGAACGCGACCTGGTGCGCGGCTATTGCCGCGTTTCCCTGTCTGGCCGCGATGGCCGTCATCAGCACGAGCACCGCCTGCAGCGCGATCGTGCGCAGCACCAGGGACGCCCCGGCCCGGGCCGACGCGCGCAGCCCCGCGAGATCGGGCAGCCGGCCGATCCCGGCACGGCGGGCACCGCGGCTGACGACGGCGAGGTAGGCGGCGCACGTACCGAACTGCGCGAGCACCGTGCCCCAGGCCGACCCGGCGATGCCCCAGTGCAGGCCGAACACGAACGTCGCGTTGAGCGCGATGTTGGCGGCGTTCGCGACGACGGCGACCGCGAGCGGCGTCCTGGTGTCCTGCAGCCCGCGCAGGACTCCGGTTCCGGCCAGGACCATCAGGATCGCAGGGGCGCTGAGCAGGCTGATCCGCAGGTAGGTCGCCGCCTGCTGGCTGACCGCTGCGGTGCCCCCGAACGCGCGCACGATCTGCGGCGCCAGCGGCCACCCCGCGGCGAGCACGACAATCCCGATGATGGCCGCCAGCCACAGGCCGTCGATGCCCTGCCGGATCGCGGCGTGCCTGTGCCCCGCGCCGAGCTGGCGCGCTACCGCCGCGGTCGTCCCGTAGGCGAGGAAGATCGAGATGCCGACGAGCGTGCTCAGCGCCTGGCTGGCGACGCCGAGGCCGCCGAGCGGCACAGTGCCGAGCCGGCCGACGATGGCGGAGTCGGCCAGCAGGAACAGCGGCTCCGCCACCAGGGCGCCGAAGGCCGGCAGCGCCAGCCGCAGTATCTCGCCGTCCTGCGGGCTGCGCAGCCAGGCCCGGCCTGTCGTGGTGCTGTCAGCCAACAACACCCCTGGCCCGCAGGCCAGCCACGTCGTCAGCGGCCAGGCCGAGGCCCGCGAGGACCGCGTCGGTGTCCGCGCCCGGCGCGGGCGGCGCGGCCGGGACGCCGGCTGGCGACCGGCCGAACCGCGGCGCGGGCGCCGGCTGGATCACGCCGCCGACCTCGACGAAGGCGTTCCTGGCGGTGGCGTGCGGGTGCACGGGCGCCTCGGACAGGCTCAGCACAGGCGAGACGCACGCGTCGGTCCCGGCGAATACCTCCGCCCACTCGTCCCGGCTGCGCGACGCGAAGGTGGCGGCGAACCGCTCCCGCAGGACCGGCCAGGCCGACCTGTCGTGCTGCGCGGGCAGGCCGGCGTCGGTCAGGCCGAGCCCGTCGAGCAGGGCGGCGTAGAACTGCGGCTCGAGCGCGCCGACCGCGACATAGCCGCCGTCGGCGGTCGCGTAGGTGTCGTAGAAGGGCGCACCGGTGTCGAGCAGGTTGGTGCCGCGCTGGTCCTGCCAGCCGCCGCTGGCCCGCAGGCCGTACAGGAACGACGAGATGAGTGCCGAGCCGTCGACCATGGCTGCGTCGACGACCTGACCCTGGCCGGACGAGCCGCGCTCGACCAGCGCGGCCAGGATCCCCAGTGCCATCAGCATGCCGCCGCCGCCGAAGTCGCCGACGAAGTTGACCGGCGGCACCGGGGCCTCGCCCGCCCGGCCGATCGGGCCGAGGGCGCCGGAGATCGCGATGTAGTCGATGTCGTGGCCGGCGGTCGGCGCCAGCGGGCCGTCCTGCCCCCAGCCGGTCATCCGCGCGAAGATCAGCCGCGGATTGCGCTGCGCGCAGACGTCAGGCCCGAAGCCGAGTCGCTCGGCCACGCCGGGCCGGAACCCCTCGACGAGCACGTCGGCGTCTTCGATGAGCCGGAGCAGCAGCTCGACGGCGGCCGGGTCCTTCAGGTTGAGACCGACGGAGCGCCGCCCGCGACTCAGCGGGTCGAGCGGCGCCCTGGCACCGGGCCCGCACCGCTCGGCGCGCTCCACCCGGAGGACATCGGCGCCCAGGTCGGCCAGGATCATGCAGCCGAACGGGGCTGGCGCGAGGCTGGCGATCTCGATGACCTTGACGCTGCGAAGTGGGCCCATCTGTCGCTCCGATGCACTCATGTCCCGCCTGACCTACCGTGATGGTAATGGGTCGCTAACTCCGCGAGCCGGCTCAGGCCGCCGGGCCGGGCTCGTCATCGAGTGGCCAGCCCGAGGTGGTCTCGACGGTGCCGTCGTGCCGCACCAGCCGCGCGGGCAGGCCGATGTCGTGCAGCCAGTCCACCGCGGCCGGACCGCGGACGATAGCGGCCGTGCTGGCGGTGTTGGCGTCGGTGCAGGTGCCGGCCGCCACGCTCACGGTGCGCCAGCAGGAGCGGACCGGCTCGCCGGTCGCGGGGTCGATGATGTGATGCACCTGCCGCCCGCCGACCTTCCAGGTCCGGACCGTCGTGCTTGAGGTGGCAAGGCCGCCACTGCTGATCGTCACCGTCTGGCCGGGTGCAGTGGCCGGGTCGGCGGCGTGGTCGTCGGTCACGCGGACCCGCCAGCCATCGGCCGGAGCCGGTCCGGCCACGGCGATGTCACCGCCGAGGCTCACCAGCACGCCCAGGCCGAGCTCTGCGGCTAGCACGTCCGCGCACCGGTCGGCCGCCCACGCCTTCGCCGTCGCGCCGAGGTCGATCTGCACGCCCCGCTCGAGCCACGCCCGCCGGGCCGCTCGGTCGAGGTGGACCCGCCGCCATCCAGGCACCGGGCCGACCGGGCCGGTCAGCCGGGGCGGTGCGTCCGCGCGCAGGTCCGCGAAGTCGCGGTCATAGCCGAGTCCGAGCAGCGCGCGGCCGCAGGTGGGGTCCACGTCGCCGCCCGTGAGTCGGGCTGCGCGGAGGGCGGCAGCCAGCAGCTGACCGAATAGCGGGCTGATCGGCTGCGGCCCGCGGCCCGCCGCGTCGTTGAGGGCCGAGAGCTCGGAGTCCGGGCGGAACCTGCTGCCCGCGAGGTCCACCGCCGCCAGCTCGCGGTCGGCGATCCGGCGGGCCTCGGCGGCGCTGCCCTCGTCGCCCTGCGCCACGAGCAGGACCGCGGTCGTGCCGAAGACACCGAACGTGACCCTGGCCATGCCTGCCTCAGTCATGCCGCGCCTGGCGCCCGGGCATCGCCGCTCCTTCGGCTGGCGGGCCGCGGTCGGCAACGCGGTTCCCGCCAGGGGACCGCCGCCATCGGCCGAGCCAGCGCTCGGTAGCTGTGACCTGCTCATATCCTTTGTACCTGGTGGACGTCGGATCGCCTGTGCCGGATCGCTCGTGTACGTTCGGATCATGCACGGATATGCCCAGGACAAGGACGCCTACCTGCGACGCCTGCGCAGGATCGAGGGCCAGGTCCGCGGTCTGCAGCGGATGGTCGAGGACGACACCTACTGCATCGACGTGCTGACGCAGATTTCCGCCGCGACGCGAGCGCTGCAGGCCGTCGCCGTCGGGCTGCTGCAGGACCACCTGGGGCACTGCGTGGCGCAGGCGATCGAGCAGGGCGGCCCCGAGGCCGAGGCCAAGGTAAAGGAGGCCGCCGAGGCGGTGTCCCGGCTGGTCAAGTCCTAGCCCGCATCGTGCAGGCGGGGCTGTGACCCGTCGCCGGTCAGCCGCCCGAACGCGCGCAGGTTGGCCAGGCTCTCCCCGCGCTTGACCCGCCAGGCGTACTCCTTCCTGATGGCCGACGCGAAACCGATCATCAGTGCCTGGTCGAAGGTGTCGTCGGCGTAGCTGAGCACGCAGCCCAGCAGCCGGTCCACCTCGCCGGGCGTAATAGCGTGCAACGGCAGCCGGCCGACCAGGTAGACGTCGCCGACCGGGTCGAGCGCGAAGTGAACGCCGTACATCCGGGCGTTGTGCTCGAGCAGGTACCGGTAGAACTCGGCGTGATTCTCATCGGGCTGGCGGCAGAAGAACGCCTCTACGTGCAGGCTGTGCGCGCCCGCGATGAGCCACGTCATCGTGACCAGCTTGTGCTGGCCTGCCAGCCGGACCAGGAACGCGCCCGGCGCAGGTGACTCGTAGCTCACCTCGAGCCCGGTGAGCGCGTCCGCCAGGGCCGCGGCCGGATCGGGCCCGCTCACGCGTCCACCGCGGCCGCCGCCTCCGCGGTCACCGCCGAATACAGCGCGAGGAGCGAGTCCACCGTCGCGGACCAGCTGAACCTGGATGCGTGCTGCCGGGCGCCGTCGCGCAGCCGCGCTAGCGCAGACGGCGAGGAGATCAGGTCCCGCACGGCCCTGGCGTACCAGACCGGGTCGTGCGAGTCCACCAGCACGCCCGAGTAGCCATCCCGCACCGCGGTCCGCAGACCGCCGACGCTCGCGGCCACCACCGGCGTCCCGCAGGCCTGGGCTTCCATGGCGACGAGCCCGAAGGACTCCGAGTACGAGGGGACCATGACCAGGGTTGCGGCCTGATACCAGCGGGCCAGCTCGGGCTGCGGGCAAGGCGGCTCCAGCCTCACCACGCCGCTCATCCCCAGTTGCCCGGCCAGCTCAGTGAGCTGGTCCGGGTCCTGCCTGCCGGTCCCGCTCGGCCCGCCGACGAAGGCCACGGTGAGCTTGCCGTCGAGGGCCGGGTCATCGCGGAGCAGCCGCGCCGCCGCGTGCAGCACGACATCGGGTGCCTTGAGCGGCTGCACCCGGCCGACGAAGACCAGCACGACCCCGTCGGCAGGCAGTCCCAGCTGCCTGCGTGCCTCGGCCTGCGAGCCGGGCCGGAACACCGAGAGGTCGACGCCGGGATTGATGGTCGCGACCCTGGCCGGATCGGCGTCGTACTGCTCGACGAGCTGCCTGGCCTCGTCCTCGGTGTTGGCAACCAGCCGGTCTGCGCTAGCCACTACCTCGGTCTCGCCCCGCAGCCGCACCACCGGCTCGGCCGCGTCGCCGGCCGCCAGCGCCGCGTTCTTGACCTTCGCCAGGGTGTGCATCGACTGCACCAGCGGTACTCCCCAGCGCTCCTTGGCTACGGCCCCTACCTGCCCGGACAGCCAGTAATGGCCGTGGACCAGGTCATACCTGCCGGGTGCGTGCGCAGCCTCGGTCCGCAGCAGCTCGAAGGTGAACTGGCACAGTTGTCCCGGAAGATCCTGCTTGTCGAGGTCCTCGAACGGCCCGGCAGGCAGGTGCCGGACCAGCACGCCCGGCGCCAGCTCGGCGACCTGCGGCTGGTCTCGCGAGACGGCCCTGGTGAAGATGTCGACCTCGACGCCGCGGGCGGCCAGGCGCTTGGCGACCTCGACTACATATACGTTGAGTCCGCCTGCATCGCCGGTCCCCGGCTGCTCAAGCGGCGAAGTGTGAACGCTGACGGTCGCGATCCGCCGTGGCTGGCCTGGCGGCACGGGCATGCACCTCCCGAGGCTCCAACCGCCGCCCCCGCTCGCGTGTTCCCTGCCGGAACGCCCATTTATAGGTGATATTTCCTAGCGATAAAGCCGGTTAATTTGCGGCTGTGCGCTACTTCCGCGTCAGGCTTAGTGCGTAGGATCAGCGCTCATGAGCACCCTCATCCTGATACGGCACGGCGAGAGCGAGTGGAACGCGGAAGGGCTGTTCACCGGCTGGGTCGACGCCGGCCTGTCCGAGCGTGGCAAGGCAGAGGCGGCCCACGGCGGCGAGCAGCTCGCCGAGGCCGGGCTCGTCCCGGATGTGGTGCACACCTCGGTGCTGAACCGGGCCATCCAGACGGCGAACATCGCGCTTGAGGTAGCCGGGCTCGCCTGGCTCCCGGTCCGCAGGTCCTGGCGGCTGAACGAGCGGCACTACGGCGCGCTGCAGGGCAAGAACAAGGCGCAGACCCGCGAGCAGTACGGCGACGAGCAGTTCATGCTGTGGCGGCGGTCGTACGACGTGCCGCCCCCGCCGATTGCCGACGACGATCCGCTGTCGCAGGCCAGCGACCCGCGGTACGCGCAGCTGCCGGATGAGCTGCTGCCCAGGAGCGAGTGCCTGCGTGACGTCGTAGCGCGGCTGCTGCCGTACTGGCACGACCAGATCATCGCCGACCTGGCCGCGGGGCGTGTCGTGCTGGTGGCGGCGCACGGCAACTCGCTGCGCGCGCTGGTGAAGCACCTGGATGACATCAGCGACGACGAGATCGCCGAGCTGAACATCCCCACCGGCATGCCGCTGGTCTACGAGCTGGATGCCCGCTTCCGGCCGGTCACGCGCGGCGGGCGTTACCTGGACCCGGAGGCCGCGGCCGCGGCCGCCGCGGCGGTCGCCAGCCAGGGCAGGTAACTCGGCCCGGCCTTTGCCAGCCAGAACTCGCCGATCGACTGCAGCGTGCCTTAAGGGCAGAATCGACATGGACTGCAGTTATCGAGAAAGTGAACATTGCGCGAATAGCCGCTGGTCAGGAGGCTGCACGGGTGGGCATGGTCTGATCCGCCGCATACCATCAATCCGTGGACATGGGGGTGAAAGCAGTCATGCCTGCAGACATGCCGGGCACTGACATGGAGGCAGCAGCGCGGCTGCCGGCCGGCATCAACTCCGTCCTCGCGGTGCTACTCTCCTCTGCGGTTGTGCTGGACAGCGACGACCGCGTGCTGAGCTCGAGCGCCGCCGCCCGCGAGTTCGGGCTGGTGGAGAACGACCGCCTGGTTGTCGGCGAGCTGCTGGCCCTGGCTCGGCAGGTGCGCCGCGAGGGCATGCCGCGCGAGGGCGAGATCGACATCATGACCAGCCGGTTCGGCGGCCGAGCGACCAGCTTCGCGGTCCGCGTCGCCCCGCTGGGGCCGACCGTCGCGGACGGCGGCCTCATCCTCGTGCTGGCCGAGGACCAGACGGAGAGCCGCCGGGTGGACGAGGTCCGCCGCGACTTCGTCGCTAACATCAGCCACGAGCTGAAGACGCCGGTCGGCGCGCTCGCGCTGCTCGCCGAGACCGTCGAGGAGGCCGCGGACGACCCCGATGCGGTGCTCCGGTTCGCCGGCCGCATGCGGCAGGAGGCGGCCAGGCTCACCGACCTGGTGCAGGACCTGATCATGCTGTCCCGGATCCAGGCCGCCGAGCCCGTGCCGGACCCGCGGACGGTCCAGCTCGACTCGGTGGTTGCCGAGGCGCTCGACCGGTGCCGGCTGCGGGCCACAGCGCGCGGGATCTCGCTCGAGGTGAACGGCGAGCGCGGCATCGCGGTCATGGGCGACGAGGACCTGCTTGTGACGGCGCTGCGGAACCTGCTCGAGAACGCCATCGCCTACAGCCCGGACAAGACCAGGGTTCAGGTGACTGCCAGGGCCGCGGACAGCTGGATGGCCGAGATCAGCGTCACTGACCAGGGCATCGGTATCCCCGAGCGCGATCGTGAGCGCATCTTCGAGCGCTTCTACCGGGTCGACCCGGCACGCTCGCGCGCAACCGGCGGCACCGGCCTCGGGCTTGCGATCGTGAAGCACGTGACGGCCGCGCACGGCGGCAACGTCACCGTGTGGAGCAAAGAGGGCGGGGGATCGACCTTCACGCTCCGCCTGCCGCTCCGGCCCGGGCGGTCTTACTCGGTTAGCGGATCCGATCACGCGCAGGCGCGATCTGTCAGGGAGGCTGTCAAGTGACACGGGTGCTCGTTGTCGAGGACGAGGAATCCTTCAGTGACGCGCTGTCGTACATGCTGCGCAAGGAGGGATTCGAGGTGGCAGTGTGCCCGACCGGGCCGGATGCCATCGAGACCTTCGACCGTACCGGCGCCGACCTGGTGCTGCTCGATCTGATGCTGCCCGGATTGCCTGGCAGCGAGGTTTGCCGGAGCCTGCGCGAGCGCTCGAACGTGCCGGTCATCATGCTGACCGCCAAGGACAGCGAGATCGACAAGGTGGTCGGCCTGGAACTGGGTGCCGATGACTACGTGACCAAGCCGTTCTCGTCCAGGGAGCTGGTAGCCAGGATGCGGGCGGTGCTCCGGCGCCGGGGCGACGTCGACGAGCCGGTCAGCTCGATCATGGAGTCCGGCCCGGTGCGGATGGACGTGGACCGGCACGTGGTGACGGTTCGCAGCCAGCACGTTCAGCTGCCGCTGAAGGAGTTCGAGCTGCTCGAGGTCCTGCTCAGGAACGCCGGCCGGGTACTCACCCGGATGCAGCTGATCGACCGCGTCTGGGGTGCCGACTACGTCGGCGACACCAAGACGCTGGACGTGCACGTCAAGCGGCTGCGCGCCAAGATCGAGGTTGAGCCGGCCAGCCCGCGGCACATCGTGACGGTGCGGGGGCTTGGCTACAAGTTCGAGCCGGTCGGCTGAGCTTTTCCGGCTAGCTCGCCGACGGCGACGGCGTCGGGCTGGAGCTCAGGCCGGGCGTGACGGTCTTGCGGTGCTTCTTGTGCGCGCCGGGCGTCGCGGTCGGAGCCGGGATGGTCGGGCTCGGTGCCGGTCCGTAGGTCACGAGGAACGAGGCTCTCGCCATGACCGGCACCTGCATGCGGACCTGACCCTCGCGCTGGAAGTTCA
>Ga0335078_10007474_pt1 | contig 16193 bp, 13 predicted proteins | sample Lox_Sample_32_FD_206711 | JGI IMG/M metagenome (GOLD analysis project Ga0335078, IMG submission 206711) | Soil microbial communities from Loxahatchee National Wildlife Refuge, Florida, United States - Lox_Sample_3.2 | ecosystem: Environmental > Terrestrial > Soil > Wetlands | place: USA...
TCAAGACGCAGATTGTGGCGGCCCGTTCGGTGCGTCACGCCAGGGCAAAGGCCAAAGCCAAGGCGTCGCGGCATCTCGCCGTTACGCCCGCGTTGCCGCCTCCGCCGCTGTATGGGTGGCAGCCGCAGTATCGCGTTTGGGGGCTTCCGCCAGGAGCGATCGTGCCGCCACCGCCACCGCGCTACATCGCGCGCAATTGGTACAACGGCTACTACTACGATGCGTATCGCTAGCGCTGACCACCGGCATGCGGCAGCCTGACTGGGACCTCGTCATTTTTGATTGCGATGGGGTGTTGATCGACAGCGAGCTGCTGACGATCGATGTCGAGGTTGCGCTGTTGGCCGAGGCGGGCGTCGCGATCACAGCGGACGAGATCATTGAGCGCTATGTCGGGATCAGCATGAAGGAGATGATCGCCGATCTCGAAGCGCGATTCGCCTGCTCCCTCGGAGACGAATTCGCCGTCCGACACGCGCGCCAGGTGCGCGACGCGTTCGAGCGCGGGCTGGAAGCAATGCCAGGCGTCACCGCGGTGCTCGCCGGTGTACCGGGCAAGATATGTGTTGCCTCGAGCAGCTCGCCGGAGCGGCTGCGCCACACGCTCGGTATTGCCGGGCTCTACGAGCGCTTCAACTCGCACATCTTCAGCGCGAGCATGGTTCCGCGCGGCAAGCCGGCGCCCGACCTCTTCCTCTACGCCGCCGAGCGGATGGACGCCGCGGCGCCGCGCTGTTTAGTAATCGAGGACAGTATCCCGGGGATCGAAGCGGCCGCTTCTGCCGGGATGACCGCGATCGGCTTCACTGGCGGCAGCCACTGCCGGGCCGGACACGCGGCGCGGCTCGGTGCCGCTGGCGGCGCGATGACCGTCGAGTCGATGAGTGAAATGTTGCCGGCGATGGCCGCGCTGTCGCGGCGGTTGCGCTGATGCGGCCAGGCGGGCACACTCCGCTGGCCCTATTCGTCTCCGGTTGACGCCATGCGATCGTTGTTTGCCCTCGTTCTCGTCGCGCCGCTAGCCGCCAGCTGTACGCCCTACATACCGGAGCGGCTCGATTTCGGTACCAGCGCATTGGCGCCCAAGGGGGACATCCCGCCCGAATACGCCGGGTTCAACAATTACGACCCGGGAGTCAACACCGCGATGGCCAACCAGATTTGCGCGACGGCTTATCAGCCAAGCCAGCTCACAACCACCGATGCAGCGCCGGGCCAGCTGGTCAAAGCGACCGGCAGCTGCGCGCCACACCGAGTGCTGCTCGGCCCCTGACCGAGCCCTTACGCTTTCGCGTGACCCGCGAGGTCAGGCCGCGGCGGAAGCGCGACGGGCGGAAATTTCCCCGTGCTCGGCGAGCAAGCGGTCGAAATAGGCGATCGTACGCTGCAGCCCCATGCGCAGCTGGGTGCGCGGCTTCCAATCCAGCAAAGCGCTCGCCTGGCTGATGTCCGGGCAGCGCTGGATCGGATCGTCGACCGGCAGCGGCCGGTGCACGATCCGGGAGTTGGAGCCGGTGAGGTCGATGACCAGCTCGGCGAGCTCGGCGACCGACATCTCCACCGGATTGCCGAGGTTCATCGGCCCAGTGATGTCGTCGGGCGCCGCCATCATGCGGATGAAACCCTCGATCAGATCGTCCACATAGCAGAAGGCGCGGGTTTGGCTGCCGTCGCCATAGAGGGTAATCGGCTCACCCTTGAGCGCCTGGACGATGAAGTTGGAGACGACGCGCCCGTCATTCGGGTGCATGCGGGGCCCGTAAGTATTGAAGATGCGGACGACGCGGATGCGCAGATTGTGTTGGCGGTAGTAGTCGAAGAACAGCGTCTCCGCTGCCCGCTTACCTTCATCGTAGCAGGCGCGCGGGCCGATTGGATTGACATTGCCCCGATAGGACTCCGGCTGTGGGTGCAGTAGCGGGTCGCCATAGACTTCCGAGGTCGAGGCCTGGAGGATCTTGGCCTTCAGCCGCTTGGCGAGGCCGAGCATGTTGATCGCGCCCAGCACGCTGGTCTTCATCGTCTGAACCGGGTCGGCTTGGTAGTGCGGCGGCGATGCGGGGCAGGCGAGGTTGTAAACCTCGTCGACCTCGACAAAGAGCGGATGCGTCACGTCGTGCCGCATCGCCTCGAACTGTGGGTCGTCGAGTAGGTGCGCGATGTTGTCCTTGCGTCCGGTAAAGTAGTTGTCGACGCAGAGCACGTTGTGCCCGTCGGCGATCAGCCGTTCGCACAGATGTGAGCCGAGGAAGCCGGCGCCGCCCGTGACGAGAACCCGCTTGGTTGAAGTGCGCATCGAAATCCTCGGAGTTTTGCTTGTTGTTGGAGGGCTAGGCAATCGCCTTGAGGGTGGTCTTGGCGGTCAGGGGCATGCCGGTTCTGCGGCCGATGCTGTGATAAACGAAGCCGGCATCAACCATGTCCTGCGGCTGGTAGATGTTTCGTAGGTCGATGACGACCGGCGCGCGGAGCAGGCTCTTGACCCGCTCGAGGTCGAGGGCGCGAAACTCGTTCCACTCGGTCAGCAGCACCAGTGCGTCGGCACCGTCGATTGCCTGGTACGCGTCGTCGCAATAATGGAGATCGGGCAGAAGCTTCTTCGCCTCGGTCATGCCTTCGGGGTCGAAGGCACGGATTGTCGCGCCGGCTTCGACCAGCGGCGGCAGGATCGATAGGCTCGGGCTTTCACGCATGTCGTCGGTGTTGGGTTTGAAGGTCAGGCCCAGCACCGCGATCGTCTTGCCGGCGACATTGCCGCCACAGACTTCGGCGATGCGGTCCGCCATCGCGCGCTTGCGCTCGTCGTTGATCTCGAGCACACGCTCGACCATCGTCAGCGGCTTCCCGGCCTCGGCGGCGGTGCGCACCAGCGCGGCGCAATCCTTCGGGAAGCACGAGCCGCCAAAGCCAGGGCCGGCATGAAGGAACTTGCGGCCGATGCGGCCATCGAGCCCGATGCCATGAGCGACGTCCTGGACGTCGGCGCCGACGGCTTCGCACAAATCGGCGATCTGATTGATAAAAGTGACCTTGGCGGCGAGGAACGCGTTGGCCGCGTATTTGATCAGCTCGGCTGTCTCGATCGTGGTGAACGCGACCGGGGTCTCGAGCAGATAGAGCGGGCGATAGAGCGCACGCAGTACCGAACGGGCATGCTCGCTGTCGGTACCGATGACGACTCGGTCGGGACGCATGAAATCCTGGATCGCTGAACCTTCGCGCAGGAATTCGGGGTTGGAGGCGACGTCGAACCCGCCCGCTGGCAGGCGCATCGACAGGATGCGCTCGACCCGGCGACCGGTGCCGACCGGGACCGTCGATTTGGTGACGACGACAGTGCGGCCGTTCCCGGGGAGCTGCGCCAGCGTGTCGGCGATCTCGGCGGCTGCGGCGAAGACATAGGAGAGATCGGCGTGGCCGTCGCCGCGGCGCGATGGGGTGCCGACCGCGATGAACACTGCGTCAGCGCCGTCGAGCGCGGTCTTGAGGTCGGTGGTGAAAGAGAGGCGCCCCGCCGCCGCGTTGACCGAAACGAGTTGTTCGAGGCCGGGCTCGAAGATCGGCATCTCACCGCGCTGCAGGCGCGCGATCTTCTCGGCGTCCTTGTCAACGCAGGTGACCGACACGCCGAATTCGGAGAAGCAGGCGCCGGAGACCAGCCCTACATACCCCGTGCCGATCATTGCTATACGCATCTGTTGGATCCCTTTAGATCGCTTGGCGACCGCAGCCCAAAACGGGCCGGCAGCCGGGTTATTCCGCTATTCGTCGCTGCGCTGCGATATGATGAAGCAAAGCGAGGGAACACGCAGGGGTCACGCGCCGTTGTGGCGGCGACATTCCAATCGAGGCTTGGCTCTTCATTATGACTGAAGCTGTATTGGTTACGGGCGGGGCCGGCTATATCGGCAGCCATGCCTGCAAGGCGTTGGCCGCCGCCGGCTATACCCCGGTCACCTATGACAATTTGTCGCGCGGTCATCGTCATGCCGTGCGCTGGGGGCCGCTGGTCGAGGGCGACATCGCCGACCAAGCCGCGGTCGCGGCGGCGCTCCAGACGCACCGTATCACTTCAGTCATGCACTTCGCGGCCTTTGCCTATGTTGGCGAATCGGGCACCGATCCTGCCCTTTATTACCGCAATAATGTTTGCGGAACACTTTCGCTGTTGGACGCGATGCGGGAAGTCGGGGTTAAAAGGATCGTCTTTTCGTCGAGTTGCGCTACTTATGGATTGCCGGCTTCCGTGCCGATACGGGAGACGATGGCGCAGCTTCCGGTCAGTCCGTATGGCGAGACCAAGCTGGCGATCGAGCGCGTGCTGCGCTGGTATGGCCCCGCTTATCGTCTGCGCTCCGTGGCGCTGCGCTATTTCAACGCGGCCGGCTGCGACCGCGACGGTGAGGTCGGTGAGGAGCATGACCCGGAGACGCATTTGATCCCCCTCGTCTTGCGCGCGGCGTTGGGGACCGCGCCGCCGGTGCAGATTTTCGGGAACGACTATCCGACGCAAGACGGCACGGCGGTTCGCGACTACATCCATGTCGACGACCTCGCGGAGGCGCATGTCCGCGCGGTGCGGTATCTCGAAGCCGGCGGTGAGAACACCGCGCTGAACCTCGCTACCGGTAACGGCTACTCAGTACGGCAGATCATTGCCGCCGTGGCGAAGGCGGTGGGGCAGGCGGTGCCGCATCGCGAAGCGCCACGACGAGCGGGTGACCCGCCGGCGCTGGTCGCCGATCCGGCGCTCGCCGCCGAGGTGCTAGGTTGGCGTGCCAAATGCTCCGACCTTGATACCATCATCGAGACGGCCCTCGCCTGGGAGAGGCGGCAGCACAACGCCGTGGGCGCCGCCCGGGAATGAAGCGGGGCGCCTCCCGTTATGCGACCGCTAGCGTCAAACGCGGCGTCGTTGGACCGCACCGAAAGAGACTCAAAGAAAACCGGATGGATACCCTGGTCAAAGACACGCTCGAGCCGCCGATCGCCGTGCCACTGCCGGCCGATGCGCCGATCCGCGTCGACGGCAAGTTTTTCCGCGCCGGTTTTGACGAGCAGGCCCCCAAGCACTTCATCAAGGGCGTCACCTACGGTCCGTTCGCCCCGCTCAGCGACGGGTCGCAATTTCCCGAGGCTGATGTCGTTGACCGCGATTTCGCGCTGATGGCGACCGCCGGGATCAATACGGTAAGGGTCTTCACCGTGCCGCCGGTGCGCCTGCTCGACGCCGCCGCGAAGCACGGTTTGAAGGTACTCGTGGGGTTGCCGTGGTCGGAGCACGTCACTTTTCTCGATGACAAGGCGGTGCAGGCAGGCATCCGCGACGCGATCGTCAGCGGCGTCCGCGCTTGTGCCCGACACAAGGCGGTATTCGCCTATCTCGTTGGCAACGAGATTCCGCCCGACGTCATTCGTTGGCATGGGCCGCGGCGGATCGAGCGCTTCGTCAAGAGTCTTGTCGAGCTCGTCAAGCGCGAGCACCCGGGCGCCCTGGTCAGCTACGCCAATTTCCCGTCCACCGAGTACCTCGACGTCACGCCGTTTTGCGACTTCCTCTGCTTCAACGTCTATCTGCACGACGAGGGCGCGTTTCGCCGCTATATCGCTCGACTGCAAAACCTCACCATCACCAAGCCCCTCGTGCTGACCGAGTTCGGCGCCGACTCGATGCGCAGCAGCGAGGAAGAGCAGCGTCATATTTTGTCCTGGCACATTAAGGCGGCGTTCGCGGGTGGCGTCGCCGGCACCTTTGTCTTCGCCTGGACCGACGAGTGGTTCACTGGCGGCCACCCGATCGAGGACTGGGATTTCGGCCTCGTCGACCGCCAGCGCAAGCCGAAACCGGCGTTCGCCGAGGTGAAGGCACAATATCTCGGGCCGCTGCCGCCGCCGCTCAAGCGCTATCCGCGCGTATCGGTCGTGGTCTGCGCCTACAACGCCGAGCGGACGATGGAAAAGTGCCTCGCCTCGCTCGAGCGCCTCAACTATCCCGACTATGAGGTTATCGTCGTCAATGACGGGTCGACGGACCGCACATTAGCGATCTCCGAGGGCTACCCCTATTGCCGGGTCATCAACCAGGAAAACAGGGGCCTTAGCGTCGCCCGTAATATCGGCGCCGAGGCCGCGACCGGGGAGATCGTCGCCTATACCGACAGTGACTGCGTCGCCGATCCCGACTGGCTCAATTATCTCGTCGGAACGATGGAGACGAAGGGCATCGTCGCGTGTGGCGGGCCCAATTTTCCGCCGCCCGAGGACGAGCTGGTGCCGGAGGCGGTCGCGGTGTCGCCCGGCGCGCCGTGCCATGTGCTGCTCGATGACGAGATCGCCGAGCATATCGCCGGCTGCAACATGGCCTTCCGGCGCGACGTGCTGCTCGGGATCGGCGGGTTCGATCCGATCTTCCGCGCCGCCGGCGACGACGTCGACATCTGCTGGCGGCTGCAGGACGCCGGGCACGCGATCGGCTACAGCGCGGCGGCATTTGTCTGGCATTTCCGCCGCAATACGGTGAAAGCGTATATCGGCCAGCAAAAGGGGTACGGAAAGGCCGAAGCGCTCGTCTTCGCCAAGCACCCGGTGCGCTTCAACGCGTTCGGGCAGGCGAAATGGAGCGGACGCATCTACGGCGATCTGTCGTCGACGATGCTGTTGTGGCGGCGGCCTGCGATCTATGCTGGGACCTTCGGCCGCGGCCTGTTTCAGATGCTTTACCAGCCGCCTGCCGGAGAGCTGCAGTACCTGCCTCTGACCTTCGAGTGGATGCTCGCCTCGATCCCGTTGGCGCTGATCGGCATCATCGCGGGACACGGCTGGTGGCTGCTGACTCTGCCATTGCTGCTGACCTGGGCAATGTGCATCAAGGGCGGGATTTCCGCGCCGCTTGACAAGCCATTCGATGGACCGAAGGCGCGCGCGCTTGTTGCGTCGCTAATCTATCTCGGGCCGCTGCTGCGCGGCTGGGAGCGCATCAAGTGGCGAGTGAGGGGAATGCCGCCGCTGTTGCCGCTCGACACGCCGACGCCGGAGCAGCGCGGCCGCCTCGACGTACGCGGGCGTGCCCTCATTCTGTCCTATTGGAGCGAGACCGGTACCGAGAAAGAGGCGGTCATCGGCGCGCTGATGCGTGGGCTCGCAGCGGCTAAAATGCCGCTCACGCTCGATACCGGGTGGAATGACTGGGACGTTACTATCGACGGCAACCTCGCCGCGACCGCGCGGGTTGCCGTCGCCGAGGAAAACCACGGCGCCGAGAAGCGTCTTCTGCGCGTGCGCTGCGCGTTGCGACCGACCGCGCTGGCGCGCTGGGTGCTCGGCGGCCTCGCGGTATTAGCTTTGGCAAGCGTGCTCGGTCACAGCCGCGCCGGCTTGGCGATCAGCATCCTCGCGGCGATCGGCGCCGGCGGGTCATTCTTCTGGCAGGCCGCGGTATTCATCGGCCGCCTGCATCGGCTGATCGAGGCGGCGGCGCGCGAAGCCGGCCTGGCGGCGGTCGATCCGCTGGGGCCAGCGCGGCAGCCGATCAGGCCGCCGCGGACGGCATAAGCGCAATGGGCGTGTTCGCCAAGATCTGGCCGTATTTGCGAACCTACCGCTGGCAGGTCGTGTGGGCGCTTGCCCAGGTATTCCTGATCGCTGGTTTCGAACTGCTGAAGCCGTGGCCGCTGCAGGTCGTCATCGACAATGTGCTCGGCGGCAAGAAACCGACGATCGGCGGATTTGTCGGAACGGTCCTGTCGTTGCCGCCAGGCCAGTTGCTGCTGCTCGCCTGCATTGGCCTTGTCATCGTCACGCTGGGCAGCAGCGGTCTGACCCAGCTGCACTACTACACGACGATCCGCGTCGGCCAGAACATGGTCAACGATTTGCGCGGCGCGCTCTATGCGCACCTGCAGCGCCAGTCGCTGGCCTATCACGGTCGCCAGCGGGTGGGTGACCTGCTCTATCGCATCACCGCCGACAGCTTCGCGGCGCAGACGATGATCATGAACGGGCTGCTGCCGATCCTCTCGGCGGTGATCCTGCTCATCGGCATGCTGTTCGTGCTGCTGCCGCTCGATCCGTTTCTCACCGCCCTGGCGCTCAGCATCGTGCCGGTGCTGTTCGTTCTGATCTCCAGCTTTAACAAGAAGATCGTGGAAATCTCGACCGAGGTCCGCGAGCGCGAAAGCCTTGTCTATTCGCTGGTCCAGTGGTCGATGAGCGCGATCAAGCTCGTCCAGGCTTTCACCAAGGAAGATGAGGAACACCGGCGCTTCATGGGCGCGAGCCGCGAGAGCCTCAGGGCTTCGCTCCGGCTCTACAACTGGCAAACCCTGTACTCCGGCGCGGTCAACCTGATCATCGCGGGCGGCACCGCGATGGTCATCTACGCCGGCGCGCGTGCGGTAATGACTGGAACCCTATCTCTCGGCCAGCTGCTGGTGTTCATTTCTTATCTCGCGCAGCTCTATACGCCGATCAACCAGATCACCCAGAGCTGGGGGATGATCGCCGGCGCCAGGGTTGGCGCGCGCCGCGTGTTCGAGGTGCTGGACGCCGAGGCCGATTTGGCAAGTGGGACCCTCGAATTCCCGCCCGAGGGCGCCAAGGGCGAGATTGCTTGGCGCGGCGTCGGGTTTCACTACCTGCCCGAGACGCCGGTGCTGTCGGATATTAACTTGACAGTCTCCCCCGGCATGAAGATCGCGGTGGTCGGCCCGACCGGAGCGGGGAAATCGACCCTGCTCGGGCTGCTGCCGCGCTTCTACGACCCAAGCCATGGGCGCGTGGAGATAGACGGGGTTGACGCCCGCGACTACGACCTCAAGTCGCTGCGCAGCCAGATCGGCATGGTGCTGCAGCCGCCCCTGATTTTTCCATTGTCGGTGCGCGACAATATCGCCTATGGACGACCCGGCGCGGATGACGCGGCGATCGAGGCTGCGGCCCGCGGGGCATGCATCCATGCGCGCATCATGGAGCTGCCCCAAGGCTACGAGACGCTCGTCGGCGAGTCCGGCGTCGCGCTGTCCGAGGGGGAGAAGCAGCGCATTACCATTGCCCGCGCCCTTTTGCGGGACGCGCCGATCCTTATCCTCGACGAGCCCACCTCGGCGCTGGATGTCGAAACCGAAGCCTTGGTGATGGCAGCGATCAAGCGGCTGATGCAGGGACGCACCACCTTCATCATCGCCCACCGCCTGTCGACGGTCCGAGATTGCGATCGAATCATCGTGCTGCGCGATGGCGGCATTGCTGAACAAGGGGGATTGAGCGAGCTTTTGCGCCGCAATGGGGTATTCGCGGAGTACTATCGCACCCAATTTCTCGATGCTGCCACCAAGCCAGAGACGGTGCCGTTGTCGGCCTAATGGCTGAGTTGCTGATTTGCCACAGTTGTTGCGATGATGCCGCGAACGGTGGAGAAATCGCTACGAGGCGGTACGAATTCTTGACGATCCTATGCCCATTTACCCAATATTCGTCTGCAATGAAGGCAAGTCGCGCGTGACTTGCCTAGATGCCGCGCGGTGACGGAATTTCTGTGTTTTTAGCGCCACTGTGGATTGTTTGGGGATAACGAAGCCTGTGGTGTTTCTTTACCAGATATAGTCGATTAGCTCGCCGCGATCGATCAATTAGCCGTTGCAATACCTGAATCGCTTGGTTACGGTTTCGCTAATATCGGGCGCTGGCTCCAGCCTCGGGGGCGAGGGACGGCGCAAAAAGCTTGTCAGAAGAACCGTTTGGGGCCACAGCGACGCGGGGGAGAATGATCGGCGATCTATGGCAGAAGGGAACCATGCGGTTTCCTGGCGCTCCATCGATTGTCCAGGCGGCGGGCGCGGCTCTTGGATTGGGGGGCCGCGTCAACGCCGTTAATGTGGCGGCGATAGGGGTAGCGGCGGTGGCCGTGACCTTCGCCGGCGTCGTTTATCTTCGTCACGTCGATCACGCGGCCGACGCGCAGCTGGCGGCCAGCCGCGTCGAATCTGCGAACATCGACCTTCAAGACCAGCTTGCCAGCCTCCGCGACAAGGTGGCCGCATCAACCCGTGATCTCGCCTCGGCGCAGGCGCAAGTGGCCGCGCTCACCGAGGAAATGCGCGCGAAGCCGCAACAGGAACCGCGCCAGGCCTCCGCGACCGACCAAACCGGGCCGGCGAAGGTTACGCAGCTCAGCACGGCACTCCACCAGGCAGAGGCGCAACGAGCGACCTTGGCGGCGCGGCTCAGCAAGGCCGAGGCCGACCTTGCCGACCAGCAGGCACGGCAGACGGAGCTGCTCGGGCAAATCGACCAATGGCAAAAGCGGCTGCAGCAGCTGTCCTCGGACCGTGACAAGCTGAAAGCACGAGTTACCGATCTCGAGAAACAATCGGCGCTGCGACACACGACGCAGCCGATCGCCGCCGCGCAGCCGGCTCCGGCCTCGGCAGCGCCAACCCAAGCTCCGCCGGCCCGCGTTGCCGGCGTGCTCAACGCCGCTCCGCCAGCGGCAGCCCCGCAACCGGTTGCCGCGGCTCAGCCGGCGGCAGTCGCGACCGCGGCGCCCGCCGGGCATGGCGCGATCGATCAGGCCGCCCGCGTGCTCGCTTCCGCCGGCGTCGACGTCCGGCATCTTTTTGCCCAGTTCGGCGTCAACGACGCAGCTGGCGGCCCCTTTATCCCGGTGCATGGCCAGGCGCCAAACCCGACGCTGAGCCCGGAGAAGCTCGCGGCGCTGCGGGCGATGATGAAGACCTTGCCGGTGGCGGCGCCGCTCGCCAACTTCCACATCACCAGCCCGTTCGGCGTGCGCGTCGATCCGGAGAACGACCGTGAGGGGTTCCATACGGGCGTCGACCTGGCGGCCCCTTACGACTCGCCGGTCTACGCGACGGCCCCGGGCGTCGTGACCTTTGCCGGATGGCGTGACGATTACGGCAAGATTGTCGAGATCGACCACGGCAACGGCATCGCCACCCGTTACGCTCACCTCCACCAATTCGTCGTGTCGGTCGGTCAGCACGTCGGGGCGCACCAGCAGATCGGCTATCTGGGCTCGTCCGGCCGCGCGACCGGGCCGCACGTGCATTACGAGGTCGTGGTCAATGGCGAGCCGCAGGATCCGGAGAAGTTCTTCGGCCTGTCACGTTACGTCCCGTCGATGACCGTTCCGGTCGCCGCCCGCAACTGAGCTGACCTAACCAGCCAGACTACCTCGCCAGATCCGCGGCCAGTGAGAAGGCCGCGGTGTTGGCGGTGTCCTGACCGCGATAGATCTGCAGGCTTTCGAGCACGCGCTGGGTATAGAGGCGTGTCTCGCTGAACGGGATCGCCTCGATCCAATCAACCATATCGATCTCGCGACCGCGTGGATCGCCGTAATCGTGCAGCCACTGGCGGATGCGTCCCGGACCGGCGTTGTAGGAGGCGATGGCGAGCGGATAGGAGCCGCCAAAGTCCTCGAGTAGCTTTTCGATATAGGCGCGGCCGAGCGTCAAGTTGTAGGTGCCGTCGCCGGTCAGCCGGTCGATTGAGTAAGGGAGCTGGTTCTGGCGCGCGATCAGCGCTGCGGTTCCCGGCATCAGCTGCATCAGCCCGCGAGCGCCGGCGCCGCTGACGGCTTCCTGGTCGAAGGCGCTTTCGGTTCGCACGATCGCGAATAGCAGCGCGTGTTCCGGCCCGTTGCCGTCCGGCAGAGTCGTCACCGGATAGCCGTGGATCATCAGCGGCATCCCGGCGTCAATGGAGCGGCGGGCGACGGCAATCGCGACGTCAACCCGTCCGTGCTTTTCGGCGAAGGCGGCGATCATCGCGAAATCGATCGGCTTTTTGGCGAGATCGGCCTGCTGCAGCAGGAAAACCTTGACGTGGTCGCGATCGCCGGCGGCGGCGAACAAACCCGCCGCCTGGATCAGTTCGCGGGTGTCGAACTCGGCAAGCTCGCCGGCGGTGGGACGGGGTTCCGGCTGCGGCCGCGGCGGGGCGTCATTGCCGAGCTGATGGGCGGCGAGCTGACCGTAGAAGGTAATCATGTGCTCGGCGCCGGCGGCATACCATTTCGCGGCGAGGTCGGGCTTGCCTTGGGCCGCGGCGGCGCGGCCGCTCCAATAGGCCGCGCGCGCCTTGCCCGCCGGCGTCGTCACCCGGGCCAGCACCTTGGAGAAATGCTCGAACGCCAATGTCGGGTTCTTCAAGAAACGCAGAGCGATGTAGCCGGAGAGGAATTCGGCCTCAGCGTATGCGTTGCCGTCACTCAACGAATTTTGCTGCACGACCTTGTATGCAAGCTCCGCGTTGCCGGCGGCAAGCAGCCGGCGCGCGACGATCTGACGCTCGCCGGCCCAAGCCGCCGGGCGCACGGGATTATCCGGGTGCGCGAGGAGAAGCTGCGCCGCCGCTTCGTTCTGATCGTTGTGACGCTCCCAATGGACGATGTCGAAGATCAGACCTGGGTCCGACTTCCGCGCGTCAGGCACGCGGGCGAGCAGGGCATTGGCGTTGGCCGCGCGGCCCACCATCGCGAGCCGCGCCTCTGCCTCGGCGCGATAGTCGGGTGGCACCGTCGGCAGCATTCGCTGCGCCGCGTCTCGGGCACGGTCCCAGAGCAGGCGGTCGAGCCGCCGGACATTGTCCTCCGGTCGGATGTTGGCGCTATAGCGGGTCCAGAAGTCGCGCTCATCGGAGGGCGTAAAATCGCCGTCGATCCACGCTTGCCGCAGCGCCGCGAGCCCTGCTTCGGTCTGACCGCGTGCTATCGTGATCGCGGCCAGGCGCGCCTTGCCCAGCGGGCTGACAGGCGGGAATTTGGCAAACCACTTCGAGGCGACATCGTCGCTCTCGGTGGCGAGGGCTGTCTCGGCCTGCCGGCGCAAGATTTTCTGGCCGGGCCAGTCCGGGTTTTGCTCGATGAAGAATGAGATATCGGAAAAGCGCCCAGTGACGCTCGATCCCGTGAAATCAAGCCAACGGACGATCTTCGCGGGCAGCGGATTGGTGCTGCGGGCAGCCGCGGCATAGGCTTGCGACCAGTTGCCGCCGCGCGCGGCGGTGATCGCGGCCACGGCGGCGGCTTTGTCGTCGTCCGTTAAGTTTTCGGCGCGAGCTGTCGGCAGCGCGGCAAACGCGATGCCGACCAGCAATAGCAAACGAAATACCGGAGCCAATGCCGGCTGCTCCTGTCTTGTCGAGGATGAGGCGTTACTGTTTCGGATTTTCGCCGGGGTCGCAAGGTGAAGAGCGGCTTCGCCCTTCGCCGCACGGTGTTGTTGATGCAGCGGCTGGCGAAGACTATCGTTGACCACAAGGTTGCCCGATTCGGACGGGAGGACGCCATGTTCAAAGGATCGTTCGTCGCGCTGATTACTCCGTTCCGGAACGGCAAGGTCGACGAGACCGCGTTTCAGGAGCATGTCGCCTGGCAACTTGGCCAGGGAACGCACGGGCTGGTGCCGATCGGCACCACCGGCGAGTGTCCGGCACTCGAGGACCACGAGCAGGAGCGCCTGATCGCGCTGACCGTCGAGGTCGCCAAGGGCCGGGCTCCGGTCATTCCCGGCACCGGCTTCAACTCGACGACGCATACGATCCATGCCACGAAGGCCGCCAAAAAGGCCGGAGCCGATGCGGCCTTGGTCGTCTGTCCCTATTACAACAAGCCGACTCAGGAAGGGCTGTATCAGCATTTCAAGGCGGTGCACGACGCCGTCGATCTGCCGATCGTCATTTACAACATCCCCGGGCGTACGTCGGTCGACATGTCGAACGCGACGCTGGCGCGGCTGGCGCAACTGCCGAACATCGTCGGCGTCAAGGACTCGACAAATGATCTGTCGCGCGTGACCAAGCTGCGCATCGAGGTCGGTGAGGAGTTTTCGATGCTGTCGGGCGAGGACGGTACCGCGGTCGGCTTCCTGGCGCAGAGCGGCGATGGGTGTATCTCGGTGACCGCCAACGTCGCTCCGGCGCTGCTCTCGGAGATGCATACCGCGTGGCAAAAGGGCGATGTCGCGACGGTGCGGCGCATCAACGAACGGCTGATGCCCCTGCACGAGGCGCTGTTCGTCGAGACCAGCCCGGCGCCGGTCAAATACGCCGCCTCGCTGCTCGGCCGCTGCACCGCCGAAGTGCGTCTGCCGCTATGGGAAACTACTTCGGCGACGCAGGAGAAGGTGCGCGGCGCGATGCGCGGCGCCGGCCTGCTCAACTGACGCAGCCCATCGACTACCGGTAGGGACCGAATGCGCGCCGGCGATCGCTACGCCGCGCAAAACCGGCGCGCGCGTCATGACTATCTGATCGAAGAGAAAATCGAGGCGGGGCTGGTCCTACAAGGAAGCGAGGTCAAGGTGCTGCGCCAAGGTCAAGCCAGCATTAACGAAGCCTATGCCGACGAGACCGGCGGCGAACTGTTTCTCGTCAACGCCAACATACCCGAATACCGCGCTGCCAATCGCTTCAGCCACGCGCCGCGCCGGCCGCGCAAACTATTGTTGCATCGCCGGGAGATGGCCCGTCTGCTCGGCGCGATCCGCCGCGAAGGGGTGACAATCGTGCCATTGTCGATTTACTTCAACGAGCGAGGCCGCGCCAAGGTTGAGCTCGGCCTCGCCAAGGGAAAGAAGATGGCCGACAAACGCCAGGCTTCGAAGGACCGCGATTGGCAGCGCGACAAGGCCCGCATTATGCGGGCACGCGGTTGAGGCGCTCGCGCAACGTCACGAACACGGCCTCGAACATCGCCGGCGTCAGCGTGCCGGTGTTGGTGTTGAGGCGCGAGCAATGATAGCTGTCGGCAAGCAGCAAGCCGTCGGGCAGTTCGTGTAACGCGGCATGGCCGAACGGATAGGTAGTACGTCGCAGCCCTTTCGCCGCGAGCACCGCGTTATGAGCGATCGCGCCTAGCGCCACAATCCCGCGCACGTGTGACGCAACGGCCAGCTCGGCGGTGAGAAACTGCCCGCAAGTGGCGATTTCCCGCGGATCGGGCCGGTTTTGCGGCGGGACGCAGCGCACCGCGTTGGTGATGCGGACGCCGTGCAGCGCAAAGCCGTCATCGCGATGACCGGCATATTGGCCGGTCGTGTATCCAAACTTGGCTAACGTTGCGTAGAGCAGATCGCCGGCGTAGTCGCCAGTGAACGGCCGGCCGGTACGATTGGCGCCTCTAAGCCCAGGCGCCAGGCCGACAATCAGTAACGCTGCCGCAGGATCGCCGAACGGTGGTACCGGCGCGTTGTGCCAATCGGGATGCGCGGCGCGCTGGGTTTGACGAAATTGCACCAGCCGCGGGCAGAGCGGGCAATCGTGATCGGGAAGCGGAAAGGGCAGGGCGGAGCTCACTCGTCGTCGCTATCAACCGGCTCCGGCCGCATCCTCGCCATGTCGTCGCGCGGCGCATGGGCGCGCGAAATGCTGGGCGCGAGTTCCTGCAGATCGACGAAGCTATCGGCCTGACGCCGCAGATCGTCGGAGGCCATGGGCGGGCTCGAACGGATCGTCGAGACCACCGAGACACGCACCCCGCGACGCTGCACCGCCTCGACCAGTCGACGGAAATCGCCATCCCCCGAGAACAGCACGGCGTGGTCGATATATTGGGCCATCTCGAGCATGTCGATCGCTAGCTCGATATCCATGTTGCCCTTGATCCGGCGCCGGCCCATCGCGTCGGTGAACTCCTTTGTCGGTTTGGTCACCATGGTGTAACCGTTGTAATCAAGCCAATCGACCAACGGTCTGATCGGCGAGTATTCCTGCTCTTCCATCAGTGCCGTGTAATAAAACGCGCGAATCAACCTGCCTTTCGAGCGAAACAGATCGAGCAGACGTTTATAATCGATGTCGAAGCCGAGCCCCCGCGCGGCGGAGTAGAGATTTGCGCCGTCGATGAATATGGCGATTCGCTCTTGTGGATAAAAAATCATCGCAGACTCCGGAAAATCTTGGAAAAGAACGTGCAAGTGTTATCTGGCGTTAGGATGGCGTCAAGATAAGCCCATGCCGGGTCAATACCAGTGATACTGATCGGTGTCGGCAGCAACCTTCCCCATCCGCCCGCCGCGTCGCCCCGCGAGACGATAGCGGCGGCGATGGCGGCGTTGCCCGGCATCGGCGTTCGCGTGGTCGCACAATCCAGCTGGTATACCTCGGAGCCTGTTCCAGTGTCCGATCAGCCGTGGTTCGTGAACGGTGCCGCAATTGTGGCGACCGCTCTGTCT
>Ga0335078_10007475_pt1 | contig 16193 bp, 15 predicted proteins | sample Lox_Sample_32_FD_206711 | JGI IMG/M metagenome (GOLD analysis project Ga0335078, IMG submission 206711) | Soil microbial communities from Loxahatchee National Wildlife Refuge, Florida, United States - Lox_Sample_3.2 | ecosystem: Environmental > Terrestrial > Soil > Wetlands | place: USA...
TCGCGCTTCGATAAGCGTCGAGCATGCTCCGAAAGTTGATCACGCGTGTCGCGCCGGTCGCATCGGGCGCGGCGTGCGCGGCGCTCGTCGCGCTCGCCATCGTCGCGTCGGGCCCCGAAGCCTCCGCGCGCTCCGACTACGACTCGAGCTACGGCTACGATCGCACGTGGAACGCCGCGCTGCGTCTCGTGCGCGTCGACATGGGATTCAAGATCACCGAGAAGGATCAAGAGAGCGGGTACTTGATGTTCGAATACAAGTCGCCCGAGTACCGCTTGCCCACGCCGGGGACGATCGAGCTCGTGCGCTCGAAGGATCCCGACGCGCCCGTTCGCGTGATCGTGCAGCTCGCGCAGATGCCGCGATACCACGAGCAGCTCATCGTCGACTCGCTCGCCAAAAAAATGCGAAGCGAATACGGCGACCCGCCGACGCACGCCCCTCCCCCGCCGAAAGTGGAAGCCGACGCCGGCGCCGCCGTCCCCGACGCGGCTCAGTGAGCTCCACGCGGCTCTCCGTGAGCTCCTCGACCGCGCAGGCTTGCGCGGCCGAGGTGACTAATGCGGAACGGGCGGCACGATCACGGAGTTGATCGTCGAGAGATTTCCGCCGGCGGGATATCCGTACGACGCCGCGTCGTCCTCTCCCCACACCGTGATGCCGAACGGACCTTTGCTCGACGCGGTGTGCGGACCGTTCTCGCATCCGTTGTGTTGCGACGCGTTGGCTTTGACGATGTCGACCCACGCGTATTCGTAGGTGTCGTTCGTGTCGACGGGCTTCCAACCCGTGACCGTACCGACGCAGTCGATGGTCACGTCTTGGAATCCTTGCGACGTCTTGTTGCGCACGACGGTGAAGTTCGTCGTTTGGTACGTGACGTCCGAGTAGAACACGTAGCTCGAGAGGAACTGCGCGGGCGGAACCATCTGTCCGTAATCTTCGTCGCCGATGTCGTCGGTGCCGTCGCAGCCTGGCATCATGATCGCGACGTTGAACGGATGCTGCGCGTCTTGGCTCGAGACGAGAAACTCCTTCGTGCTCTCGAAGTCGACGACTTGTCCGAGCGCGAGCGTCGTCGGCAAACCCGTCTGCGGTGGATCGTAGGTGAGCGTCGTTCCGTTCACGACGCCGGTGAAGCGATAGAGCACCGACTCGGGATTGGTCGCCGTGAACGGCGCGCGCGGCTCGAACGGAACGATCGCGTAGGTCGATCCGAGCGCTTGGACCGGCGCGATTTGCTCGTGGTCGGAGTCGCATCCGCCGCCGCCCGACGTCGCCGATCCGAGGCACAAGTAACCGTTGCCGCTGTTGAACGCGATCGGGTTGTTCGACGAAATGATCGAGCCCGACATGTCCATCGCGGCCGTCTCGCCGCCCGGATAGTTGTACCCCGGCATCCACTGGACGACGTCGCCCGCGTTGAGCGTGTAGGTCGTCTTCACGTTCTGCGGCGCGGCGACGACGTTGTTGCCCGCGGGAAGATTCGCCGTCGGCACGATGTCGACGCTCGTTCCATTTTGGAAAGCCACGATCTGACCCCAATGCGGACCGACCGACGAATCGTTGCTTCCGCTTCCGAGCTTCGGAAGCGCGGCGACGTAGTTCGTTCCCCACGCGCTCGTCGGATAGAGAAGCGTCGCGCCTGGCAAGTACGAGCTCGCTCCGCCGAACGGAAGAATGTCGTACGCGCTCACCGGATAGTTCGTCGAGATGTGCCACGCTTGTCCGCGACCCGATCCGACGAACCCCGTCCCCGTGGTGCTCGCCGCCGTCACCGGGCACGCATAGCTGTACGACGGGTTGTCATCCATGAAGAGGACGGCGACTTTTGCTTGCGGCACGCCCGTGTTCGCGTACGCGCCCCAAGACGCGGGCGCGACGCCGGTCGCGGAGATGCGCCCGAACTTCGTCGCGTCGTACGTCGTGCCGTTGCGATCGACCTCGATGGTCGTGTTCTCGCCCCAGTTGTTCGCGATGAAGATCGCGAAGCACGGCGACGAGTACGTCGGCTGCTCGCCCGCGAAGAACGCCGGCGTCGCCACCATGAAATCGCAACCGATGCTTCCGTGCGCGGCGGCCGCCGCCTGACACGCGGGCACGCACCCGCCCGCCGAGCACCCTTGATCCGGTGGGCACGTCTGAAGCACGTTGCCGGATTGGTCGAGGATCTCGTGAAGGTCCGGCGAGCACGTCGTGCTCGATCCGCCGTCCGTCGATCCGCTGTCGATTCCGCAGAACGCGCAGCTCCCGTCGGGACCTCCGCCGCCGCCGTCGACGTCGCTTCCGTCGGGTCCGCCTCCTCCACCATCTTCGAAGTTCGATCCGTTGCGTCCCCCGCACGCCATCAGCAGCACCGAAAACGAGAACGTGCAGAATACAAGTAAGGGTCGCATCGATCTCCTCCGCCGAGAAGTTTAGCGGAAGGAAGTTTCAGCTACCCGCGATCATTTCATGACGCATCGAGTCGGCCTGCGGCGCGGCTGCCGGGTCGCTGCAACAGCGAAAGCCGATTTGGTAGAACGTGAAGTTCTCGTCGTGCGCGGTGGTCATGGGCCGGCAGCGATCGCGTACCGGGCCCCAATACCCGCCTTTCAGCCCGCTTTTGTGCGGATGACCGCTCTCGTTCACGACCCACTCGTCCACGTTTCCGGTCATGTCGTACGCGCCGAACGGGCTGACGCACGCGGCGTTCGCGCCCGATGGGTCGCGTTGGTCGAGCCTCGCGATCTCGGCGTCGCGCGTCCGCGGGTCGGCGATGAGCTTCTCGTTCGGATCGGGGTGCGGTTTGTCGATGTTGCACGCCTCGGCGTTGCGCGCGTAACCGTAGGGATAAGGCAATCGCTCGGCGCCTTCACACGCGAGCGTCCACTCGGTCTCGCCGCAAAGGCGCTTGCCTTCGTTCGCGCAGACTTGCTTCGCTTGCGTCCAGCTCACCATCACCTGGGGCTTTGATCCAGCCACGTTCGGGTACTCGTATTCGTCGATGCAGAAGTGTTTGTGCGTCGCGCGAACGGGGCAGTCGGAGGTCGGCGCGAACTCGGCGCAGCGCATCTTCGTTTCCGGGTCCAGCCAACGCAGGCACTTCTGCTCGACGTACGGACAAAAATCGCCGTCGACCTCGACCATGTTTGGTCCGCACACGGATGACGCGAGCGGCTCGACGACGGTCGGCGTCTTGACTCCTGCGTTCGCGAGCGTCGTCGTCACGTTCGCGTCGTCCGCGGTTTGCGTCGGCGCGACGTTGGCGGGCGCCGAACGCACGCCCATGAAGAACGATCCCACACCGAAGACCGCCGCGAACCCGACCCACTTCGCCACCCGTTTTACAGCCCCGCGCAACATCGAAACTCGACCCGCTTTCAGTCGCAAATCATTGCAATTGGTCGGCCAGCTCCGAAGGTGGCGAACCAGCATTCGCAGCGGCGATTCCTTCGCGGCCTTTCGCACGGGTTCTCGCGTGGATCGTATGGTTTCGGCGCGACAGCTTCCAACTTTCGGGAAAGAAATCGCGAATGACTTTCGTGTTTGAATCGACGCTTTCGCGCGTACGGCGCGACACGCAAAGCGAGGTTTACGGGCCCGTGACGCGCCGATCATGGACGCACATGAGTTGCGTCGCGGAGGCGATGTCGACGCTCGTGTCCGCGACCGTCTCGCCGTCGTCCGCGCACCCGTTCGTGCACACCGCGACTGGAACGGATGACGCGCTCGGACACGCGTAGACCATCCCGCTTCGACACACGAAGCGTTCGCCTTCGTGCGGACACGCTTCCCCGCCCGCGTCGGGCGGAGGGATTGTCGCCCACGCGCCCGGCGTCGCCTTGCAGAGCGAGTCCGCTTGCGCGCGCTCGCGCACGAGCTCGACGTCGGGCACGACGCAACCCTGCGCGCACGCCTTCAAGCGCTGCCATGCGCACGGACAACCCGGACACGCAGCGCGACCCTCCGAGACTTCGATCGTGTTCGCGGTGCACCGCGCGAGACCCGTCGGGCAATCTTGTTTCGTCGCGATCGCGGAGGCGAGCGGCGACTCCTCCGGATGGAGTCCGCGTTGCACCTTCGTCAGACACCCGCGCTCGCACGCTGCGAGAGCGCATGAGGCGATTGCGAGGTATAAGGGTCTCATGTCGAAAGAGCGCATCAAAACCTTCGAGGAGTTTTGGCCGTTTTACGTCCGCGAGCACTCGAAGAAAACAACGCGCACGATCCATTTCGTCGGCACGACGGGCGTGATGGCGCTCGTCGCATACGCCGCGATCGCTCGCAAGCGCTGGCCGCTCTTCGTCGCGCCCTTCGTCGGCTACGGGCCCGCGTGGTTCAGCCACTTTTTCGTCGAAGGGAACAAGCCGGCGACGTTCAAGTACCCGCTCTGGTCGCTCAAGGCGGACTTCATCATGTGGTCGAAGATCGCGCGCGGGACGATGGACGCGGAGGTCGCGCGCGTCGTGCACGGCGAATCGAGCGCCGAAAAGAAACCCGCGGAGCGCGCCGCGCACGCCGCGAGCTAGTCACAGAAGCGTCGTGTGCGCGTAGGCTTCGACCTCGCGATGCACGCCGGGGTCCGCAGCGAGCGGCGACGCGAGCAGCGTGTCCGCGTTCCACACGCGCTCTTCGCGCATCGAGGTCTTCGGACGACGCACCTCGCCGCCCGCGGCTTTGATCTCCGCGAGCACGCTCCGCGCGCACTGGGTCGCGGCTTCGCGCGCGTCGGGGACGATCGTCTGCGGGTCGACGCCCGCTTGGCGCGCTTCGTCGAGCGCCGAGTCGAAATCGTCGCAGCCCGCGCGCGGATCGCGATCGATTCTTTCGCGCGCGTACTTCAGATCCCACGGTGCGGGATCGAGCGGGTTGAACGCGTAGCGCGCGTGCGGCGACGCGAAGCTCGCGAGCCCCGCGCCCGCCGTCGGCACGAGCGCGATTCCGAGCGCCGCAACGGTAAGTCCCCACTTACCGCGGCTCGCGGGACGCGCTTTGGACGGGAGCGCCGCGCCCACGACGCTCGCGATCGCGCCCAGGACGAACGGGAGGAGCGCACCGCCGAATCCGATTTTGGCCGCGCACTGCGCTTCGACGAATCCTTCGACGCGGACGCGCTCGCGGAGCGCGTCTTGATCGGTGACGCCCGCGAGCGCCCGGTCCGCTTTGCGAATGCCCGCTTGCATCCCGACGACGCCGAAGCTCGCTGCGCCCGCCGTGACGAGCAGCGCGAGCGCGCCGAGCACGCGCGCCGCCGAGCGCGCCTTCGCGAGGAGCGCGATCACCGCCGCGATCCCAATCGCCGCGCCGAGCACGCTGAAGAAGAGCGCCGCGAACGCGCCGGGCCCGCCGTCGCGAAGCATCTCGAGCGGCGTCATCGGCGATCGAGCGCGACGCGTCCTTCGCTCGCGCCGCACGGCAAGTGGTAGTTCTGCGTCTTCGCGCTGCGGAAGCAGAGGTCGGTCATGTGGAACGACTTCTTCATGAGCCCGGGTTTGCTGATTTCCACTCCGCAGCCTAGCGCGCGGCCGGCGCCGCCAGCACCGCCGACCTCGAAGCGCCCCGCAGCGGTCGTCACCTCGGTGTCGAGCGTGTCTTCCTCGCACACGACCGCCACGCGCGCGCCCTCGACGGGCGTGCCGACGTCGTCCACGACGTACCCTTCCGCCTTCCACGACGCGTCGCACGCCGCGAGCACGAGCGCCGCCGCAGCAAAACGAGCACGCATCTCGGCCTGCGAAGGGAGACTACGTCTCGATGAACGGTTTGAGCTGCTTGCTGCGCGACGGGTGGCGCAGCTTGCGGAGCGCCTTGGCTTCGATCTGACGAATGCGCTCGCGCGTGACCTCGAAGTCCTGGCCGACTTCTTCGAGCGTGTGGTCGCTCTTCTCGCCGATGCCGAAGCGCATGCGGAGGACTTTCTCTTCGCGCGGCGTGAGCGTCTTGAGGACGCGGCGCGTTTGCTCCGCGAGGTTCATGTTGATGACGGCTTCCGCCGGCGACACGACGCTCTTGTCCTCGATGAAATCGCCAAGGTGCGAATCTTCCTCTTCGCCGATCGGCGTCTCGAGCGAGATCGGCTCCTTCGCGATCTTGAGGACCTTGCGCACCTTGTCGAGGGGCAGCTCCATCTTCTCGGCGATCTCCTCCGGCGTCGGCTCGCGGCCGTACTCCTGGACGAGGTAACGCGAGGTGCGGATCAGCTTGTTGATCGTCTCGATCATGTGCACCGGAATGCGGATGGTGCGCGCCTGATCGGCGATCGCGCGCGTGATGGCCTGACGGATCCACCACGTCGCGTAGGTGCTGAACTTGTAGCCGCGCTTGTACTCGAATTTGTCGACGGCCTTCATCAAGCCGATGTTCCCCTCCTGAATCAGGTCGAGGAACTGCAGGCCGCGGTTCGTGTACTTCTTCGCGATCGACACGACGAGACGCAGGTTCGCCTCGACGAGCTCCGCCTTCGCCTTCTCGGCGACGCGCTCGCCCGTGCGAATTTCGTCGTATGTCTCGCGGAGCGATTTGATGTCGAGCTGGAGCTCCTCTTCGACCTTCTTCAGGTTCTTTTGCGCGGTCGAGTGCGACGCGAGGACTTCTTCGGTCGTCACGGCGAACTTGCGCTTGAACTTGCGCTCTTCGTTCGCGTCGCCGCGCACGGCGCGCGCCTCCTTGCGGAGCGTGTCCATGTCGATGCCGGCGCGCTTCGCGAGCTCGACGTTGCTCGACTCCGCGCGCTCGATCTTTTGAATGAGCTGGCGGAGCTTCGCGACGACGCGATCGATCGTCTTCTTGTTGAGGCGCATCTCCTCGAGCGTCTCGACCATCTTCTGACGGACGCTCCAGAGCTCGGCCTCGAGGTTCTTCTTGCGCGACTGCGCGCAAGTCTCGAGCTGCTCGGTGAGATCCTGCGCGACCTTGTCCAAGTGCTTGACCTTGTCGATCAAGCGAAGGATGCGGCGGTCGGCCTCCTCTTCGTCGAACTCGCGGTCTTCCTCTTCGACGTCGCGGATGATCTCTTTGACGCGGATCTTCCGCTTGCGGAGCTTGTCGCCCAAATCGATGATCTCGCGGACCGCGACGGGCGAGTTGAGGATCGCGCCCAAGATCGCGTGCTCGCCTTGCTCGATGCGCTTGGCGATTTCGACCTCGCCCTCGCGCGTGAGAAGCGAGACCGAGCCCATCTTGCGCAAGTACATGCGGACGGGGTCGTTCGACTTCGAGTAGTAGCCGTCGACGTCCTCTTCTTTGGGCGCGGCGCCCGGCGCGCTCTGCCCGCTCTGCGAGCGCTCGATCGCTTTGTTTTTGTCGTCTTCCTCGACGATGCGCTTCGGCGCGATCTTCACTTGCGTCGCGGCGTCGACGATCTCGATGTCCTCGTCGCCGAGCATCCCGAGCGCGTCGTCCATTTGATCCGCGACGACGCCCGCGTCCTGCGGAACCGCGTCGTTCACTTCGTCGTACGTGAGGAAACCCTTCTGCTTGCCTTCGGCGATGAGCGCTTGGAGCTTCGCGTTGCTCTTGCCGTTGGACTCGCCCTCGAGCTTCGCTTTGCTCGGGCGGTCGGATTCCATCGCTCGTTTGCTCGGCCGTTCGACTGCGGCGGGCAGCGATCGCTTCGACGCGCGCTCCTCCACCGCGGCTTTCTGAACTTTCGCTTTTCCGTTTTTCGAATGGCCATTCGTATGCTTCGTGCCCATCGCGCCTCGTTGACGGCCCGCCGAGGCGGGCGTCATGTGTTGTCGTGCTGCGAACTAGTCAGTCCCCAAACCCCTGAGCCGTGCGGTCGTCAGCGCTAAAGCGAATCCTGCCTTTAAGCCGCAAAGGCATGGATCGCCGGACGCATTTGCGCAAGAAACTACGGCCTGTAAAGCGTTTTTTCCTCGTCGGGTGAAGTTTTCGTCATTTCAGCCCGTGACGCCGCCTCAATTTGTCGGCGAGGTCCTCGGCGAGACGCGTGCTTTCGTCCCACCCGACCTCGCCGCGAACTTCGCGGCCCACATCTTCTGTCTCACGGCTCGCTTCGATCAAGCGCAGCCGTTCGACGGCTTTGTCGACGTCGGCCTTCGCGTCCGCGAGCGTCTCGTATTTGGGCGCGGCGAGGTGCTTGGCGGCGAACGCACGCACCGGGTCGGTCAAGCGCGAGAGGAGCTCGGTCGCGTAGAGCTTGTCGCCCGCCGCGAAGGTCCGCACGAACGCGAGGGTGCGCGAGGGGATTTCGTCGAGCATCGAGGTGGCGGACGCGATCGCGGGATCGTCGAGGAGCTGCGGATATTCGATCACCGCGCCGACGATTCCGAACATCGCCGCCTCGGCGGCCTTCTTTTGGTAACGCGCGCGATCGGGCGGCGCGTTCACCTCGCCCGGCTTGAGCTTCGGCGCGGCGGTGCGCGGCGCCTTCGCGACGCGGTTCACGGCGCTCTCGAGCGCGCGGAACGCGTCGGGTGAGTGGTTGCCCCGCGCGCTCTCCTCGCGCCGCACGAGATCGAGGCGCCCCGCGAGCTGATCGACGCGCTGCTTGAGCGTCGCGCGGTGAAGCGGATCGTCTTCGTCCGCGAGGAGCTTCGCGACGGATTGAACGCGCGCGGCCTTCTCGCTCCCGTCCGCCGCGTTGAACGACTCGTCGAGCAAATCGTCGATGAGAAACTCGACGAGCCCGCGCGCGTCGCGGATCGCGTCCTTCACCGCGTCGATGCCCTTCTCGCGCGCGAGCGCGTCGGGATCGGTCCCGTGCGGCATCACCGCGACGCGCACCGCGACCCCTGCCGCGCGACACGGCTCGCGCGACGCGCGCGTCGCCTTGCGCCCGGCGGCGTCGCCGTCGAAGCACAACGTCACGCGGCCCGTGTAGCGCCGGAGGAGCTTCGCTTGCTCCTCGGTGAACGCCGTGCCGAGCGGCGCGACGACGTTCGAGAGCCCGCGCGCGTGGAGCGACACGACGTCGAAGTTTCCTTCGACGAGCACGCACGCGTCCTCTTGCCGAATCGCGTGCCGCGCTTGGAACAAACCGAAGAGGAGATTCCCTTTCGTGTAGATGGGGCTCTCCGGGGAGTTCACGTATTTGGGCGGCGGATCTTTCTTGGTCGCGTCCTGGTTCGGCAGCTCGCGGAGCGCGCGGCCCGAGAACGCGACGACGCGTCCTTGCGTGTCGCTCACCGCGAACATGAGCCGATGGCGAAAGCGATCGTAGTGCCCGGAGCTCCCCGCGCGCGGCACGAGCAGCCCGACTTCTTCGGCGAGCGCCGGCGAGAGCCCCTGCGCCTTCAAGTGGAGCGCGAGCGAGTCCCACGCGCCCGGCGCGTAGCCGATGCGAAACTGTTGGATGACGTCGTGCGCGGGATCCAACCCGCGCTTCTCGAGCTCCTCGATCGCGTACGCGCGATCCGCGTGCTCGTGGAGCATGCGCTCGTAGAACGCGGCGGCGACGTTCATCACCGCGTAGAGATCGTCTTTGTGCTTCTTGTGGCGGTCGGCTTCGCTCGTGTCGCGCCGCAGATCCTCGTGCACCTCGACGCCGCAGCGATCCGCGAGCGCGCGCACCGCCTCCGGGAACGTGAGCCCGTCGTGCTTCATCAAGAAGTCGATCGCGCTGCCGCTCTCGTGACAACCGAAGCAATGGAAGAAGCCGCGGTCCGGGTTGACGTGGAAGCTCGGCGTCTTTTCTTTGTGAAACGGACAGAGCCCGACCCACGAGCGCCCGCGTCGCTTGAGCGACGGGACGCTTTCTTGGATCACCGCGACGACGTTCGTTCGCTCGCGGACGAGTGCGATGGTCTCGGGCGATATCATGCAGAGAGCATCACAGAGCTTTCTCGTCCCGTCGTGCAACGCACGCGCGGCTGTGTCAAGGTCGGCGCATGAGATCGCTTTTTGTTCCTCTTGCTTGCGCGGCGCTTCTCGTCGCGTGCTCGAACAACGGAGGCAACGGCGCGGACGCCTCCGCCGACGCCGCGCCCGACCAAAACGCGCCCGTCGGTTGCCTCACCGACAGCGAGTGCCCGGCCGCGGGCGACCACTGCTACTTCGCCATCGACGCGGGTTGCTCCATCGCCGGATCGAACGGCGTGTGTTTGTATTACGCGCAGACCGCGGGGTGCACGCCGAACGTCGCGTGCGGATGCGACGGCACGACGATCTCCGTGTGCGCGCCGCCCGGCTACGTCGATCGCGTGTCGAACTACGCGGGCGCGTGCCCGAGCGACGGCGGCACGGACGGCGGAGCGGACGACGGCGCGACGGACGACGCGTCCGACGCCGCCGCGGAGTGACGCTCACCAGAACGCGAACGCCGCGGTCGCTCGCCCGCGAAATCCCGCGACCGCGCCGAACTCGCCCGACGTGAACGGCAGCATGTACCCGCCGCTCGCGCCGATCTCGAAGTTCTTCGTCGCGTAGATCTGGAGCCCGACGAGCGGCGTGAGCAGACCGAGCGTGCTCGTTTGGCGTTGAAAGAGCACGCCGCCCTCGAGCGCGAAATAGGGGATCAAGAACCGCCGGCCGGGGTTTCGCTCGAAGGACAAATCGAAGCCGAGCACGGGCATGAACGCGGGGTCGACGTTCGCTTGCGTCGAGAAGAGCACGTCGAGATCGACGTAGATGCTCCCGTGGCTCGGCCCGCGCTTTTCGTTTTGGTGGACCCACCGCACCGCGAGAAATTCGATCGAGAAGCCGCTGAAGACGCCGTACGTGCTGGTCGCGCCGGGAACCCACGACGAAAACCCGACGCCCGGCATCACGAAGCTCTCGTGCTCCTCTTCGACGACGAGCTTGATGTCGCGCGTGACCGTGGTCTTGCCGTCGGAGACCGTGGCGACGACGTGGTACACGCCGACGTCGTCGGCGGTGGGCGACCACGTGACCTGCACCGCGCCCTCCGACGCCTCCGCCTTCGCCGCGCTCGGAAGCCCGCTCAAGTTGTACGTGAGCGGGTCGTTGTCGGCGTCGTTCGCGCGCACGACGAAGCGAATCGGCGAGTCCTCGCTGCCGGTCTCTTCTTTCGGCGTCGCCGAGTCCCACTCGGGCGCGTGGTTGTTCGGATCGTGGACGAGCGCGCCGAGCGCAAGGGCGGTCCACGCGACGAGCACGTCCTCTTGGTATCACACGCGCGCGTCGTCCTTGGGTAAGGACGCGCTGTCGTGCGTCGACCCCGGGATTTTCTCGGGCTGCGCACGGTCGACGACGTGCTCTTCGATTTCCACCGAGCGGACCCTACTTCCGCGGAAAGAGAGCGCGTGGTAAACGCGCTCGCGGAAAAGCGAACATGACCCAAAGCTCTCTCGATCTTCAGAGTGGTAAAGGCAGAATCGTCCAGGTCATCGGGCCGGTCGTCGACGTGGAGTTCGGCGCGGGCAAGCTGCCGATGATTCTCAACGCGCTCAAGCTGACCAACCCCGGCATCTCGAAAGAGAAGGACAACCTCACGCTCGAAGTCGCGCAGCACCTCGGCGAGAGCACCGTTCGCGCCGTCGCGATGGACACGACCGACGGCCTCGTCCGCGGGATGGAAGTCCGCGACACCGGCTCGCCCATCCAGATGCCCGTCGGTCCGGAGTGTTTGGGCCGCATCTTGAACGTGATCGGTGAGCCCGTCGACGAAGCGGGCCCGGTGGCGGCGAAAAAGCGCATGCCGATTCACCGTTTGCCGCCGACCTTTCAAGAGCAGTCGACGAAGGTCGAGATCTTCGAGACGGGCATCAAGGTCATCGACCTCCTCGCGCCGTACCGCAAGGGCGGCAAGATCGGCCTCTTCGGCGGCGCCGGCGTCGGCAAGACCGTCTTGATTCAGGAGCTCATCAACAACATCGCGAAGAAGCACGGCGGCGTGTCGTGCTTCGCGGGCGTCGGCGAGCGCACGCGCGAAGGCAACGATCTCTGGCTCGAGTTCAAGGAAGCCAAGCTCGAGAGCGGCGAGCCGGTGCTCTCCAAAGCGGCGCTCATCTTCGGACAGATGAACGAGCCGCCGGGCGCGCGCGCGCGCGTCGCGCTCTCCGCGCTCACCGTCGCCGAGCACTTCCGCGACGAAGAAGGACAGGACGTCCTCCTCTTCATCGACAACATCTTCCGGTTCACGCAGGCCGGCTCGGAAGTGTCGGCTCTCCTCGGACGCATCCCGAGCGCGGTCGGTTACCAGCCGACCCTCGCGACGGAGATGGGCGGCATGCAGGAGCGCATCACGTCGACGAACAAAGGCTCCATCACGAGCGTGCAGGCGATTTACGTCCCGGCCGACGACCTCACCGATCCCGCGCCCGCGACGACGTTCTCGCACTTGGACGCGACGACCACGCTGAACCGCGCGCTCACCGAGATCGGAATTTATCCCGCCGTCGACCCGCTCGACTCGACGTCGACGCTGCTCTCGGCGGACGTCGTCGGCGATCGTCACTACGGCGTCGCGCGGCGCGTGCAGAACACGCTCCAGAAGTACAAGGACCTGCAAGACATCATCGCGATCCTCGGCATGGACGAGCTCAGCGAGGACGACAAGCTCGTCGTCAAGCGCGCGCGCAAGATTCAATTGTTTCTCTCGCAGCCGTTCTCGGTCGCGTCGCAGTTCACCGGATTGCCCGGCGCGTACGTGCCGGTCGAGGAGTCGATCGAAGGGTTCGAGCAAATCCTCGCGGGCAAATACGACGACGACGCGCAGTTCCCCGAGAAGGCGTTCCACCTCGTCGGCAACATCGAGGCGATGAAGTCGAAGGCGCAAAAGCTCGTCGCGGAAGCCGGCGGCAAGAAATAAATGGCGTCGCTCGCGCTCGAAATCGTCACGCCGAAAGGGCGCGCGCTCGCCGTCGACTCGGACGAAATCACCGTCCCGAGCTCCGACGGCGAGTTCGGCGTGCTGCCCGGTCACCTCGCGACGCTCGCGGCGCTCCGCGCGGGGCTCGTCGCGTACCGCACCGGCACCGAGTGGAAGCGTTGCGCGGTCGGCGCGGGCTTCGTCGAGGTGACGACCGATCGCGTCCTCTTGCTCACCGAAGAGTACGCCGTGCGCGAGAGCATCGACCCCGTCGTCGTGCGAACGGACTTGAAGGACGTGCAAGCCGAGATTTCGAAGGTCGAGGCCGAGGCGAGCGATCGGAGCACCGAGCCTGGTCGCGTCGCGGCCGCGCGGCTTCACGGGCTCATCGCGCGTGAGAATTGGCTCGCGGCCGAGCTCGAGCTCTACGGCGATCCGCCGCCGCCGACGATGCGCCCGTACGAAGAGTTCGGTCCGTCGCCGATCGACGAGACCGCAGGCAACGAAGCATCGGAAGAAACGCCGGGAGCGTGAGACGGTGAAGAGCACGACGACCGCCACGACGCGCGCGTTGTCGATCGTGCTCGGTCTGGGCGCGGTCGGGCTCGCGGTCGCGCTCACGTGGCAAGCGATGAGCAAGTGGAAGCCGCCGAAGATTTCGCTCGACGGCGGCGCGTCCACTTCGGCTTTCGACTTCGACGCCTCCGCGCTCGCCGTCGATCTCGACGCAGGGCTCGGCTTCGAACCGACTGCGCCACGCGAAATGCGCGACGGCGGCGTCGGCTTCAGGATGAACGACGGGACGCCTGTCCCGCCGCTCCCTCCGAACGCGCCGAGCGTCGTGCGCTTTGGCGTGGTGCTCGTCGCGTACGCGGGCGCAGAAGACGCGCCGCGCGGGGCTCGGTCGAAGCCGGAAGCGCTGCACCTCGCCGAGCAGCTCGCGTCGCAGGCGCGATCGGATTTCCACGCCGCCGTGCGCCGAGGCGACGACGGCTCCGCCGACGACGTCGGCAGCATGAAGCGCGGCGTGCTCGAGCCCGCGCCCGAATACGTGCTCTTCAGCTTGCAGCCCGGCGGCGTCAGCGACCCGATCGACACGCCGCGCGGCTATTGGGTCGTCAAGCGCATCGAGTAACGTGATAAGAATGACGATCGAGACATGTCCACGATCGACATCACGCGAAACCACCAGCTCTCCATCGACGACGCCAAGAAGCGCGCAGAAGAGTTCGCGAAATCGATGGAGCAGAAGCTCGGTTTGAGCTGGAAGTGGGCGGGAAACACGATTCTCTTCGAGGCACCTTCGGGCGCGGCGAAAGGAACGAAAGGCGACGTCCAAGTCAGCGACCAAAGCGTGCGCGTGACGGTCGATTTGCCTTTCATGCTCCGCGTGATGAAGGGCACCATCGAGAACAAGATTCACGAAAAGCTCGATCAGATCTTGTGATGCAAGCGGATGACGAACGAGTCCAACATCGCGGCGGGCGGGGCCGAGGCGAGCGCCGAGACTGACGCTTCGTTTTTCCGCGCCGAGATCGGCGCGACGCAGGACAAGGCGCGTCAGGCGCGCTTGCTCGGCGAAGCGGGCGACATCGCGGAGCGCGAAGGCGACGAGCCCACCGCCGCGCGCGATTACCTCGCCGCGTTCAACGCCGATCCGACGTTTCGCGAGCCGCTCGAAGCGCTCGTGCGGCTGCTCGAACGGCGTCGCTCGCTGAAGAATTTGGGGCGCGTGATCGACGCGCTCGTTCGCGCGGCGCAGACGCCGTCGGAGAAAGCGCGCGCTCTCGCGATGCGCTCCGCGTACGAAGAGGACGTTCAGAACGACGTCGAGCTCGCGAAGGGCACCGCGCTCGAAGCGCTGGCCGTCGCGCGCGAGAGCGAAGCGGAGATCGTCGAGCACGCGACCATCGCGCTCGAGCTCGAGCTCATCGCCGCGCGCCTCGGCGACGGCGCGCTCCGCGAGGAGGGTCTCGCCGAACGCACGAAGGGCGCGGGCGATCCGACGTGGAAGGGGCTCTTGCTCCTCGACATCGGACGCATGGCAGCGCAGCGCGGCGAGGTGGAGCGCGCGCTCGCGATTTTTTCGGAGGCGCGCGCGCTCGGAGCCGGCGCGACGTTCGCGGCGGCGCTCGAAGCAGAACGCCTCGCCAAGAGCGACCCTGGTCTCGCTGGAACCGAAGAAGCGAAGACGCGCTCGGACGCGTACGCCGACGCGCTCGAAGCGCAAGCCGCGCTCGTCGGCGAAGCGCTCCTCGACGAGACGCGCGGGCGCGAGCTCGGCGTGCCGAAGTGGGCGACGCACCGCGCGTTCCTCGTCGACGCGTATTTGCGCGCGGCGGACGTTCGGCGTTTGCGCGGTGAGCTCGGTCGCGCAGCGAACCTGCTCGATCGCGCGGTCGACGCGGTCCCCGAGGGACCTGCCGTGTCGGACGAAGCTCCGACCGAAACGAAGAGCGCCGCGGACGCGCTTTTGCGCGACGCGGTGATCTCCGCACGCATGCGCGTCGCCGAGCTCCTCGGCGACACCGCGCACGCCGCGACGCTCGCCGAGCAGCGCCTCGCGCACGAGAGCGACGGAGCGACGGCCGCGGCCCTCGCGATGCGCATCGCGGAGCAAGCGGCCGCGACGGGCGACGCGGGCAAAGCGCTCGAAGCGGTGAACACCGCGGTGAAGCACGATCCGACGTGCGTGCCGGCGCGCGTGCTCCAGCTCGACATCCTCGCGGACTCCGGCGACTCGAGCGGTTACGCCGAGCAGCTCGAAGCGCTGTGCGACGCGTTCCCGACGGACGAAGCGCGCGGGCGCGCGTTTCTTCTCTCTGCGTTCGTGTGGGGCGCGCGTGTGGGAGACGCTTCGGCCGCGAAGGCGGCGCTGTCGCAAGCGTCGATGTTCGGCGTGCCTCCCGCGACCGTGGCGCGCGTCTCGCGCACGCTCTCGGCGCTCGCCGGCGACGCCGCGTGGCACGACGAAGCGCTGCGTCGAATCATCGCGGGGCTCAACGTCGAGAACGACGCACGTGAGCTCGGTCACCTGTGGTTCGAGCTCGCGCGCGCGCGCCTCGCGCGCAACGACGCGGAGGGTGCGAAGAAAGCGGTCGCCGAGCTCGCTCAGCTTCCGCAAACGGCGTGGCTCGGGCGCGCGCTCGAAGCGTTCTTGCCCGGGATTGGACCGAGCGACGCGACGGCGGCGCTCCGCGCGCTCGCGGCGCAAGAGCCCGACGGCGACGCCGCGCGCGCGCTCGAAATCGTCTCCGCGCTGCGCGCGGTGCAAGCGGGCGACAGCGACGCCGCGCGCGGCGTGCTCCGCGAGATCGCGGGCGCGCGGCCAGACGATCTCCTCGTCGCGACGTTCCTCGCCGAGCTCGAGATCGCCGCGGGCGATCCGACCGCCGCGGCGATCGTCGTCGAGCAAGCCGCGAACGCGACGAGCGATCCGCTCGCGGCCGCGGCGATGGCGATTCAGGCCGGCCTTAAT
>Ga0335078_10007476_pt1 | contig 16193 bp, 6 predicted proteins | sample Lox_Sample_32_FD_206711 | JGI IMG/M metagenome (GOLD analysis project Ga0335078, IMG submission 206711) | Soil microbial communities from Loxahatchee National Wildlife Refuge, Florida, United States - Lox_Sample_3.2 | ecosystem: Environmental > Terrestrial > Soil > Wetlands | place: USA: Florida...
AGATTTTATGCCATTACACTACAGGGCCGCAAACAACTGGCAAAGGATGCGGCATACTGGGAACGGCTCTCGACCGTGATGGGCCGCGTGCTCGCTTTGCAGGCGGAAGGCGGTGACCAATGAGCGATTCGCTACGACAGGCGATGAACCGCCTGCGCGCTTTCTTCGGTAAGGAACGCCTGGACATGGACCTTGATCAAGAAATGGCTGCTCATCTGCAGCTTGCCATCGATGAGAACCTCCAGCGCGGTATGCCACCCGCAGAAGCCCGGCGCCAGGCGCTCATCAGATTCGGCGGACTGGAGCAGGCGAAAGAGGGGCACCGCGAGGCGCGCGGCTTGCCGGCGCTCGATGTTCTTATTCAGGACTTGCGCTACTCGTTCCGCAGATTGCGGCGGGAGCGCTCCTTCACGTTGATCGCAGTGCTGATTCTCGCGCTCGGTATCGGCGCCAACGTCGCGGTTTTCAGCGTGGTGAACACGATTCTACTGCGTCCGTTGCCGTTCCGCGATTCGCAGCAACTGGTGCGAATTGTGGAGAAAAATCCCACGTCCGGCGAATCGAGCATGACGTATACGGCGGATGCTACCCAGGACTTCCAGCAACAAAACCGCTCTTTTCAGTCTGTGAGCGGTTACTTTGCCTTTACCGGGCCCGATAATTTCAAACTGATGGGGAAAGACCGGCCAGTGCCCGTTACCGGCATTCTGGTAGCCGAAGGCTTCTTTCAAACGCTTGGCGTTCGACCTCTGTTGGGGCGCTTATTCAGCCGCGAGGAGTTTCTGCACCACGCCCAGCCTGTGACCCTGTTGAGCTATGGGTTCTGGAAACGGCGGTTGGGCGGCAATCTCAGCATCGTGGGACAGGCCATAAACCTGAGCGGCATGCCGGTGACGGTCGCGGGTGTCTTGCCGGAAACATTCGATTTTGGCTCCGTATTTTCGCCGGGGGCAAAGGTCGACCTCTTTACTCCTTACATCATGGACGACTTCCGCGATGACGGAAACGACTTGGCGCTGGTTGGCCGCCTAAAACCGGGAGTCAGCCTGGCGGCCGCACAGAGCGAGGCCGACGAACTCTTTCCACAACTCTATTTCGAGCATAAACACCCTGAATACGGAAAAGGTTACACCGGCCAGCTTACCGGGTTGAAGGAATACGTGAGCGGCAAACTGCGGCGGGCGTTGATAGTGCTTTGGTCCGCGGTGGGGCTGATCCTCCTCATCGTCTGCGTGAATTTATCTAATCTCGAGTTGGCGCGCGCGGCGGCGCGGAGCAAGGAATTCGCCATGCGGACAGCGCTCGGAGCGGGACGGGGACGGCTGGTCCGGCAATTGATCACGGAAAGCTTAGTGCTTTCCCTTGCGGGCGCGCTTCTCGGGTTGGGTTTTGCTTTCGCCACCACGTTCTATCTGGCGCACCAAGGCTCCATTGCATTGCCATTGCTTAGCAGCCTGCGAGTTGACGGCGCGGCGCTCGTGTGGACACTGCTGCTTGCAGTCGCGAGCGTTGTCCTTTTCGGTCTTGCACCGGCCTTTAGGATGTCGGGTACGAATATACAAGAGGCGCTGAAGGAGTCCGGTCATGGATCAGGCGAGAGCAAGGCGCACGATCGCGTGCGCGCGACATTAGTGGTTTCAGAAGTCGCTCTGGCGTGCGTGCTGCTGATCGGAGCAGGGCTGCTGCTGCGCAGTTTTCTTCGAGTGTTGGATGTCGATCTCGGCTTTGAGCCGAGCCACGCAGCCGCCATCAGCGTGGACTTCGTAGATGGCGGCAGCCCCGACAAGCGGGACGCGATATGGCAGGAAATCCTGCGCCGGGCTTCTATGGTTCCCGGCGTCGAAGCGGCGGGCATTTCGGATAACCTGCCCATGAGCCGGAACCGTAGCTGGGGAATCCGAGCCAAGGGTGGGGACTATGACGGCGGAAAATTCCAGGGCGTCTTTGTCTACATCGTTTCGCCAGGTTACCTCAAGGCGATGGGCATGCGCTTGATCCGGGGCCGCGACATTAGTTGGGACGATTCTCCCAAAAGCCAAAAAGTAGTGATCGTCAACGAAACGGTGGCGCGGAAACTGTGGCCCGGGCAGGACCCGATTGGCCGGATCGCAGAAGCGGGCGGCGGTGATGCGCGCGTGATCGGGGTGATCGCTGATGTCCGCCAAACCAATGCAGAAGACAGTGCCGGATGGCAGATGTATCTGCCCGCGAGCCAGTCCGGGCCGGAAGGTTGTTATCTGGTGGTACGGTCGAAGCTGCCTTCCGCTGCCCTGGCTCCGAGCGTGACGAGGATGCTGCGCCAGATCAATCCGGAGCAGCCGGCAACGCAGTTCAAACCCATTCAGAATCTTGTCGACCATGCGACCTCGCCGCGGCGCTTCTTTATGCTGCTGGTGTCGATCTTTGCCGGGCTGGGCCTGCTGCTGGCTTCGCTTGGCATCTACGGCGTCGTCTCGTACTCGGTCACGCGCCAAACGCAAGAGATCGGCATACGCATGGCGCTCGGCGCGACTCAAAAGCACGTGCTGCTGCGCGTACTTGCCCGCAGTTTGAGGCTCGCGCTGGTAGGGATCGCTCTGGGTTTGGCCGCGTCGTTTGCGGTTGCCAGGCTCATCGCCTCTCTGCTTTTTCGCACCGCCCCCACCGACTTCGCAACCTTCGCGGGCATGGCTCTCCTGCTCTGCGCGGTCGCGTCGGCCGCCGGATTCGTCCCGGCACGCCGTGCCTCACGAATCGACCCGATGATCGCTCTCCGCAGTGAGTAGCAATTTGGCTGGGTCACGGGAATTCGGGTGTTGCGGGGGAACAACCTTTTGGGTCGCAACTCCCGCCTTGAACCTTCCTTCGATAGTGAATTGAAAATCAATAACTCCTTGACAAACTGTGCCCGCTGGTGTATTCGTTCCAAGGGCTTCCAACATACCGCTCGCGTTTCGCCCGCTTTGAGATTACCAGGCGTCGTATCCTCTGCATGCTGATGTAGTGCGCCAGGGATATCGCAAAAGAAGATGCCAGGCACAATCGAGGTAGCGCCGAGCTCGGCATTCCGCCGTCGAAGGCGGGGCCAGAAGATGCACAATCTCAGGCGCACTACACCGGAGGAGGTAGTCATGCGACTAGCATGGGTTAGCCAGCCAACCAGGATCAGGGAGCACATGATTCCACGGTCTTCACAAACTTCAAGAAGGAGACTTTCGTTATCTGTCCGGCGGGAAGGGTGCACACCAAGGTTAACGGTCCCTGATCATCTCCCGAACGCGTGGAGAAGTGCGGAAATTCTGTTGAGTGGCTGCGTCTTGCTTCTGGCTGCGTTGCCTCTTCGGGCGCAGCTACCAACGGCCAAGCTGGCGGGCACGGTGACAGACCCGTCGGGGGCGGTGGTTGCTACGGCAAAAGTCACGCTGACGAACGCGAGCAACGGGTTCGCGTATACCGCGATCACTAACGGCTCGGGAGACTATGTAGTGACGAACCTGGCGCCTGCCAACTATACACTCAAGGTGGAGGCCGACGGGTTTAAAACCTATGTGCAGGAAGGCGTCCTTCTGGTAGTCAACCAGGCAGCTACCGTGAACCCCGTGTTACAACTGGGCTCCTCGGTGCAGACGGTGCAGGTGAGCGCCGCGTTGCCCCTTCTCGAAACCCAGACTGCGCATTTGAGCCAAACCGTCACGGGCAATGAAATGCGGGAGCTGCCGCTGGTGGGACGCGATGCAACGCAGTTGGTGGCGCTCGCACCCGGAATCGCTCCAGCCCCGGGTTCAAGCGCCGGCAGCGACAACGGAATGAATTTTGATCCGAATGGCGGGCGGTATGATCTTACCGATGTTACGGTCGACGGCGTCACACAGAGCGGTCCTGACTTTGAGGAACGTGGCATTGTGTACATTCCCTCCATCGATGCCATCCAGGAGTTCAAGGTCGAGCAAAACAATTTCAGCGCTGACACAGGATTCACGGGGTCCACGGTGGTGAAGATGGTTCTGCGCTCGGGCACCAACCGGTTCCACGGGAGCGCTTATGAGTTTGACCGCAACAACAAACTCGACGCCAACAACACCTTCAGCAATGCGGGCGGCGTGCCGCTTCCCGCGTTGCACTGGAACGATTTCGGCGCCACGTTCGGCGGGCCTATCAGGAAGGACAAGACGTTTTTCTTCGCCGACTACGAAGGGACCCGGGAATCCACCTTGAGCGCCTATAACGCGGGTGTTCCCAGCGCAGCGGAACGGACGGGGGACTTCAGCGAGATCTGCGGGTACAATGGGGGCACGTTCAACTCGGCAGGTCTGTGCTCGGCTCCCGCCGGGCAGCTCTGGGACCCTTATAGCGGTGTCTACAATCCGTCGATTGGCGGGGCGGTGCGCGGCGCCTTTATCCCCAACAATCAACTCGCAACCTATACGAGCCCGGGCAACCCGGCTCTTGCCGGCACGCCCTACCAGCTCCCGGCGGTCGCGGGCAATCTGATAAACCCCATGGCCCAGAAGATCATGTCCTATTTCCCCTCGCCGACGACCAATCCGAATTCGCCCAGCTATAATCCGTATAACAACTGGGCGGGTGGCGGGTCGAATCCTAGCTCGAACAATGCCGTGGATACCAAAATCGATCATCGCTTTAACCAGAGCACCCAGATTTCCGGGCGTTTTGCTCACACTTGGGGAGAGCAGGATACCGCTCCGTGCTGGAACAACCCCTGGGACCCCTGCAGTGCGTTCCCCGGCCATAGCTGGTCCTGGAATGGCGAGGTGAACCTAACTCACAACTTTGGCTCAAACAAAGTGCTCAGTCTGACCTACGGTTTTGCCCGCGGAGGGTTCGTTGATTCGGGGTTTTCCGGCAAATATCCCAACTACAATCTGGTTACCGACGTGGGGTTTCCGCCCTCTCTCTATGCGTTGGGTATCGAGGGGGTGGCAACTCCCACGATCGACCTCAACGGAGCCTACAACTCCCTTTCGGCCTACGAGGGCAGCAGCATCGGCTCGGCGAACTCCTTGTTCTTTGATCGGCGTCAAACGCACGATATCTTGGGCAGCCTGGATTGGATTAAGGGCGCCCACGACATCAAGTTCGGCGCGGAGAGCCGCATCGGGCAGCAGAATACCCTGGACGTCAGTTACCCGGAGGGGAACTTCAATTTTAACACTCTGGGAACGTCGCAAAATTCGGCCAGCGTGAATGGCGGTGACGTCATGGCCAGTTTCCTTACGGGCGTCAGTGTGGGCGGCGGCAGCGGCGTTTGGAACATTATTCAGGCGCCCGCCTGGACCGCGAAAACCTGGAGCCTTTACGTGGAAGATACCTGGCGGGCGACGAGTAAGCTGACGGTGAATGCCGGCCTCCGCTATGACATGCAATATCCGGGCACCGAGCGGCACAACCGGCTGGAATATTTCGATCCCACGCTTGCCTCGCCGTTGAATATCACCGGGCTGCCCAATCTGGTGGGCGGCGATGTTTTTGCCACTTCCTCAAACCGGGGAATGTATCCGAGCCGCTTCTATGGAGGGATCCAGCCCCGAGTGGGGCTTGCTTACCGCCTGAACGACAAAACGGTGGTGCGCAGCGGCTTCGGCATCTTCTATGAGTATTACGAGTACGGAGCGGCCGTGCAGGATACCGCGGGCAGCGCTGACGGGTATATGACCAGCACCCCCTGGATCACCACCTACCAGGACAACGGCGCCACGCCGTTCGCGCCGATCAACAATCCCTTTCCGGGCGGCGTGACCCTTCCCACGGGGAATCGGCTTGGGGCATTGACGAATGTTGGCTTGACACCCACCGGAGGAGTTAAATACCCCGGCTGGGTGACGGACCCCTCGGAATATTCCTGGAACTTCAGCGTGCAGCGCCAACTTCCCGGAAACGTCGTGGTGGAGGCCAGCTATGTGGGCCAGAAAGGGACCCATCTGCTTTTTGGCGGCTACTCCAACCTTGACCACCTGGGGCCTTCCGTTGAGAGCCTTTCGACGGCGCAAATGACCGCGCTTGACAACTACGTTTCCAACCCGTTTTATGGGACGGTTACGAATCCGGACAGTTGCTTGTCAGGCCCCCAGGTTCCGGCATCGCAGCTCGCGCTGCCTTTCCCGCAGTTTTGCGGCACTGACAATATCGAGCCGCCCTGGGCGAATTCGATCTATCACGCATTGCAGTTGCGGGCGGAGAAGCGCCTTTCGAACGGCCTGGAGCTCACCGCCAACTACACGTGGTCAAAGGTGCTCACCGATACGCCCTGCAACGGCGCCAACGTCTGCTGGCGCGGGGGCGGCACGCCGGGAATCCAGGATCCGAACGACCTCTTCGTGGAACGCAGCGTTGCCACCTACAACGATCCGAATCTGCTGAACCTCGCCTACACCTATAAACTGCCCTTCGGCCAGAAAATGCACTGGGGCTCAGGCTGGAGAGGCGTTACCGACGTGCTCTTAGGCGGCTGGGAGACCACCGGCATCTGGACCTTCGATACCGGCCAGCCAATCCCGCTCAACTGGAACTCCTGCGGGACGCCGATTCCAACCTATGGCTGCCAGCATCTCGATTTGGTGGGTAAGCTGCGCAAGAATCCTGGCGTGAATCTCAACCAATACTTCGCCAATGCAGATTCGGCGCTTCAAACACCCGCTCCGTTCACCCTGGGGACCGCTCCGGAGCTGTCCCAGGTTTACTCACCGGGAGCCAGGAACGCCAACCTTGCCATCTACAAGAATTTCGAGTTGGGCCGGCTCCGTGAGGGAGCCTCCTTGCAGTTTCGGGCTGAAACCATCAACGCTTTCAACCACGTCCAATACGCCGCGCCCAACACGACGTTTGGGAATCCTGAGTTCGGGGTGATCAGCTCGCAGTTGAACTCGCCCCGGCAGATCCAGCTTGGGATCAAGCTGTACTTTTAATTCGCCAGGATTTTAGGGGCGGCAGAGTTATCGACCGGTTAGGTAGCACGCACCACCGGCTTTGGGGTCCGCGGCTTGCCTGTGGCCTCACGGAAGAACCGCGGACCCCAAAACCGGGAGTCCGCGCTACCAGACCTCTAGTTCGCCGGGCTGCTTCGGCCGGCGGCGGCAAGAGCCCCTGGCTGTCATCCTGAGCAGAGCGAAGGATTTGCATTTGGCTGTTTTCAACAACATACTGCAGATGCTTCGCTTCGCTCAGCATGACAGGTAGGTGTGTCGACATTTTCATGTTGCGTTCTGCGCAAGACGTAAAGCCGAAAATCCTGGATGTCCAGCAGCCCGCCGAACCGACTAATGAAAATCTCCGTCGTCGTCCCCGCGAAAGCGGGGACCCACTGTCGCTCAAATGGATTTCCGCTTGCACGGGAACGACATCCATGGCGCGGTTTTTTGGTAAAGTCCAAACCCGCGCCGTCGAAGCCATGGCGGGCCTATAATGAATTGCGGGAGAAATCACTGCCATGATGAATCGCAGAGGGTTCTTGAGGAACAGTGCGCTCGGCATAACCACGGGCGTTGCCGCGGCCGCAGCGGGGGGCCAGGTTTTGGCAAGCGGCGCGCTGGCTGAGGGAGTCCATTTTCAGCAGACCAGCTTCGACGCCAACCCCGCGGGGTGGACAGCCTGGAGCGTGCGCGCGGAGAACGCGCCTCGCACATTTGTCGATCCGCTCGTCTCCTGCTGCGGCAAGCCGGGCTCGCTGGGAGTCTCTGGAGATGGAAACATTGCAGCCTTCGGAGGTTGGCAGCGGACCCTGAAGGGCATCAAGGAAGGCGCGTGGTACCGGTTTGTGGCCCACTACCGGACCGCCGGCGTGACCAGCGAGAATTGGCAGATCGTTCCGGACCTTTACTGGCAAAAGCCGGACGGCTCCGAGATCGGGAATGACGACCGGGTGGATTATGCCGCACGCTCCGTGCGTAAAGGTGACTGGACCGAGGTGAGTCTCGAAGTCCCCGCGCCGGCTGGTGCAACTTACGTCGTTCTGGAACTTTTCCTGGCGCACGCGCCAATGGGCATCGTCTGGTGGGACGACATTTTTTTCGGTGAAATCCCTGCGCCCCAACCGCGCAAGGTGACGATTGCAACCATCAACCTGAAGCCGTCGAACACGGGCACGGTCACGGAGAGTGTGCGGCAGTTCGTCGAAGCGGCGGAGCGCCTGTCTCCCGCTCAGACCGACCTTATTGTGCTGCCTGAGGGCATCAGCGTGGTGGGTGTAGATCCGAGCGGCCTCATCTGCGGGCAGGTTGCCGAGCCGGTGCCGGGGCCCACCACCGCCCAACTGGCTGAGCTCGCCCGGGCCAAGCACTGCTACGTTGCCGCCGGACTCTATGAGCGGGAGCGCGACGCCTCATACAACACTGCCGTGCTCATGGACCGCGACGGCAAGCTGTTGGGCAGGTATCGCAAGGTGTTCCTGCCGCGCGGCGAGATGGTGCAATTGACTCCGGGGAATGAGTTCCCCGTCTTCGCTACGGATTTCGGCACGGTCGGCATCATGATCTGTTATGACGTGTATTACACGGAGCCGGCGCGTCAACTCGCGCAGCGGGGGGCGGAGATCATCCTGCTGCCGATCTGGGGCGGGGACCAGACGCTGGGCGCCGCGCGCGCCATCGAGAACCAGGTGTTCCTTGTCAGCTCCGGCTACGATTACCCCACCTACATCATGGACTATAACGGAAAACGAATCGCCGAAGCGCCCGAGCGCGGCACGGCTGCAGTGGCCACCATCGATTTGAACGCGCCCAATTTCTATCAAGGGACAAGTGACTGGAAGGACCGCCGTTTGCGCGAGTACCGGCCCGAAGTCGTGAAGGATTTCCTTTACTCCGGCGGGAAGGCGGAATGAGGATTCCCCGGGAGCGCTTTACGGGCTCCGGAAATGGTTCCCCCGGGGCTGTCATCCTGAGCGGAGCGAAGGATCTGCGGTTCACCCGACCAGCGCGAAATCAAGCAAATGCAGATCCTTCGCTCCGCTCAGGATGACAGGGCGCGCTCCCCTCAGCATGACAGATGGGCTTTTCCGCAGCCTGTTTAAGTCGGAGGCATCATATAATGAAACGGCGACTATTCCTGCAAACCACCACCGCGGGGCTAGGTGTGTTGTCAGGCTGGCCGCGCAGGAGCGAGGGGACTCCCTTCCCGGCCGTCGTAGCTCCGCTTGCTCAGAACCCGCCTCCCGACGATTATCGGCCCCCGGATTGGCTGCGGTATTCGCGCTCCGTCTATTTTGAGGGCTATTGCCCCCCGGTGTTTCCGCAGGTGAAGGACTTCGATGCCCGGCGCATCGTTGAGCTCACCGCCGAAATTGGCGGAGACACGCTGCGATTTCAGCCCATCGGCTATCGCGCCCTCTACCCGAGCAAGCTCTTCCCCACCTATGCGGAGTTGGGCAGCCGGGACCTGATCGACGAGGTCTCGCGGGAATGCCGCCGGGCGGGCCTGCATCTATACTGTTATTGCATTCTCGCCGGGGGCTGGGATCGAATGCTGGTCAATGACCCTCGCTACTCTCCCTACATGCTCCATGGCCCGGATGGCAAGCCCGATACTGAGCGGAACACCGGTTACGGCAACGCCGAGCAGATTTACACCTGCGGGACCGGGGAACCCTACCGGCAAATGATCCGCAAGCTGGTCCCCGAAATCTGCGCGCACGACATCGACGGCGTTTATTTCGACGCGCCCAGCGGCTATCGGAACGTCTGCTTTTGCGAATCTTGCCGGGCAGGCTTTAAGAAATTCAGCGGCATGGACCTCGATCGTCTGCGCAACGTGCACGGCCTCGAAAACCTTCCGGACAACGCGGACCTGAAGGCTCTCAGCGCCTGGTTCGATTGGGCCAACAAGCTGACCGAGGAGGACCTGATCGACCTCCGCAAAATTATCCACGGGAGCGGGAAATTCATCCTTTGTCACAACGGCGGGACCTGGAGGCCCGGGTCGTTTCATTCGCAGTACCGCTACTCGGACGGATTTATGGTGGAGTACAGCGAGCAGTTTTATCAGCGCCTGCTGCGGGCGGTGATGGGGGCATCGATGGCCCGGCCAACCCGGAAACTGGCGCAAACCTATATGGGGAGTTACGACGTGGCGGCGAACGGGGAGCCACCGCACGTCCGTCCCTGGGCAACGCATTGTCTGAACCTCGAAGACGGAGACGAGATCCGCATGGAAGGCTTCGCCGACCTCGCAGGGGGAAACATGCCCCTGTACTGTATCGTAAACCGTCTTTTGTACGGAATCGGGGACGGCTCGACGGAACCGGTGAAGGAAGTCTTTGCGCTGGTGCGCCGCGCCGAACCCATCCTGAAGGATACTGTGCCGTTATCTTACCTGACCATCGTCCCCACCGCCGAATCCCTGGAGCTTTGGCGAACCAAGCGCCGCAGTTGGAACATGGTGATGAGCGAAGGTCTGGCACTCGCCCTTCTCGACGAGCGCATCGCCTTCGACGTGAGTCCCAGTACGGAACTGACTGAGAAATGGCTCGAAAGCCAGCAGGCCATCGCGCTCTGCGGCGCTTCCGCCATAAAGGACGACGATGCTCGTCTGCTGGCAGATTGGGTGAAAAAAGGCGGAGCGCTGCTGGCCACCTACGATTCCGGCCTCTACAACGAGAAAGGTGACTTGCGGCAAGACGGCGGAGCGTTGCGGGATATCCTGGGTGTTGACATGCAGGGAGAAGCCCCGGAGCCCCGCGCCGACACCTTCTATCGGATTACCGAATCGCATCCGGCGCTCGGGGAATATAAAGCGGGAAGAATCGTGATGGCCGACGCTAAGCTGGTGCCCATCATCCCGCGCCCGGGGGCAACTGTGGTGGCGGAGTGCATCAACCTCGACTTCCAAAGAAGTTTCGGCCCCGCAATCGTCGTCAATCAATATGGTCGAGGGCGGGTGATCTACGTCGCAGGCAGTCTGGAGGCCCAGTACACCGCCACCCGCGTGATTTCGCTCAAGAGAATGCTGGCGTCCATGGTGCGCTACCTGCGAGCCGATGCACCGATGCCTTTTAGCCTGGCCGCGCCGCGCGGGGTTTACGGAATACTCCGCCGCGCCCCCGGCGGAGACTTGGTGCTCTGGGTTTGCGCCAATGTAGGTTTTAAAGATGCAACCGTCGGCCGTATGCGGCAGGATTATCTGCCCGTCCCGAACGTGTTGGCCAAGGTCTTGCTGCCGGAGGGACGACAACTGAAATCGGTCGAGTTGTTGCGCGCGAACCAAACTGCGGCGTTTACAATGGAGGGCGCATATGCCGTCATTGCGCTCCCTGCCGTACACATCGCGGAGGTCGTGCATTTGAGTTTTGCTTAAGGCATAAGACGCCGGCTCGAGAATCGGAAACTCCGGTCGAAGTGGAACCATGAAGGCCTCCTGCCATTTTGCGTTGCTTCTTGGGGCGGTGCTGATCCCAACCTGGGCAGTTTCCTCGAGCTTCGAGACTGGCGTGATACAACGCTCGGATGGCGGTTCCTTCCAACTCAACACTGTGCCGGCCGTGGCGCGCCTCTCAAGCGGCAAGCTGCTGGCGGTCTGGTCGGTGTATGCCAAACCGGAGTGGCGGGGCCGCATCGTGGTTGCCGCGTCGAGCGATGGAGGCCGCAGTTGGTCGGCGCCTCGCGAAATCATCAAGACCCCAGGCATGGACGACGCCGATCCCAATTTTATGGTCGACGGCAAGCGCGTCTTCGTTTACTCCACCACCATCCCGCAAGGCATGAAGCGAATCACGGGCAGCAAGGTGTTCATGGTACGGAGCGACGATGAGGGCGCCACCTGGACGAAATCCGTCGAGATCCCGTTTCCGTACAAATATTTCGTCGGCAAAGTGCAGAACGGGATCAAGCTGATGGACGGCACGCTGGCCATGGGATTCTCCTGGGACCTCTGGGCGCAGAATGACAATCCCGCCCGCACCGAAGGGGAAATGAATCTCGCCTCCGGGGTGCTGCTTTCGAAGGACGGCGTGCATTGGACCCCCTACGGCCAGATTCACGCGTGGCTGGAGAAGATTACTTCCTTCTCGACCAACGGCCTGTGCGAGCCCGCTCTGGTGCAGTTGGCGAATGGCGACCTGCTGATGATCCTGCGCACGGGAACAATGTTCCACCACGAAAGCCGCAGCCACGACGGCGGACTGAGCTGGGATCCACCGCGCCCCTCGAAAGTGATCGGCCATAACAATCCCGTCTCGCTGTGGAGGCTAGAGCAAAAGCCGGAGGAAATCATCGTCGCATTCAACAATTCGCCGATCAACCGCTGGCCGCTGAGCGTGGCCATCTCCGCGGACGGTGGCTCGGTTTGGACCAAACCGCGCGACATTGCGGCGGGGAATGGCCTGGATGTTTCCTATCCCGGCATCACTCAGGCGCAGGACGGGACCTTCGTCGCCGTCTGGCAGTTGGAACTCGAGGAGGGCGCGCGCGAGGAGATTCACTGGGCGCGATTCTCTCGCGCCTGGGTGCTGGGGGAGGAGCCATGATCAAAGCGACGGCTCCGCCAGATTCGTTAGCTCCACCGTAGTACCCGCCCAATCTCGGACGCCGCTGCCCCCTGCCAAGGCTCGGCTCCCATCAAGCATCCCGACCACGCTATCTCCGCCTCCCGTGCGCTGCTGCCATCCGGCTTTCCGAAGCGGCTGGATAAGGTACACGATAGTGGACTAATGCAGAAGTTACTGGTAAGCTGTCATAGCAAAGGGACCCTGAAGAAAATCCAAGCACGGCCACCACGAGAGCGACGCTGTTTGCCGCCCAGGAGGCGTCATGGCATGCGAACAATCAGACAACGAATTACGCCGCATTTTTGGTGAACTGGGATTCGTGGCGCACTCCGAGCCTATGGTGTGCGTATTGCGACAAGCCGCCAAGGCCGCCTGCCTCAGTGACATCACGGTGCTCCTGGAGGGGGAGACGGGGACGGGCAAGCAGGTGCTGGCCAATGCAATTCACCGCCTGGATCAGAAACGGCGCTTGCACCCCTTCGTCACTCTGCATTGCAGCACCATCAACGAAACCCTGGCAGAGAGCGAGTTCTTTGGGCATCAACGCGGCGCCTTCTCGGGGGCTGTGGCGCACCGCAAAGGGCTCTTTCAAGCGGCGCAAGGCGGGACCTTGCTTCTCGACGACATCAACGACCTTCCGCTCAGCCTGCAAGCAAAGCTGCTGGACGTATTGCAGAGGAGCGTGGTGCGAGCGGTGGGCTCCGACCACGAAGTGCCCATCGACGTGCGCATCATTGCCGCATCCAATCGCCCTCTCGCGGAGATGGTGCGCCAGAAGCGATTTCGCGCCGACCTCTATTACCGCCTTAACGTCGTCCACTTGTCACTCCCGCCCTTGCGCGAGCGCGTTCCCGACCTGGGCGCGCTGATTCTCGAGTTCGCCCGCCGCCACCAGGATGTTTATGCGGGAATTACGGTGGTTGAGCCGGGGCTGACGGCTCACCTGGCCTCCCAAAAATTCGAGGGCAACCTGCGCGAGTTGGAGCATTGTGTGCAGCGCATGTTGTTCAGGAAGACGGAGGGGACATCGTTGGAATTGAGCGATTGGATGGCCCAATATCCGAGCGACTCTAATGAGGCCAGTCGCGATCCGGTGCGCGAGGCTGCTCGAACCCTTTGGGGGGCGATGTCTCGTGACGGGGTGCCCTTTGCCCTTGCCCTTCGCCTGACTGAGAGGCACATTCTTGAGTTCGCCATTTCCAGCAGCCCTCGTGGCCGGCGCGAGCTCGCCCAGCGTCTGCAGACCAGCGAACGAACTCTTTACCGGAGGCTTCAATCCCACGGCCTCAGCCCCCGCTTAAGTGCCTAACGGACATACGGAGACCGTGAAATGTCGATCCGAGTGAAGGATATCGCCCTGCGAAGGGGGGCTCGCGAAAAAGACGCCGGACATCATTCCTCGCTTCGGTCTCCCGAACGTCTGTCATTCTGAGCGAAGCGAAGAATCTGCAGTAGTTTGGCTTGAACCGAAACTGCAGATCCTTTTAGCAGTTCACCCCTGAGCGAAAAAACTGCAGATTCTTCGCTCCGCTCAGAATGACAGGCGAAGGGCTCAGAATGGCACCGACTTTCATCCCCATGATGGGCCGCAGTTCCACGTGCACCCGGAACGACAGCCCAGGATCTTTCGGACCAAATCTGGCACGGCGGGCTGTCACTTCTGGCAGTTGACCCTGTCATTGCCTTAATCGCGGGAAAACCAGGCCCACGCTTCTCGTCTCGGCTGAATCGGCGGCCGGTTTCCAGCAATCTTCCGCCGCCACTTCTGGCGGCTTGCGCGCGTGGCCGGACAACTCCTTCTGACCAACTCAGTGTTTCTAATCTCGCCAATTACCTGATTTCAATCCAATATTCCACCTTTCCCAGTCAGTTTCGTTCGAAGGGCGGCAGGTGGCTATTGCCGTGCTCACTTTCCCGATCAATTGGGGACAGGAGGAACTCCGACGCGCATTGGCGACCAGGTTAGGTTCCGTGCCTCGAGTGTCTTTCTGTGGCCCGAGCAAAGCTCGCTTGCCGCGCCGCCTGAAGATGCGGAGATTGAAGGTAAGGTGATAGGGTTCTCCGATTCGGGAGGTGAACGGCGCGTCTTCGCTGTCATCGAGGTTGTGAAGACTCAGGCCCTCATTGTCCGCGTCAGTGAGCTGGAGGTCGTCGAACCAGGAGGATGAGACATGCCACCGGTATTCAACTACCCGGGTGTTTACATTGAGGAACTTCCCAGCACCGTCCACACCATCACCGGCGTTGCGACCTCAATCGCAGCTTTCGTCGGCTGGGCACCGCGAGGCTCCACAACCGAAGCAGTGCTGGTCCAGAGTTTTTCGGACTACCAGCGCGAATTCGGCGGTTTGGATGTGCGAAGTCTGCTAGGCTACGCTGTCTCGCAATTCTTCAACAACGGCGGCCAGCAAGCCTACATTGTCCGACTGGTTTCGGGGGCGGTCGCCACCGGGACCGCAACAGGCACGGCCGGCGCGGTAACCATCAACGTTACCGGCGGAGGATTGACTTTCACGGCCAAGAGTCCAGGCGCATGGTCGAACTCTTACGGACTCCAAATCTCTCCAGGCTCGGGAACCACATTCAACGTCGCGGTCGTCTATGCGCCCAACGGGAGCGCGGTGGCTACGCTCGAGAGCCACGCCAATATCAGCATATCGAGTGTGACATCCCTCTCTTCGAACTATGTGAGCGCCGCCACGACGGGCACGCCCACCGCGGACCCGGCGACCGGGACCTACATCCTCACGGGAGGGGCGGACGGCGATGGAGTGAACGTGCCGGGCGCCGTCGCGGCTTCCGTGAAAATCTTCTGCCCTGGCAGCACAACGAATGGCTTCAGTTTCACTGCAAATAGCTCCGGGGCTTGGGGAAACCTCCTGGCCATTGGCGCAACGCCGCAGGCGGGCGACTCCACGAATACGCGCTTCAGCTTGAACGTCGTCGCAGTCAATTCGGATGGCTCCCTCTCAGTCCTCGAGACGTTCAACAATCTTTCGGTCAACGCCTCAGACCCGTCGTACGTCGTGACGGTCATGAATGCGGATTCAAGTTACGTGTCGGCTGCCGTTCTCGGTTCACCTACGCAGGCGCTGAACAGCCCGTTTCCTCCGGCAAGTCCGGCCTCGGCGCCTTTCAGCACGCCGCCTTTTATGACAGGCGGCTATGACGGGGTGGTCCTGGACCCCACGGCGGACGGGTCGAGCGGCGGCCTGTTCATGACGGCGCTGAACGCCGCGGGAACCGGCACGGGCGGAGTGCGGTTTCTGGATAAAGTGGATATCTTTAATCTGCTTTGCGTGCCGGGAGAGTCGGAAACAAGCACGGTTTCGGCCCTGCAACAGTACTGCAACAGCAAGCGGGCCTTTTACATCGTGGACCCCCCCCAAGGGCTAGGGACCTCGCCGGCCACCGTCGCAAACCTTGTGCAGACGGGTCCGGCAGGGAGTGACAAAGGCAGCTTGACCGGGACGTATTCGATGAACTCTGCCTACTACTTCCCCTGGATAATGGCGCCGGATCCGTTGATTGGCAACCGGCAAAGGCTGTTTCCCCCTTGCGGCTTCGTTGCCGGAATATACGCTTCCACGGATGCCAATCGCGGAGTGTGGAAAGCCCCGGCGGGGATCGATGCCGGGCTGACGGGCGAGTCCGGGCTGCAATACGTCTTGACCGATGCCGAAAACGGTTCGCTGAATGTGCAGGCGATCAATTGCCTGCG
>Ga0335078_10007479_pt1 | contig 16190 bp, 14 predicted proteins | sample Lox_Sample_32_FD_206711 | JGI IMG/M metagenome (GOLD analysis project Ga0335078, IMG submission 206711) | Soil microbial communities from Loxahatchee National Wildlife Refuge, Florida, United States - Lox_Sample_3.2 | ecosystem: Environmental > Terrestrial > Soil > Wetlands | place: USA...
GGTTGCCCCATTGGGTGCGCATGATGCCGTTGATTGCGCCGCCGAATCCGGCGGCCACGAAGAAGACCCCAAAGAGCAGGCCGCCGGCCATGGGTTTCCACTTCACCCAGGCGGAAAGGGCCAGGGCCAGCAGCGAGAGGAGCAGAATCCAGATCCAGGCGCCGAAGAAGATGGCGTTGGCGATGCGCAGGTTCTGGGCGAACCAGCCGTTACCCTCGAGCGCGGCTTGCAGGATGTAGAGGAGCAGGCCGGGAATCCAGGTCATGACGGACATCAGGATGAGCAGCACGGAGAGCTTACCGAGCACGTATTCGGCGCGCGAGAAGGGCCGCGCTAGATACAGCGAGAGCGCGTTATTGGCCAAGTCGGGCGAGATTTGGCCGGGGCCCACGAAGGCCGCCAGGAAGAAGGCCATCATGCTCTGCCAGCCGAGGAAGTTGAGGAAGAAACGCGCGTTGATTTCGATCAGGTCGCGGATTTGCAGTATCTTCACCGCGCTGAGATTGTGCTGGATATAAATGATGAGCGCGAAAACCAGCGGCGGCAGCATGGAGACCAGGAAGAACATGCTGTAGAAGCGCTTGCGGCGCATTTCCTCGAAAGCGTAGCGCGGCAGGATGAGGAAGCGGGACCAGGTGGGCGTGAGCGGTCCATCGTAGCCCTTGTAGGCATGCTTAAACACCGCCATTGGGCACCTCCATGGCTTTCAGGAAAATATCCTCGAGCGAATCGCGCTTGTGATTGAGGCGGCGGATCTGCACGTTCTGCGCGGCGGCCAGGGCGTAAAGCTGGCGGATTTCGACGCCATCGGGCATGACCAGTTTCATGCGGCCGTCGGGGAAGGCGGCGGTCTCACAGCCCAGGTGCTCGATGGCGGCAGTGAAAGTGCCGTTTGCGCCGCGGGTTTCCAGCTCCAGGAATTTGCGATTGGCGCGGCGCTCTTCTTCCAGGTTGCAGGAGGCGGCGATCGAGCCGTCTTTGAGGATGAGGACTTCGTCGCAGCACTCGTCGACATCGCGCAGCAGGTGCGACGAGAGGATCAGTCGGAGGTCGCCGCGGTCGCGGATTTCCTGAATGAGCTGGATCATCCGGGCGCGCGCAGGCGGATCGAGACCATTGGTAGGCTCGTCGAGGAAGAGGAGCTTGGGGCCGTGCGCGATGGCTTGGGCGAGCTTGGCCATCTGTTTCATGCCCAGGGAGTAAGTGCCCAGATTGCGGTAGCGGGCTTCGCCTAGACCGACCCAGAAGAAGGCTTCGTGGGCGCGTTCCATGGCTTGTTCGGCGGGGAGGCCGGAGAGCTCGGCCATCAGGCGGACGAAGTGGACGCCGGTCATGGAGGCGATGAAGGAATCGTTTTCGGGCATGTAGCCGAGCAGGCTGCGCACGCTCTTGGCGTTGGTGCGGATGTCCTGGCCGAAGATGCGGGCAGTGCCGGAGAAGGGCTGGTGGAAGCCGAGGAGGGTGTTGATGAGCGTCGACTTTCCGGCGCCGTTGGGGCCCAGCAGACCGATCGCCCGGCCGGCGAGGGAGCCATTCAGTTTCTTCAGAATGGTTCGCTCGCCGAACCGGACTTCGAGGTTGTCGAGTTCAATTACTGGTGGCACTGGTTATGGGTACGAATATTAGAGCAACTGTGTTCCGTCCCGGAGGGCGGCCTGGGAGGCCGCCGCAGGCCGGGGACCTGCCCCACTTTAGTGTAGCTGTGTTCCGGGCTTTTCGAGCAGTTGCAGCAGGCTCATGTTACCGAAAGTGGTGAAGAGGCTGCCGCTGGTGGCGAAAGTGATGCGGTCGTTCCCGCCGTAGGCCGCGATCAGCGTGGGCTTCAGATTGGCGGCGAGCTGCTGAACGGCGGGCTGCTTCGCGAACTGCTCCATCAGCGGCGCAAGCGTCGAGGCATTGTAATAGATGGCCGCGGAGAAGTTGGCGTACTGGTCGTGCGGGATGAGCGCGGTGAAGGTCGCGGAGCGCGGCAGGGTGTAGCCGCTGGCGCGATTCTGAATGGCCGTGTCGAGCAGCGCCTGGCTGGAGCCCGCCAGCAGGTAGCCGTCCACGTAAGTGTAGCAGACGGGCGTGCCGCTCTGGTTGGAGAGCGTGTAGTACACGCGGCCGTCGGCGGTGGTTTGCTGGAGTTCGAGTCCGGGCACGTTGGCGGCATGCAGAAGCTTTTCGACAGCCGCCTGCAGCTTGACGGGATCGTACACCTCGACGGCGATTTTCCAGGAGGGGAGGGGCAGCAGCGGGCCATCCTGCGCCATGGCGACTTCGCCGCCGAGGGCGGCGGCCAGGTCGTTGCGCAGATCCACGCCGACGAGCGATTGGACTTCGGCCACGTGCTGCTGGAAGGCCGGATTGGCCGACTGCATGGTCATGATCTCGTCGATGATGGCGGTGGGCTGCTTCACGGCGGCGGCCCAGGCCAGGGTGGCTTGCGGGGACATGAAGTCCAGCGCGTCGAGCGGCGCTGGGGCGGCCAGCCAGGAAGCCACGCCGGTGCGCTGGCCGTTAAAGATGAGGGCAGCACGCGTTTCGGGGGCGCCGGAGTTGCCGGTTTGCTGCACCATAAAGTACTGCACATTCGGCGCGTGGCCGTGACTAGCCGGGGCCATCGCCTGCACATCCGCTGCGAACAGCAGGCCGACTCCGGCGTTGTAGGCAGCGGCGATCTGCGATCCGAAGCCGGTGGTGGCGAAGGTGGTGGGCGCGCCGGCAGCGATTTGCTGGAGCGCGGCGGCATCGGGCGAGAGCGCCACCAGATGGGGCAGGACCAGCAGGACACATTGGCCCTGCGGGATGGTCCCGATGGCGGACGGATCGGCCACGATGCGCAATTTCCGAGAGTTTGCGCCGCTGGAGAGTTTGGCGACCTCAGCTTCGGCGAACGCCGCAAAGCCGGGCTGCTTCAACTCCGCCATGACGATGGGCTGGCCGGGGTGGCCGCTGGAATTCAGGGCGGCGGCGACGACCATCTCGTTACCCAGATAGCCGCTCATGGCACTCATGTCGGCGATCACCTGATCGACGTGATTCTGCTGCCACCATTGGCTGAGGGTAGGGTCCTGCTGGATCTTGGGAACGAAGACCTGCTGCACCTCGGCAAGCGCCTGGCCGAGATTGGGGATGCTGGCGTAGACCACGGTCGTGACGGGCACCATGCTCAACAGACTGCTCGCGTAGCGCGGGGCAGGGAAATGATCCTGGTCGAGCTTGGCGTTAAGGGCGGTGACGGCGTTGAGCATCGCATTATACGCGCCGGCGTTCTGGCTCCAGGCGATTTCCTGGGGGGCCGGCGTTGCGCCCATGGCGGAACTGGTGGCTACCTGATCGCCGGCGTGCAGCACGCTTTCATGGCGGTCCTGGGCGACCATCACGGCGCCTTCGATCACCGTAACACGCGATCCCTTGAGTCCGCTGTTCACGCTGAAGATGGTGCCGGTGACGGCAACATTGCAATCGCGCGTGGAGACATAGAGGTGGCCGGTGTGGCGCTTGGCGGCCTGAACCAGGATGGCGCCGCGGTCGAGGCCAATGGTCAGGTCGCGGCCACGTTCGGAGACCGAGAGGCCGGAACGTTCGCGCATTTCGACGTGGGAGCCGTCGCGCAGGCGCAGCATCGCGTGGGAATCGCGGGCGGCGCGGATGGTCACTCCCGCGGGCACTTCTGCGCCGCGGATGAGGGGGACCGTGCCGGTATCGGAGACGCGATAGATGAGGCCATCGGCGGATTCGACCACGGCTTCGGGACCGCTGTACGCGGGCCGCAAGGTCCAGAATCCGAGGCCGGCGGCGGCGATCAGGGCGGCGGCTATGGCCCAGCGGAATGCGGGTACTGTGGACCACGCGCGCCTGACGGGACTGGTGGCTAGTGGTTGGTGGCTGGTGGCTGGTGGATTGGCTTTCAGCGCCCGGTAGCAGGCTACGCATTCGTGGGTGTGGTCTTGCAATAAGAGTGTCCGGGCCGGGCTTAGCTTGCCGGCCCGGTAGTCGGGAATGAGGGCCTGGAAGTCGGCGCAGGTGTGCAGCGTGGCGTGCTGCGCGAGGCGCTGCTGGACGCGGCCGGCGGCGGCTTCGATTAGGGCGGGATCGAGGGCTTCGCCCCGGATTTCGGCGATGGCTTGTTCCAAAAGCGGATCGAGGTTCGGATCTTGCGGCGTCATCTGATTTCTCCCATGTATGACTTGAATTCCTGCTGGATGCGATCGCGGGTGCGGGACAACGTGACCGCTACGCTGCCAGGCGTAGTGCCAAGGGCTTGGGCGATTTCCGGATTGTCGCGGCCTTCGAAGAAGCGCAGGGCGAACATTTCGGCGGCCCGTGGACTGAGCCGGGCGACGGCCTGGCGCAGCCAGCGGCGGATTTCGTTGGACCGCTGCAGGCGATCGGGAGCAAGCGAGGGATTTTCGGAAAGTAGGGGGGCCACGTCATCGAGGGGGACTTGCGGCGCGGCCTGCCGGGAGCGGATCAGGTCGAGCGCCGCGTTTACGGCTGAGCGCCGCAGATAGCCTTCCATGTTACCGACGGCTTCGGCGTCCGGTGGGCGGCGCAGGAGGCGCATGAAGACGGTCTGCAGGACGTCTTCAGCGTCGCTGGCGTTGCCCGTGACGCGGTAGGCCGCGCGGAACACGGTGGAGTGGTGCTCCCGGAAAACGAGATCCCAGTCCGGCGATGGGACGGACTGGTGCAGAGCGGCGAGGACGGGCTCGAGTTGCGCGGTGGCCTCCACGTTTTCTTTCCTCCCTTGCTGTTCATTCATGAGACGGCTCCGGGGGCGGATGTTTAACACGCCCGGTAGGGATAACGGCGGGGGCAGAGGAAAAGTTCCGGGGCGGCGCCTGCCCTACCGCATAAGCTTCGTGGCGAATAGTGCCGATCACTACTACAGCTATGAAGTCGCTGAAGAAGATTAGCGCCAAACTGCTGTTGGCGTTCGGCACCGTGCTGGCGTTGGTCATGGGACTAGGTTACTCCTCGCTTACGGCTGTCGGAGGGCTGGGTGGAGCCCTGGATGTAGCGGTAAACAGGACGGCCAGGAAGTTACGCCTGGTCGGAGACTTGCAAGCCGGTTTCCAGGAAATGCGCGCCGACGCAACCAAGGTGGAGATCTCGCTGGTCAACACCATGATCGGGCGGGTGAACACCCGCCAGCAGAGCGCGGAATCCACTTGCGGCAGTTGCCACACCTCTGACACGGTAGAGACTCAGCGGCAACAGTTCGAAGCCGTGGCCACGCGGCTCGGCGCACAGATCGCGCAGTTGCGTCCGCTGGTGGCGGGCGACGGCGAAAGGCAGGCCGAAGATGTACTGGAAACCGGAATCGCGGAGTGGCTGTCGCTTTACCGGCAGTACCTGAAGCTGGCCGCCGATCGCGACTTTACTGCGGCACACGAGGTCATGCTGGGCAAAATCTATCCGCTGGTAGAAGGCATGGACAAGGCCGCCAAACAGCTTGCGGCCCAGCAGTTGGAAGTGCTGGCGGCGTCCGGCCGGGAAGCCCGCGCGCAGGTTTCGGCCAGCCGCGTGGTGGCCTGCGTCCTGATCGCTTTGTGCCTGCTGGCGGGGGGCGCCGTTCAATGGATCGTGCGGGGTGTGAATCGGGTTCTGCGGCAATTCGCGCGTGAGATGGCGGCCATGAGCGGCCAGGTTACCGACGCCGCGCACCAGCTTGACGCCAGCAGCCAGTCGTTGGCCGAGGGCGCCAGCGAGCAAGCCGCCTCGCTGGAGGAAACGTCCGCCTCCGCCGAGGAGGTGCAGTCGACGACCCGCAGCAATTCGGGGCATTGCCACAGCGCGTCGGCGGCCACCGGGCAGGTGAACCGGCAGGTCGGCGAGGCGAACCGGAGTCTGGGCCAGATGATCGAATCCATGCAGGCGATTAATGTCTCCAGCGGCAAAATCTCGCAGATTATCAAGGTGATCGATGAAATCGCGTTCCAAACCAACATCCTGGCGTTGAATGCCGCGGTGGAAGCCGCGCGGGCGGGCGAGGCGGGCATGGGTTTCGCGGTGGTGGCGGATGAAGTCCGCAACCTGGCGCAGCGCAGCGCGCAAGCGGCGAAGGATACGGCGGCCTTGATTGAAGAATCGATTGCGCGGTCCAAGGAGGGGAGCGCGAAGCTGGGCCAGGTGGCGGAGGCCATCCAGGCCATCACCGGAAGCGCGGCCGAAGTCAAGGGGTTGATTGACAAGGTCGGTTCCGCCGGGGAGGAACAGTTCCGGGGCATCGAACAGATCTCCCGCGCGTTGACCCAGATCGACCAGGTGACCCAAAAGACCGCCGCGAGCGCGGAAGAGAATGCGGCCGCAGGCAAGCAGTTGAGCGCGCAATCGGATGCCTTGCGGGAAGTGGCGGAGAGGCTCTCGGCGCTAATTTAGGGCCGCCGGCGGCGGCTGGAAGCTGGCCCTTAGACGCTAAACGAGCTGCCGCAGCCGCAGGTGGACTTCACTTGGGGATTGCTGAACTTGAACCCGGAGCCTTCTAGGGTCTCCACGTAGTCCACTTCGGCCCCGTCCAGGTAGAGCAGGCTGGCCTGGTCGACGAAAACTTTCAGACCGCCGAAGTTGTAGGTCTTGTCCAGCATGTTGGGTTGGTTCTCAAAGGCCATCGAATAGCTGAAGCCCGAGCATCCCCCGCCCACCACCGCGATGCGCAGTCCGGCCGGCTTGGGCTCTTGCGAGTCCAAAATCTCCCTCACCTTGCCGACTGCCTTCTCCGTCAATTGCACCATATGAACTTCCGACTCCTGTTTGAGAACTTGTCCCGCTATGCCCGCCATTATAGCCCACGCGGACCGGGACAGCTAATTAAGTGGATGCCGCCAAAGCGCTTAAGTTGCGGGAATCTGCTATTTTTGGGGTGGGAAGTTGAAACCGCGGGCGAGCGGTCCGCGTCGGAATCGGTGTATGGGAACACTGACTGGCGCGTTGCCACTCCCCGGCTTCGGTCTCGGGATAGCGGCGAAAACCAGAGTGGATTACCTGAACACCCAGGAAGGCGCATTGGTCCGGCGCGCGCAGGCGGGCGAGGAGGCGGCTTTCCGCGAAATCGTGGAAAAGTATCAAGCCAAGGTGTTCTCCATCATCCACGGCATCGTACGCCAGCGCAACGACGTGGAAGATATTGCGCAGCAAGTGTTTGCCAAGGTCTACGTGTCCATCAAGAACTTCGATTTCCGGAGTTCCCTGATCACCTGGATCTACAAGATCACGGTGAACGAATGCTTCGACTACCTGAGAAAGAAGAAGGTGCGCAAGCTGGTGTACGAGAGCGATTTGAGCGAAGAGGAAGTCCGCCGCGTGGAGAACGCCGATCCCGCGATCGATCGCCAGCCGGCCGCGGACCTGGATCTGGCGCGCCGGGACTACGTCGTGAAGCTTCTCAGCCGGGTGTCGGAAGAGGAGCGCATGTTATTGATGATGAAGGAAGTTGAAGGGCATTCGGTGGAAGAATTGGCGCTCATGACGGGGATGAACGAGAATACCATCAAGGTAAAGCTATTCCGGGCGCGGCAGAAACTGGTGAAGGCCGCGCAGCGTTTGGACAGATTTCCCAGTATGGTGGCCGGTTGAGCAGCCGATGGAGCGGATCGACGCGGCTGGATCCGCGCGCATGAGTTGAGTGCGAAAAGAAAGAGGTTGGTTCCCCGGAAGCGGGCAATTCGTAATAAAGACCCGCGCGGGGAAGAGCAGGGAACTGATTTTGTAAGGGAAGAAAGCTATGCATGCGGTAATCATTAACGATATTGAGGAGTACTTGAGCGGTAACTTGCCGCCTTCGGCTCTGAACCGCTTTCAAGCCCATCTGGAAACCTGCGGCACATGCCGCCGGGAAGTTGAAGAGATTCAGGATTCGGCCGGGCTGCTGGCGTTTCTTAAGCCTGCGGTGATGGTGGATGCCCCTCCCAGTTTCGTGGCGCAAGTCATGCAGACGGCCGCAGAAAGCGCGGCCCTGTCCTTCTGGACGGTGTTCGGGGATTTCGCGTTCGGGCGCCGCGTGGTGTTCGCTTCTTTGTTGACACTGGCGGTGCTAGGCACAGTCCTGGTGTCGCGGGAAGAGGCATACGCCCCCAACCCAACCACCCCTGAGGCCGTGATGGCCGACGCCACGGACTCTCCGAACGCCGGTCAGATGCTGGTGACGCTGGCAAGCTATGAACCATAACCTGCTGGCGAAGACGACCGCGCTCCCGTTTTGGGAATCTCCCAAGTTTGCCGGCGCCGGGGTGTTGCTGCTGGTGTTCCTGTGCGGGGCAGCCGCCGGAGCCGTGGCCATGAACCTGGGAGCGCACACCGTTCTGCATCCGCACCCTTTTTGGGACAACAGCGCCAAGACCGAATACCTGAAGAGTGTGACCAAACGGCTGGATTTGACTCCGGATCAAGCGGCCCAGATGGCGAGCATCGTGGACGACTTTGCGAAGTACTATCAAACCGTCCTGTCGGATGGCAAAGCTCGTATTTTTAACATCTTGAACGACGAGCAAAAGCGCAAGTTCGAGCAGATGTTGAAAGAGCGGCCGCGCTAGGAGGGCGCAACCTCCCCACCCGAAATTCAGGCCACCAGATGGATACGGTTGCGGCCTTCGCCCTTGGCGCAATACAAGGCCTTGTCGGCGGTCTGCAACAGCGCCTTGGCGGATTTCTCTCCGGTGTACTGAACGACGCCGAAACTGGCCGTTACCGAACATATGCGGCCATCGGGTGAGCGGTACTCCAAGCGCTCCCATTGCTCCCGCAAGCGTTCCATGAGCTGGCCGGCACGGTCGCCGCCGGTATCCGGCAGGACGATGCAGAATTCGTCGCCTCCCAATCGCCCGGCGACATCGCTCTTGCGTATGCCGCCGCACACGAGTTTTCCGAAAGAGGCCAGGATCTCGTCGCCCGCCGCATGCCCGTAGAGGTCGTTGATGGACTTGAAGCGGTCGATATCGCAAATGCACACCGACAAAGGCTGGCCGGTACAGGCGGCATCGGTAATGGCGAAGTCAAGCTTGGTCATTACGCTATGACGGCTCGCCAGTCCGGTTAAGGCGTCATGCGCGACATGGTATCTGGCGCGGTGGAAAGCGGCCTCCACCATGGATAGGTCGTGAAAGATGACGGCCAGCGCCACCGACAGCAGGAAGAGCGCGGCGGCGCAGCTCAGCATCACCATCCATTGCAGGCGGCGGCTACTCGACTCCTGTTGGGCAAAGCGCGCCGCCAGCACTTCCTGCTCCTGGTGCTCCATCTCCTGAATTTCCTGGCGAATTTCTTCCAGGTACTGCGGGCCCCGATCGAAATCAAGAATCCGGCGCGCGGCTGGAAAGCCCTGGTCATGCCCGATCTTGAGCAGCGCTTCCACGAGGTCCGCGCGGTGGAGAACCAGCGGCTCCAGTCTGTCGATGCGGGCTTGTTGGCGGGGGCTACCGCCGGTAATCTTGCGGACGGCCGCGAGCCGGTGGCGGGTTTCGGTCAGGGCGGCGGAATATGGGGCGAGATAAGATTCCTGGTCGGTCAGCAGGAACGCCCGCAGTTGTGCGTCGGCCTCGGTGACGCCGGCAGTCGCGGCTTCCAGGTGGGTGAGGACCTCATGAGTGTGGGCCACCCAGCGGGCATTCTCGACCAGTTTGGTGGAAGACTGATAGACCGCCATACTGATGCCGATCAGACAGACGGTCAGCCCGGCAGCCGCCGCTTTGATTTCATAGGTTGCGAGCAATCGTTCAGAATAGCACGTGGGGCTGGCCGGGTTCTGTCTCTTTTGGTTAATCGGGGCAGCAGTCAGAATGCTGTTTGGATCTCCTGCGCCAGGGCGGCGATGTCGCCTTCCATGGGCCGGTCGCGATCCAGAAACGCCGCCACGTGCCGCACGGCGTCATAGACGCGGCGGCTGCCGCGGCCCAGCCGCTGGGGGCCACCGCGGAGGTCCACCGCTTGGGCCGCGGCCAGCAGCACCATGGCGGTGGCGTGGCGCAGGCACTCGAGGGCATCGGCGGCGGTCACCGCGGAGTGCATGCCCAGGCTGACCACATCCTGGTTGTATTGCTCGGTGGGCAGGGAATGAATGGAACTCGGGCCGGCCATTTGGCGAATGGCGCAGGTCAGGCTGGTGATGCTCAACTGCATGCCTTTGAATCCGGAGTTGATGCCCGGCTCGGGCACCAGGTTCGCCGGCAGGCCGCCGTTGAACTTGTCGTCCACCAGCACGGCGAAAAGCGCATTGGCCCAGTTGGCTTCAATGGCGAAATCCAGCTTGAGCGTATCGAGCAGCCGGGAGATATGGCCGCCATAGAAATTGCCGGCCCGGTATACACGGCCGGTTTCGGGGTCGATGAGGGGGTTGTCGTTGGCCGAGTTGAGCTCCCGCTCGACGACGGCGCGCGCGGCGTCCAGGGCTTCCCAGGCCGGGCCGAGACCTTGCGGCACACAGCGCAGCGAATAACAGCGTTGAATGAAAGACTCGGTAACCAACTTGCTGCCGTCGACGAGCGCCAGGACGTGCGCCGCCACGGCGATCTGGCCCGGATGGCCTTTGCTCTCGTGCACCCAGGGCAGGTAGGGCTCGGAGGGTGCTTCGAGCGCCTCGATGGACAGCGCCACTGCGCCCAGCAGCGCGCGCAGCACGCGCCACGCATCCAACCACACCAGCGCGGCAAAAGCGGTCATGGCAGTGGTGCCATTGATCAGCGCGAGGCCTTCCTTGGGGGCGAAGCGGATGGTGGCGAGGCCGGCGGCGCGCAACGCTTCATCGGCCGGGACGCGGCGGCCCTGGTAATCGACCTGGCCCATGCCCATCAGCGCGCGCGCGATGTAGGCGGAAGGCATCAGGTCGCCCGAGGCGCCCACCGATCCATACCGCGGCACCACCGGCACGATACCGCGATTCAGTAGCTCCGCCAGCGCCGAAACCAGTTCCCAGCGCACCGCCGAAGTGCCTCGCGAAAACGTGGCCAGGCGCAGCAGCATGGCCGCCCGCACCACGTCGGCCGGCAAAGGAGCGCCGGTGCCGCAGGAAAGGTGATTCATCAAATTGTGCTGGAAGCGTTCGGTTTGCTCGGCATCCAGCGAGAATTTGATGTTGCCGCCCACGCCGGTGTTGACGCCGTAGATCCGGTCGCCGACCGCCAGGCGCTCCTCCAGTTTCAGGCGGCCTTGCCGGATCCTGGCGCGCGCCGGTTCGGCAAACTCCACGGGCGTCGCGCGGCGAGCCACGTCTTCCACATCTTCGATAGAGATCGGGCGAAAGCCCAGGACCAGAGTGTTTGGCATGATTGTATTCCGCGGCAGGCGCGCTTATTCGATTGTAAAACTATGACGGGCCTCGGCGGTCTGGCTGCCCACGCCATCATGCGCGGTGATGAGCAGAATGTAGTCGCCGGGGCGGGTGTCGGGCTTGGTGGCCAGGCTGAACACGGCGGGCACGTAGCGTTTGGGATAGAACGACTGGCTGCGGTCGTCGCCGGCGTGCGGCTGCGTGTAGATGGTCTTGCCGCTGGGCGAAAGTACTGCAACATCGTAGCTGACGTCTATGGCGTTGCTCTCTCCGTACTTGAAGCCGATCATATCGAAGCGCGCCCAGACCGCGTCTCCGCGGCGGTAAACGGCCTTCGGCAGCGCCTCTCGGTCATCTTCCCCGCGGAGGAAGCGGAGATTGCGGATCACCAGCGTGTCGCTGGGGTCCACACGGCGCCCGCGGACTTCGAAGGGGACCTCCTTGGTGGCCGTGGCGTTGGCGATCAGGTCGGTCACGGAAATGGCGATTTTGTACTCGCCCGATTCGGCCAGCGGCGGGATGACGATTTCATGGCGGACGGTGGGCTTCCAGTTCTTGTCCTCCGGAGCCAGGGTTTCTTCGATCTCGGCCGCCACCGGCGCCATGAGGCGCACGCCGTGCGGATCGAAGGCCTCCAGCTTGTAGCTGAGGTGGACGCGGTCGACCGAGGAAGCCGCAAAGCCGTCGACCTGGAAGCTGAAGAACATGGTTTCGCCCGGGTCGTGTACAAAGCTGTTGGGTACGGCGGCGCCACCGTCGCGATCGGAGACCGTGGGCCTGACGACAGCTAGGGGCGTAGCGGCCCCCCCTAGCGAAGCAGCCAGCAGGAGCGAGAGGAAGACCGTGTGCTGGGCGCTGGGTGCTGGGTGCTGGCAAGCGGCGAGCATGATCGTCCTCACTGCGGCGCCGGCATGTCGGGCGCGTCCGACGCGAAGTGGAGCGGGATATCGATATCGTAGTTCTTCAGGCTGGTCTCATCGGCGATCCGCAAGCGATAGTGTTTGGGCGGGACGTCGAAGACCACCACTCCCTGTAGTGTTTCGGCGGGCTTTAAGCGCCGCAGATAACCGGTCCAGTCAGGGACCTGGTCGCCGTTGGAGAGCTCGGGGTAGGTCTGGCCGGCATCGTCCAGCAGAGTCAGGGTGGGGACCATGAGTTCGGTGGAGCCGCCATTCACCACGCTGAGGCGGATGAGGAAGAAGCGGTCTTTGGGCACACGCGCGTCGGGTCCTTGCCCCAGTTGGGTCTTCCATTGATCTTCAAAAACGATATAGACCAGCGAGCCGGCGGTCACCCGCTCGCCCATGCGGTGAAGCTGAATCTCCGACGGCACGACCGGGGCGCATCCGGTACCGGCCGCGAGGCAGGCTACGGTGGCGGCGGCCAGGAAGGACTGCAAAGTGTGCATAGACGAATCTTGCGCCGTCGAGGTGCCGGGTGTCAAGCCGCAGCGGCGGCCGGGCGGCCGGGCAGTGGAGGCAAGCCCTGGGATCAGTCTCTCAGGCTCATCTTGCGGGAAATGAACAAAGCGATCTCCAGCGCCTGCTCGTAATTGAGACGGGGATCCAAACCGGATCTGTAGGCCAGCTTCAGATCGGCCTCGCGCAGTCCGCGTGCGCCGCCGATGCACTCGGTCACGTCCTCGCCGGTGACCTCGATGTGGATGCCGCCCAGGCGGTTTCCGCACGCCGCATGAATATCGAAGGCCTGGTCGATCTCGGCCAGGATCTCCTCGAAGTTGCGGGTCTTGATGCCATCCGCGGTGGTGCGGGTGTTGCCGTGCATGGGATCGCAGGACCACAGCACGCTCCTGCCAGTGGAGTGCGCGGCTTCGATCAGCGGCGGCAGGCAGCGGCCGATCGAGTCCGCACCGAAGCGATGGATCAGCGTGAGGCGGCCCGGCTCGTCGCCCGGATCGAGGATCTCTACGATTTGTTTCAGCGTGTCCGGCTGCATTCCCGGCCCGACTTTTACGCCGACGGGATTGCGAATGCCACGGAAGAATTCCACATGCGCGCCGCCCGGGTCGGCCGTGCGCATGCCGATCCAGGGGAAGTGCGTGGAAAGGTCGAACCAGCCCTCCTGCCGGGGCACACGGCGGGTCTGCGCCTGCTCGTACGGGAGATGCAGGCCTTCGTGGCTGGTGAAGAAGTCGATCCATTGCAGTTCGCCCGGATGGACGCCCATGAGACTCTCCATGAACCGAATGGACTCGCCGATCTGGTGGGCGATGCGGCGGTACTCTTCGGCCATGGGGGAATCCTTCACCCAGTCGAGGTTCCAGTAATCCAGGCGGGCCGGATCCACGAAACCGCGGCTGACCAGGGCGCGAATGAAGTTGAGGGTTAGCGCGGCGCGCTCGTAGCCGCGCAGCATCAACTGCGGGTCGGGCGCGCGCGCGGCGGCGGTGAACTCGGGGGCGTTGATCAGGTCGCCGCGATAGCTGGGGAGGGTGACCCCGTCGCGCGTTTCAAACTCGTCGGAGCGCGGCTTGGCGTACTGGCCGGCGAAGCGTCCCACCCGGATCACGCGCCGCTGGCCGCCCAAGGCCAGCACTAGACTCATCTGCAACAGGATTTTCAGCTTGTTGGCGATGGTGCCGGAGTCGCAATGATCGTAACGCTCGGCGCAGTCGCCGCCCTGCAGCAGGAACCGCTCGCCGCGCGCGGCCTCGGCCAACTGGGCGCGCAGCGCGTTGATTTCCCACGAGGTCACCAATGGCGGCAGCGTGGAGATCTCGTCCACTACACGCGCGACTTCGTCTTCGCGCGGGTATTGCGGCTGCTGTTCGGCGGGCCTGGATTTCCAGGATGTGGGCGACCACTCGGCCATTCAGCCAACAGCTTAGCAAGTTTGGCTGGCGGGTTCGTGTTGCAGGGCGAAGAAGGGCGCTTATTAGCCGGTCTGGGGATACTGACTGACAGAAACCGCTGCCTGACGGTCGCGGCTCGGTAATAGTCGCGTTTGATTTCGCGACGTTTAATGAGCCGGGCCCAGAGGGCACCCCGTCATCTCGTCTCGACGAGCCCGTTCCAGCCGGCGTCCAGCACGAGCTGGGCGCGCGGTTCACTTCGCGATTCAGCGATCAGGCGGTCAATGTCGTCTTCAGTCTTTTTTCCGAGCGCCATCGCTCGTTCCTGCCCGTATCCCATGAGCTTCATCCACGAGCGGTCTTCCAAGTACTGCTTCACGGCCTTTTCCAGCAGTTCGGCCGGCTCCTTCTGATGGGCGCGGGCGGCATCTTCCAACTGTCTTGCCAGTTCGCCGGATAGCGGCGAGTTGGTTGTCATGGTGGCGTCGTCCGCTGTCGGCTGTCGGCCGCAAGGATGCGGCCTCTTCTTCAAAATGGTGGTGCGGGGTGGCCGAGCGGACCGGGAGCAAGAGCACCTCGGAGTCCGCAGGTCGTAAAAGTTGCCGGACCAGTCCAGAGCGTCAGGTTTCACATAGGACTAGGGGTCCGGAGCACCCATTCGTCCCTCTAGAGGCGTGGGGCCTGAGATGGCTCTCAAGGTAGCTGGGAAATTCGGATGCGTTCCGGTATTCCCAGATGAGCGCCTTGCCCGTTGAACGGAGCTCTTGCTTGAACGCCTGGACGCTTTGGAACTGTTCCGCCTCATCCGGAGAGGCAGGACGGCAGGGAGCGCTGCAAAAGTAGAGCATGACTTGCGGTGCTCCGTTGGCCTTCCAAGCATGAATGGCGCACCGGACTTCGTGCTCGGTGCCAGAATTGGCATCACTTACCGGCGTACCGAACCTGCTTCCAGAACATACCAATCAGGACGGCACTGTCCTCAATGCGCAAGCGTTCATCGATTAACCCTTGAGGCCCCTTGGCGTGCAGTCCTGGGTGGACATCCGTTTCCCACCGCCATAGCTCTAAAACGCCGGAAGATCGGCGTCTCGGAGCGTCTGGTTGACGGAGTCGACGACCTCACCCGCTGCGTCGCGCTCGGCCCGAACGTCGGAGGGAGAGGCTAGTACAACCCAAAATGTCTGCTTGAAGGCCATATTCAAATATAATGCGCCAAGCGCGGCCGAACATAGGAGATTCAGGTTGGGCGCGGCGCTGCCTATGCGCCATCCACATGTGACAGCAAGCGGTGGCAGCCTTCCTGGAATGTATCCGGCTCCGTGAGCAGGCTGAGAACCAGGAACGCCTCGGATTCGAAATCGTAGAAGAAGCCGGGCTGCACCAGGACATTATCTTTTTCCAGGAGTTCGAGCGCCCACTCTTCTTCGCGGCGGATGCGCGGCACTTGCAGGGCGGCGTACCAGCCGCCTTCGAGCGCCAGGATGCGACAGGGCGAATCGGCGGCGATGGCGGACTGGAGCCAGGCAAGATTGGCGCGCACGCGTGCAGCGATCTGCGCCTGCATGCCTTGGCCCAACTCCAGCAAGCGCGCGGCGGCTTGCTGGACGGGCGAACTTACAGAGAGATAGGTGTCGGCGATCCACTCCAGCTTGTCTGTGGCTTCGGCGCGCGCGGCGGGGGGGCCGGAGACAACGATCCAGCCTAGCTTCATTTGCGGCAGTCCTGCGATTTTAGATAAGCCGCTCATCGAAAAGGCCAGCGTCCCGGTGGCGTCGGCCAGCGTACGCACGCGTTGCGGGTCTTCAGCGAAGGCATAGTCGGCGAAGACTTCGTCGGAGATGAGAGGGAGTCCGAGTGACTGGAGAAAAAGCAATTCGTCGCGCTTGAGGAACGATCCTGTGGGATTGTTCGGGTTCACCACGACGATGGCGCGCGTGCGCGGGGTGATGGCCGCGGCCAGCGCGTTACAGTCGATGGACCAGCCGCCGTGGTAGACCAGCGGATAAGAAACCACGCGCAGCGATTCCATGGTGGCGAGAAACTCGAACAGGGGATACGACGGCCGCGGCACCAGCACTTCATCTCCCGGATCGGCCAGCAGTTTGAACAGATACGCATACGCTTCGCTGG
>Ga0335078_10007481_pt1 | contig 16187 bp, 16 predicted proteins | sample Lox_Sample_32_FD_206711 | JGI IMG/M metagenome (GOLD analysis project Ga0335078, IMG submission 206711) | Soil microbial communities from Loxahatchee National Wildlife Refuge, Florida, United States - Lox_Sample_3.2 | ecosystem: Environmental > Terrestrial > Soil > Wetlands | place: USA...
AGCCCTCCGTCATACACCGGGACCGTGATGCCGAGAAAGATCGTGCTGCCGAACTGGTTGCCGGTGACATTGAAAGTCCCCGGGAACTGCTGACCGATTGGCGGAATGGCCGAGAGGTTGAGGTGTCCAGTGTTGTAGGTCCCCGTGGCGGAGAGAAACAGCTTCGGCAGGAACTCGGCTCGCGCTGCCCGCACGTTCTCCTGACTCGCCTGTTGTGCGGCGTAAGCGGCGAGCACATCCGGCCGGCGGCCGAGGGCGTCCGCGACGATGTGCTCGATCGAATCGGAGTCGGGGTTCGGCAGCTTGTGCTCGGGAAGATCCGCAATCCTGAGGCGGGTCAAAGGCGAGATGCCCATCGCTGAGATCAGCGCGAGGTAGGCATCTTGTGCCACCCCGTCGGCCTGCACCTTGAGCAATTGCGCTTGCGCGGTCGCCTGGCGCGCCTGCGCGACCTCGACCACCGTCCCGACACCGTGCGCGTAGCGCTCCTCGGCGGCGACCTGGACCCTCTGCGCATTCTCGAGCGAGCGTGCGGCCGTCTCGACCCGTGCCCGTGCAGCTCTTTCCGTGTAGTAGGCGAGGCTCACGGCGTAGATCACCTGCTGGTGCGCGGCGTTGAACCCGATGTTCGAGATGACAGAGGCCTGCTGCGCGGCATGGAGGACCGCGGTACGCTCGCCGAAGTCGAACAGCAGCCATTGGAGCGCGAGCGCCGAAACCACGCCATCCGTGTCGTTCACGTTCACAGCCGGAGCCGAGCTGTTGTTATGAAGGCTCTGGTGGCCGCCGACGACGCTCGCCGTCAGATTCGGAAGGTAGGCACTGCGGGCAATGCCGGCGGCGAGGGCCGCCTCGCGGGCTGTGTTCCAGGCAGTGCGCGTCAGCAAATTGTTGGACTGCGCGAGGTCGATGAGCTCGGCCAGTGAATGGGCGTGGTCGGGGTCGATCCCGGGAGGCGCCGGAACTTTTCCCAGCGCGGCATTGGCGGGCAGCGTGTAATCAGCTCCTGCGGCGGTCGCGGACGGTGCCTTGCCGGGAACGATTTCACCGCCCTCCGTCGTGGCCGGGACCCAGGGCCGGTCGGGGCGAACGGGAGCCAGGTCGAGCGCGGAAGTCGCGCAGGCTGCGAGCGCAACCGAAAGCATTGCAAGGAGGGCGCACCGGTTAGATCGCGACATGGCTGGCCGCCCTGGTGTGCACCCTGTCTCGCCCAGGGGGCGGGCTCAAGGCCACGAGCTCCTCCAGGCTCTCGAGAGGCGTGCGGATCAGCTCGGTGAGCGGGCGTGCGTCGGGCGATGCGTGTCGATCCGCCGCTACGCAGCGCGCGGCTGCAGCCGTCTTCGGCTGCTGGCCGTCAGCGTACTCGGCGGCCGCGGTGTTGCCTTCGAGTGCAGGACCGGGAGGCCGACCGCTGGCGCTTAGACGATCGGCCAACACCGCCAGTCGATGGGAAATGTCCGCGTCAAAGCTGGGCTCGCGTCCTGCCTGCAGCAGCCACGGCCCTTGCAGCGCGCCGATCTCGCGCGCCACTCGCCGCCGCACGCGAAGCCATCCTTCGGCAGGCCGCATAGCGGGCGGCTCATACCGGGCGAGTTGCAGATCCTGCTCGAGCGTCCCGAGTGCTCCTTGCACCTCTCCAGCGAGCGAGCGCCGCGTCGCGGCCGTCGCCGCGGCCGCGAGCGCGCTCAGGCGGCGCAGCATCGTCGCAATGGCCGGATCGATGCGCCGGGCCACGCTCACCGGCCATAGCCGGGTGAAGAGCAGATAGGCCACGACGTTCCCGAGCAGGATGCCGATGATGCGGTCGCGGGCGATGCTCAAGTCGAAGGCGGGCGAGGGACCCTGGATGACACACAGAAAGAAGGCGAAGGCGATCTGAAAGCCGGCATAGGCAATGCGCGGACTTCCCGCTGCCACCCAGGCGGAGGCCAGTGCGCCGAGGAAGACGACGCCGAGCAGCGCCTGGATCGAGGTGAGCGACGGGAGGACGTAGACGATCGCGGCAAGGCCGGCCGCGGCGCCACTGAGACAACCGACGATCCGCAGGGTGAGCTTCTCGATGGTCTCCGCGGCCGTGCCAAGCGAGACGATATAACAGGTGATGAAGGAAGTGTGGATCCCCGGCCAGTCAAGGAGCGAATACAGCACGTAGCAGAACATCGCAGCGCCGGTGGTCTTGACCGCATAGCGCAGGTACTCGGGATTGCTGAAAGCGTCGGGCAGAAAGAACCCCGAGGGTGGCGCTGCCGGTGGCCTCGCCGGCTGCGCTGCCGGCTGTGGCGGTGCCTGTGCGGGTGTCTGCTTCGGTGCCACCGTTGCCGGCCGCGCGGGCAGCGCATCGGACCGGGGCGGCTCGGCGAACTGTGCCAACAGCTCCCGCATGCCGGCCCAGAGCTCGGCGGACCGGGGTGGGAGGTGGGCCGGCGCCGCGTGGCCCTCACCGAGCGCGATCTCGATCGGATATCCGCCTTTGAGCAGGATTTGCGCCATGTCTTCCAGCGTTTGAGCGAGCCGCTTGAGTAGCGGGCTGGGAAGGAGTCGCGCACGCTCGTGACTCACGACATCCACCCATGCGAGGAGCGCCGTCGTGGATTGCACGGCTTGCCGGAGCGCCGCGATGTCCTGCGGCGGGGATGTTTTCTCCGCCGCCGCGAGCTTCAGCCAGCCTTGAATCTCACCCATCCCCGTGCGCAGACACTCAGTGAAGCTGTGTTGGGTGCACTCATCGGGCTCCCGCAGCACGGCGGCTGCGACTCGCAGGCGTTCGGCGAGCGCGCGCTCGGCGAGCCGGCGCGGCGGCGGGCCGAGCAGCAGGTTCACGACCAGGGACACACCCGCTGGCATTCCAACAAAGAGCCACGCATAGAGCATGGCCCGGGTGGCAAATTCCCCGGAGTGATAGGTTCCGAGCACATCGAGCCCGTACCCCACGATCAGCGTGATGACTCCCCCGAGCGGGCGTAGCTTGCTGGCGAAGGCAACGAACAGGAAGCCGATCGAGAACGCACTCATGGCGGCCACTCGCCAGAGCGGTACATCCATCACGAGCATGGCCAGCAGGATGATGAGTCCGATGATCAGCGTGATGAGGAGCGTAAACACCACATTCAGGACCAGGCTCTCGTCCCGGTCGGGCTTGTTGAGGAAGAAGACGACATAGGCGGTGAGCGCCGCATCGGGTGTTTGATAGATCTCAGCGATGAGCGTCGTCAGTGCGCAAATGAGCGCGAGCTTCACGGCGAACGCCAGGCGTCCGGGGCGCGGCGCCAGCAGACGCAACAGCTCGGCGCCGAAGGCGCGGCGCGGCTCAGCCGATTCGGCAGCGGTGATCATCTGCAGGCCGCGCCCTGCTTGACCTCGACCACCGCACTTGCGCCGAGCCTCATGAGCAGCGGAGGCGGATTGGCGAGCCGGACTCGCACGGGAAAGCGCTGTGCGACCCGTACCCAGTTCAGCGATCGCTCGACATAGGGAACGGAGCGCGGCAGATTGATGCGCTCCTCATCGAGTACTCCCCACCCGATCCCCTCGACGACGCCCTTGATCGCCCGGCGGCGATCGATCATGGAGTACGCGCTCACGCAATCGCCGATGGCTATGGCTTTGAGGTCAGTCTCGCGGAAGTTCCCGACCGCATACCAGGCTTCGGTATCGATGAGCGTGAACAGCGCCTGCGAGGGGATCACCATCTCACCTGACACGACCGACAAGCCGACCACGCGCCCGGCGTGCGGCGCGCGCACGGTCGTATCCTCGAGCGCGCGCCGCGCGAGCGCGACCGCCGCTTCGCGGGCCCGTACGACGGCCGTTGCATCCGCCTCGGTACCGATGGCCCGCAGTGCCGCGGCTTCCTGCTCCTGAGCTTGCCGCACCGAAGTCACGGCATCATGTTGTGCGACCTGTGCCTGGTCGAATTGCTGTGTCGGCACGAAGCCCTGCTCTGCCAGCGGACCAAGCCGCTCGACCGTGCGCGCGGCGAGCGCGCCGTTCGTCCGAGCGCGTCGGGCCTGTTCACGGGCGACGGCCGCATTCGACCTCTCGGTTGACAGCACCCGCCGGCGCGTATCGAGCGTCGCCTCGGCGAGTGCCAGATCGGCCTCGGCCTGCGCGAGCGCAAGACGATACGGCAGCGGATCGATCTGAAAGAGAAGATCACCTTTCGCGACTGTGCCGTTCTCAGTGACCGCAATCCGGATGATGCGGCCGCCCACCGCGGCGGCCAGGTGTACGACGTCCGCGTCGATCGTCGCATCGTCGGTTGAAGGATGGCTCGCGATGCGGTGCGCGGCGTAGACACCGGCCGCGACGGCAACCGCGATGATCGCCAGTGAGATGATCCGGCCCCGCGAGGTGGAGTGATGCTCGCCGGCCCCCTTCATATTTCGAACCAAAGCAGCCAGCTGAGGATTGCCACCGTAAGTCCGCCTGACAGGCAGACGAGCAGTTGTAACGGGAGAATCCCGCTGAGTCCCGTGGCGAGCAGGGCCATCCGCGCGCCGAGGGCCGCCAGAATGCCGATGCCGGCAAACAACATCCAGGCGGGAAAGAATGCCCCGAAGAGCACGAAGGAGGGTGCGCCACGCAGCGCGCAGCCGCTCATCGTGACCGCAACGAGCACCATCAGCGCTAGGCCGGCGCACCCCCTGAGGTACCGCAGGACTCTTGCGCCATCGCCGTATGTCCGCGGCTTGAAGTGGGCTGGTTGCATCGCTCCTCGCTCAAGTGGAGCCGCCGTATGTCGATGAGTTGCTTGATCACTCCGCCTGCTTGCGCACGCCGATCGGCTCACCGGTACCGTCGAGGTCGCCTTGAAAAAAACCGCGGCGGCCATGGGCCGCCGCGAACCTTCCCGACTGTTGCGGGAAGCGGGGGTATCGGGTGACAGGCCGCGCAGGCTGGCAGCGAGGGCTTGTGGGCAATGCAAGGCGCGTCACCGCGGGACGACGTGGCGTAAATGTGGCCGCGCCGCCCGGCATCGCAGCAAGGAATGCGATGACCAGAAAAGATGTGCCCGCTCCCACTTGCGTCCTCCTGCCGATGCGCGACCCGCTCGGCGCTTACATCCCGGCCCTGTTTCGGTTCAGTGGGACGGTTGACCAACGTCGCTCGCAGTTGGCTCACCGATCCCCATTGATGCGATGCCGCCGCCGGTCAATCGCGTGCCGCGAGCCTCGGCCCGACCGACCGCGGCTCAGCCTGAGCCACTTCCGAGGAGTACGCCTCGTGGACCCGAGACGGACCTTGGCTGTCAGGGGCAGGGCCCGCGTGCCGATGCAACATGCACGCGCTCCCGCCGCAGGCAGTGGGCGCTTGCGGTGAGCATCTCGGGCGCGCGTGGCCAAAAATCTCCATCGGTCCGATAAGCGCTCCGCACCGCTGCAACCAACGCGATGCTCACCGACCGCCGCTTACCGGCAGCTCTCGGGCACTCACTCGAGTTGGGCGCGGTATCGCGCGTACCGGTAAGGCAGCGGTGAGTCTTTAGATCTCAGCCTGCGGGCAACGTACGAGGAGGTCACCGGAAATGGCTTTACGCATGCGGAGCTCTGTGCCGATAACGCGACCCGGCATCTCTTCCGCGGCTCGCCTGATCGCCCTCCTGGCCCTCCTCTCCGGCGGCCTTGGCGGTTGCGAACGTGGCGTACTGGACCCGGTCGGACCAGTAGGTGCGGCCGAGCGGGTCGTCCTGCTCGATGCGCTCGCCATCATGCTCGCGATCGTCGTGCCGACGATTCTCTGCACGCTGGCGATCGCGTGGTGGTACCGAGCCACTAATCGCCGCGCCGTCTACGCACCGCAGTGGGCGTACTCCGGCCGCCTTGAGCTTCTTGTCTGGTCGATTCCCGCGCTGGTCGTGGTGTTTCTGGGTGGCATCGCCTGGATCGGCTCGCATGACCTCGATCCCGCCAAGCCGTTGAGCTCACACCGTGCCCCGCTGGAAGTCGAAGTGGTCGCACTCGATTGGAAGTGGCTCTTCATCTATCCCGAGCAGCACATTGCCAGCGTCAACCGCCTGGTCGCACCGGTCGGAACGCCCGTGCACCTGCGGCTGACGTCGGCATCGGTCATGAACGTATTTTTCGTGCCGCAGCTCGGAAGCGAGATTTACGCCATGTACGGCATGGTGACCGAGCTCAATCTCCAGGCCGATCGCGCCGGGACATTCCATGGCCTGGCCGCCCAGATCAACGGCGATGGTTTCGCTGACATGAACTTCGACACGCGTGTGGTCTCATCGCGCGAGTTTTCCGATTGGGTCATCGCCACGCAGACGGACGGACCTGCGCTCGATGATCCGACGTACCGCCTGCTGCTGCGCCAGTCCTCGAAAGTCCAGCCCTACACCTATCGGGCCGTCACCCCGAACCTGTTCGAAGCGATTGCGTCCGGGCAGTTGCCCCCAGGGGAGGGACCGCAACTCACCCAAGCGGGCCCCGACCTGCGCTCGATAAAGGAGGAATGAGATGCTCGGCAAGCTCACATGGCAGGCGATTCCGTTCGATCAGCCGATTCCGCTCTACTCCGCGGCTCTCGTGGGCCTGGTGCTCGTGGCTGCGCTGCTGTGGGTGGTCGTCAAAGGCTACCTGCCCTATCTGTGGCGCGAGTGGATCACGAGCGTCGATCACAAGCGCATCGGCGTGATGTACTGCGCACTCGCTCTCGTGATGCTGATCCGGGGGTTCATCGACGCCCTGATGATGCGCTCCCAGCAGGCGCTCGCCTTCCATTCGGCCGGGTTTCTTCCGCCCGAGCACTACAATCAGATCTTCTCCGCCCACGGCACGATCATGATCTTCTTCGTCGCGATGCCGTTCGTGATCGGGCTGATGAACTTCGCCGTCCCACTGCAGTTGGGCGTGCGCGATGTCGCCTTCCCGACCCTCAACTCGGTCGGATTCTGGCTGACCGCCGCCGGTATGCTCCTGATCAACATCTCGCTCGTGGTCGGCGAGTTCTCGCGCGCCGGCTGGCTTCCCTACCCGCCGCTCTCCGAGCTGCAGTATTCCCCCGGCGTGGGCGTCGATTACTACCTCTGGGCGCTGCAGATATCCGGCGCCGGGACGTTGATCGGCGGCATCAATCTGCTGACGACCATTCTCAAGACGCGCGCCCCGGGCATGCGTTACAAGCGCATGCCGATCTTCTGCTGGACCGCGCTTGCCGCGAACCTGCTCATCGTTGCGGCCTTCCCGATCCTCACCGCCACCCTCGCCATGCTGCTGCTCGACCGCTACCTCGATTTCCACTTTTTCACCAACGAGGCGGGCGGCAATCCAATGATGTTCGTCAACCTCATCTGGGCATGGGGCCACCCCGAGGTCTACATCCTCATCCTGCCGGCATTCGGCGTGTTCTCGGAAGTGGTCTCGACGTTTTCGGGAAAGCCACTCTTCGGCTATCGCTCGATGGTCGTGGCCACCATGGCGATTTGCATCCTTTCGTTCATGGTCTGGCTACACCACTTCTTCACCATGGGTGCAGGGGGGGATGTGAACGGATTCTTCGGCATCATGACGATGATCATTGCTGTCCCGACCGGCGTGAAAGTCTTCAACTGGCTGTTCACGATGTACCGCGGACGGGTGCATTTCAGCTCCGCCATGCTCTGGGCCGTCGGCTTCATCGTGACCTTCGTCATCGGCGGCATGACGGGTGTCCTGATGGCGGTGCCACCGGCCGACTTCCTGCTCCATAACTCGCTCTTCCTCGTTGCGCACTTCCATAACGTCGTTATCGGCGGGGTGCTCTTCGGAGTGTTTGCGGGCTACACCTTCTGGTTCCCCAAGGCGTTCGGCTTCACCCTTGACGAGCGGCTCGGGAAAGCCGCGTTCTGGTGCTGGATCGTCGGCTTCTATGTGGCTTTCATGCCGCTCTACGCAGTCGGCCTCCTGGGAATGACGCGTCGGCTGCAGCACTATGATCAGCCGCAGTGGTATCCGTGGCTGCTCGTCGCGGAGGCCGGAGCGCTGCTCATACTCTGTGGCATCACGCTGCAGGCTGCACAACTAATCGTCTCCATTCGCTCGCGACGCGGCCGCGCCGAGCCGACCGGGGATCCATGGGATGGACGTACGCTCGAGTGGGCGACTTCTTCGCCGCCGCCGCTCTTCAATTTTGCGGTGCTGCCGAACGTCAAGGGCGAAGAGCCTTACTGGGGAATGAAGCGTAAAGCGATCGAGGCGCTGCACTTGAGTCCCGAGCCGGCCTACCAGCCGATCGAGGTTCCGCGCAATTCTCCGACGGGGTTCGTGACCGCATTCTTCGCTGCTGTGCTGGGATTTGCGCTGATCTGGCACATCTGGTGGATGGTCGTGCTGGCGCTCATCGGTGCCTATGCCACGTTCGTCGTGTTTGCCTGGCGCGATGTGGCGGAGAGCTTTATTCCAGGTGAGGACGTAGCGCGCATCGACCGTGCGAATCGCTCGGCTCGCAAGCTTGCGCTTGCGGAGATCCGCCCATGAGCACGCCCGAGATCGCGCTGCGAGCGCCCTCCTCCCCTGCCGCACTCAATCTGCGCCCTGCCCCGGTGCTCGCCGCTGACGAGGCCACCGGGCGCGGCGAAGGGGGCCCGGCTCCCAAACGCATCGTGGTGGGCTACGGCTTCTGGATATTCCTGTTGTCCGACATCATCATGTTCTCGGCGTTCTTCGCCGCTTATGCCGTACTCAACGGTGCGACGGCGGGGGGGCCTACCGCCGCGCAACTCTTCGACCTGCGCAATGTGCAGATCGAGACCGCCTGTTTGCTGCTCTCGAGCTTCGCGTGTGGCGTCGCGACCACCGCCGTCGAGCACGGCGAGATGCGGGTCACTCAGCTCGCGCTGCTGGCCACCGGGCTCCTTGGGCTCGGCTTTCTTTCGCTGGAAGTGCACGAGTTTGCCGGGCTGATCGCGCGAGGCGCCGGGCCCTCGCACAGTGCGTTTCTCTCCTCGTTCTTCGCCCTGGTCGGCTTACACGGTGCCCACATCACCGTCGGTCTCCTGTGGCTTGCCACAATGATGGCGCAATTCCAGGCCAAGGGTTTCCGCGCGGACATTTGCCGACGCTACTTCTGCTTCAGCTTGTTCTGGCACGCCTTGGACATCATCTGGGTGGCCATCTTCACCGTCGTCTACCTGATCGGAGTACGCACATGAACGATATCGTGGCGGACGCCCCTCGCGGCGGCACGGGCGATCTCGCGCCGGGTCAGAAGGCGGGAGGCCCACGCGGCATTGCCGCCGGCCTGGGCAGCTACCTCGTCGGACTGACACTCGCCGTCGTTCTCACCGTTGCTTCGTTCTGGGCTGCTGAGACGCATTTGATCTATGGCCCCGGCGTATCCGTTGCGCTCGTCACACTCGGAATCGCACAGATCGGTATTCACTTGGTCTTCTTCCTGCACCTCACGACCGCCCCGGACAACACCAACAACGTGCTTGCGCTCGCGTTCGGGGTTCTGATCGTCTTCTTCGTCATAGTCGGTTCGCTCTGGATCATGGCGAATTTGAATCACATGTCGATGCCCATGGATCAGCTCATGCGCATGCAACGGTGAGCGATGATACGGCGGGCGCGACGAGATCGCTGCTTCAAACACGACCCAATGAGTTCAAGAGCTCGTCCAGTCTTCGACGCGCAGCGTATCAATTCTGCGGAATTCTCGCGTGTTGTGGGTCACCAGAACAGCGTCCAACGCTACCGCGTGAGCAGCTATCAATGTATCCAGCGGTCCCATCGGAGTACCGCGCTTTTCGAGCGATGCGCGCAGCTCTCCGTAGCTTTCCGCCGCCGCGCTGTCAAAGCTCGCGACCTCGAGCGCCAGCAGGAACTCGGTAAGCGCCGCCTGGGCTTCATCGCGGCGCGTGCTCTTCGCAGCACCAAAGGCGAGCTCGGCGAAGGTTATCGAGGAGATCCCTACTTGTCCGACGGATTTGCCGCGCAGCTTCTTCAATACGCTGGCAGACTTCCCTTTGATGATTGCGATGCACGTGTCGGTGTCGAGCATCCATTTCACTGCAACGGCTCCCGACGGTCGGTGTCGGCAGGCTGCTCGCGAGTCTCCATGAAGTCCGCCGGGAACTTGGCCAGACTCTCTATCAATGTCTCCCACGATCTGGACTTCGGTAACAGCACGACAGCGCTCCCGACGCGCTTGATGAACACCTCGCGGCCAGGAAAGCGAAACTCCTTCGGCAAACGTACCGCTTGACTCTCGCCGTTTTTGAACAATTTTGCGGTCTTCATCGGAGCACTCCACAAATATATATTGTAAGTATATATGACGGCAGAAGAAAAAGCCACAAGCGTACGTATGCCGCCGGAAGATCCACATAGTAAACACCACCAGCGCGCTCACGCAGTGCAGGCCACGGGCAGTATCAAGCCCTGCAAGTGCCGGACGAACGAGGGTGGACGTCAACCCGCACGAACGCCCGGCTTAAGCGACAAATGCCATTTTCGATGGCGACCGGCGTGTGGGTCTTCTCGGCCAGCGCAATCACGTCTGGTTCGGTTGACGAACTTGCGGATGACGCGGATGGCGCTGACGGCATGTCGCTGATCTCTACCTTCCGATGATCCTTCTGAACCTCTCCAGACTGTCGCGATCGTCGAAGTGCGCGCGACCGAGAAGCTGCCGCCTTCGACGTCTCTCGGTACCGCGTTCAATCGCCGACAAGATCAGAGCGCATGACAGGAGCAGTAGACCAACAAATGCATTGATCGCGGACATTGACGGCTCCATCAGTGGGGCGATTTCGCTTCGCCGCCCTGCCAGGACCACAGCATTCCGGCTTCGGGCTGGCCTAAGGGGCTGCAGCCGAGACTCAATCCGGGCTGCGCACGGTCGGCACACGGATGTGAAGTCAAGGCAGCCGATGCGAGGCCGTCCGGCTGCCTCGCAGCACGCGCAGCCCCGTGCATCGGTGAGCCCGGGGTGAGCAGCCGGGCACCATTTGCAGACGTTAATCCCGAGAGTGGCGATACAGCGAGGGGACCTCGTGAGTACCAGAGCGTGGCCGATCAGTTGACTAAGGCCCTCGCGACGGCGTGCGACCTCCGCCGCAGACGACTCCTGTTCCGAAGCTGGCATCGGGGGACACAGGAGAGTGATCTCGTGCTTGGGTCGTTCGCTGACACCTGCCTCGCAGGTTTTGACAGGGGCCAGCTGGAGCGCTTCGAGTCGCTGCTCGACTGCAGCGACCCGGATCTTTTCGACTGGATCCTCGGCGGGAGCGAGCCGCCGATCGAGCACGACCACGAGGTGCTGCGCATACTGCGTGCCTTCTGGGTCCGGCGCAAGCGCGCACGCCGGCCGATCGACCCATCCCGGATCCCCACAACACCTTGAGGAGCACGCAAGACATGCAACGTCCGTTGTCGCCTTTCATGTTTCCGACCTGGGCGCCGCTTCCAGATCACCTCCACCCTTTCGATCCTGCACCGGCTCACCGGGATTGCTCTCTCGGCAGGCTCGATCCTCCTCGCGTGGTGGCTCGTCGCCGTGGCAGCGGGTGGGCAGTTGTTCACGGCGACTCATGCTTTCATCGCCTCACCGATCGGCATGCTGCTGCTGTTCCTCTGGTCGGTGGCCTTCTTCTATCACCTGTGCAGCGGAATCCGGCATCTCGCCCGGGATGGCGGCTATGGCTTCCAGCTTCCGGACGCCTATCGCAGCGGCTACGCCGTCCTGGCAGCGACCGTGCTGCTGACCGCACTCACCTGGCTCTATGTATTTCTGGGCTAGAGAAATCGCTGATCAAGTCAGGAGACTGCGATGGCAAATGTAGACGTTGCGGCGAAGCACGCCCGGTCCTTGGCGAACTCGACTGCGCTGCGCGATGGAAGTGTTCTGCGGCGGGCAGGGCATCTCGGTAGCGCGCGCGATGGCCTGCAGGAATGGCGCCTGCAGCGTCTGACGGCGCTGCCCTCATCCCGCTCGGCCTCTACTTCGCCGCCTCGGTGTTGCGGCTGGCCACCTCCAGCCAGCTGACCGCAGCGGCCTGGCTCGCCTCGCCGGTTGCGGCCCTGCTCGTCATCCTCTTTGTGCTGGCAGGGCTCGCACACATGCTGGTCGGCGTGCGCTCGGTGTTCCTCGACTACGTCCACACCCGCGCGCGGCTACTGTTCGCGGAACTGCTCCTGCGCGCGGCCACTGCAATTCTCGCAGGCGGGTGCACTGCTCGCCGCCCTCAAGCATCGACGGGCGGCGCTTCGTGCCGGGACAGGGCAACAACGTCTACATCTTCCCAGCCATGGGCATGGCGATATACGCGACGGAGGCGACACGGGTGACCGAGGAGCTGTTCATCATCGCAGCGCGGGCTCTGGCGGAACAGGTCAGCGAGGAGAATTTGGCGAGCGGGCTCATCTATCCGCCCCAGAGCGACATTCTCCGCGCGTCTCTCCATGTCGCCGAACGGATCGCTGCTGGCATCTTCGATCAGGGACTGGCGCGGGTTCCAAGACCCGATGACATCCGGGGCTGGATCGAAAGACTTTTGTACAAGCCATACTACAAGCCGCTGTGATGCATGGCACGCTCCACTGGCCCGTGCACTACAAGATCGGGTTCTCGTCAAGGACCAGATCGGTTACTTGCACATTCGTCACTGTTCGGCGCGGGCAATGGCCCAGGTTGCCTCGCTGGCGTTTCGACTACGGCTGCGGGGCTTCTGTTCTCGCACCGGTTTTGCCGGCTCAGCCGAAGCCCCCAGAACCAACAAGGGAGCGGTATCGATCGAGGTGGGCTCACGGACGCGAGGCTCTCGAGTCGGCGCGGGTACGGGAGCCGGTTCAGGCGGTCTCGCCGCAGGCGGTGTGAGGATGAGTAGCGCAGCCGGAATGGCGGCCGCGACGAGCATCAAGCATGGAATGGCGGCCCATAGCATTTCCGCGGCCAACGATTGCCGCAAGTGCAGTCGCGCCTCGGGTCGGCGGCCGGTGCTCCAGATCGAAAAAAACATCGTCACAAAGACGCCCAGGACGAACAGGGCGCATAATCCAAAGACGATGACGCGCATGGGTTAGTCTCCATCCGGCACAAGCATGCGCTTGCCGCTCGCGTCGAAGGCAATGCGGATACCTTCCATCAACGGTGTCAGCACGGTCTCGGACGAGCTCATCGCCGACTTGTCGAAGGTCAGGGTGTGACCGAGCTTCTCCTTCTTGGCCCGCAGATACCCAAAAGAGTGGGGGGTGGGTGCCACTTCGCACGGCACCTTTTCGACCACTACGATCCCCGCATCCGACAGCGCGCGGAACTTGTCCGGGTTGTTCGAGAGGAGGCGAACGCGGCGTACCCGAAGCTCGTGCAGAATCGCCGCCGGCAGGCTGAAGTCCCGGTAGTCCGGGGCGAAGCCCAGTGCGCGATTGGCGTCAACCGTATCGAGGCCTGCATCCTGAAGGGCGTACGCCTGCAGCTTCGCGATCAGCCCGATGCCGCGGCCCTCCTGATGCTCATAGATCACGAGCCCGCGCCGCTCACGCGCGATCTCGCGCATCGCGCGGTGGAGCTGCTCGGCACAGTCACACCGCAGGGACCTGAACGTCTCGCCGGTGAGGCACTGCGCCTGGATGCGCAGGAGCGGAGCACCGCCATCTGAATCCAGATCGCCGAGGACGAGCGCGAGCGCCGTCTCGAGACGCCGGCTGCCGTTCGAGAGGTCACGTTCAAACGCCAGGGCGTTGAATACGCCCAGCAAGTGGGTAGTCGGGCAGAGGCCACCCGACGAACCGCACCGATTTGTATGGCACCCATGGCGTTATCCTCAGGCGCTCGCCCCTCGTACTCCCGCGTGCGGGCGGTCGCGATTTCCCAGGTTCCCCGGGAGGATCGGCTGGCCACGCTCTCAGGAGACTCACCGCTGCGCATGGGCTATGTCCGTGTCCGAGGGAGCGCCGCGTGCGCTCATCAGTGAGTCCGCCGTGAGCCGCCAACTCCCAGCCTCGCATCGAGACTCCCCTTCCTCTGGCATCGGGCCGTCACCACGAGGTAGCCAATGAACGACCACGCCTATTCGCTGCGCTCCGACCTGCCGATCGGCATCGCTGCGAGTGGTAATCGCCGCGAGACCGATTCCATGGGCGAGATCGAGGTGCCTGCCGACCGCTACTGGGGCGCCCAGACCCAGCGCAACCTCGTTCACTTCTCCATCGGCGAGGACCGCATGCCGAAGCCGCTGTATCACGCCTACGGGTATGTCAAAAAGGCAGCCGCGTTGGTCAACGCCGCCGCCGGCCGCCTGCCGCAATGGAAAGCCCGGCCGCTTTCAACCGGGGCCTCCTCTCCTTAACCATGATTCATACTCACTCGCTTGGCCGCGCCGCCCGATACCATGCGGGCGCTACGGCACTGGTGTCCGGTGCTTCGCGTTCGACGTTCCAGCAGCTACACACTCGGGTTGGGAGCATTGCCGCGGCGCTGGCCCGGAACCGTTTTGAGGTCGGCGATCGCCTGGCGCTGCTTCTCCCCAATGAAACCGAATACCTGGAGTTGATATATGCGTGCGCGTGGCTGGGCGTAACCGCTGTTCCACTGAACGCCCGTTTCTCGGCGAGAGAAATCGATCGAGTGCTTGCCGATGCAACTCCACGCGGTCTGATTCGGCATTCGACCTTGCCAGCCCCTACGCTCCGCCTTCCATGGCAGCGGGTGCTCGACCTCGAACCGCTGGAAGTTCGGGATGACTGTCGCGCGGCAATTTACGACCCGGAAGCGATCCTTGCGCTGATCTATACGAGCGGCACGACTGGCCGCCCAAAGGGCGTTCAGCTCACGCACGCCGCAGTGCTTGCGGACGTCGACCACGTCAATTACTGGTTGCCCTACCGACAAGGCGGTGTCTATCTGCATGCGGCGCCGCTGTTCCACATCGCCGACTTCCCATTCATGTTTGCTGCGCCAGCCTTCGGCACCTGTCAGGTCACCATTCCGAAGTTCGACCCACAAGTCTTCTGCGACATCGTCCAACGGGAGCGAGTCACGCGCACCGTCCTGGTACCGACGATGATCAATCTCCTGACTCAGTTCGAGGGCTTGGCAGACTATGATCTCAGCAGTCTGGTGGAATTGGGCTATGGCGGCTCTCCTATCGCACCCGAGCTGATACGCCGGGCCAGGCGGGTTCTGCCTCATGTGAAGCTGGTGCAGGTTTATGGGTTGAGCGAAACGGGATTCGTCACGGGCCTTCAGGACCACGAGCACATTGAGAGCAGGCTGCTGTCTTGCGGGCGCTCCTGTCCCGGAGTCGATGTACGTGTCGTGGATGCGTCAGGTAAGGATGTTCCACTAGGCAAACCGGGGGAGCTGGTTGTCCGTGGCGCGAACGTGATGCACGGTTACTGGAATAGCCCGGATCAGACCCAGCTCGCATTTCGACAGGAAATGTTTCGTACCGGCGATATCGGCTATCAGGATGCCGACGGGTTTGTCTTCATTTTGGATCGCTCGAAGGACATGATCGTCACGGGCGGCGAGAATGTGTACTCCGGAGAGGTCGAGGCCGTCATCTACCAGCATCCGGCCGTTCGCGAGGCGGCGGTCTTTGGGATACCGGACCCACAGTGGGGAGAGCTCGTGATGGCGTGTGTGGTGCTGAAGCCCGGCATCACTCTAAGCGCGGACGACTTGGTCGCTTATTGTCGCCGGTTTTTGGCCGGTTACAAGATCCCGCGTCGCATCGAGTTTTCGGCAAACGACCTACCGAAGAGCGGCTCGGGGAAGATTCTCAAGCGAAGCCTGCGCGAGCCCTTCTGGGCTCAGCAGAAGCGAGCCGTCAGTTAGGCGTCTCGGAAGCGTCGTGAGTCTGCTGCTCGGGCACCGAGGTGGAAGTCTCGATTCCAGTTTCGCGTGCCTACGCTACCGCCCGGTGATGACGGCCGTGATTCCGAGCAGGTCGACCGCATCGATACCTGAGCGTCAATTCCGTGAAAGCCTCAGAGACCCTTTGCGGTGATCATCTTTTCGAACACCTTCGCCTTGTGATCGACGACGAGATGGGAGTAACGCTTCACCATCGCGAGTGTCTTGTGCCCGAGCACATTGGCGATTTCCAGCAGCGAGGCGCCTTGTGCAGCCAGCCTCGAGCTCGTCGCCGAGGACGAGCGCGAGCGCCGTCTCGAGACGCCGGCTGCCGTTCGAGAGGTCACGTTCAAACGCCAGGGCGTTGAATACGCCCAGCAAGTGGGTAGTCGGGCAGAGGCCAC
>Ga0335078_10007482_pt1 | contig 16185 bp, 12 predicted proteins | sample Lox_Sample_32_FD_206711 | JGI IMG/M metagenome (GOLD analysis project Ga0335078, IMG submission 206711) | Soil microbial communities from Loxahatchee National Wildlife Refuge, Florida, United States - Lox_Sample_3.2 | ecosystem: Environmental > Terrestrial > Soil > Wetlands | place: USA...
CCGGAAATTTGATAGTGACCACTCCGAGCGACAGAGAAATCGCGATGACGCGCACCCTCGATGCGCCGCGCGAGCTAGTCTTCGACGCATGGACCAAGCCCGAACTGCTAAAGCGCTGGCTCTATGGGCCCGACGAGTGGCCGTTCGCGGTCTGCGAGGTTGATTTGAGGGTGGGCGGCGCGTTGCGTTTCGAGTGGCGCCACCGCGATGGAGGAGTGATGGCGCTCAGCGGCGTTTACCGCGAAATTGTGCCGTGCGAACGGCTAGTGTTCACCGAAATCTTTGACGACGACTGGACCGGCGGCGAGACGCTAGTGACCATGACCTTCGTCGAGCACGCCGGGAAAACGACGGTTACGCAAACGATACTCTATTCCTCTCGCGCCGCGCGCGATGGCGCGCTGAAGACGGCCATGGAGGAGGGTATGGCAATGAGCTACAACCGGCTGGCAGAGCAGCTGCTGTCCCCTGGCGCTCGTGGGATGGAAAAAGGCGCAAGCTGGTCTTGAACGTAGCGGTAGCTGCGACAGGCTCGGTCAATTCCAACGTAGGAATAAGGAGAAAGCGATGCAAAAGATTAGCCCTTTCCTGTGGTTTGACGGCAACGCCGAAGAGGCGGTGAATTTTTACGTTTCCATCTTCAAGAACTCGAAGATCTTGAATATTTCTCGATATGGAGACTCGGGGCCGGGACCGAAGGGCGGCGTGATGGTCGTCAAATTTCAGCTCAATGGACAAGAATTCATGGCACTGAACGGCGGCCCGGCATTCAAATTCACCGAGGCCATATCGTTCCTGGTGAACTGCGAGTCGCAGCAAGAGGTGGACGAGCTATGGGAGAAGCTGACTGCCGGCGGGAAAGAAATCCAGTGCGGATGGTTGAAAGACAAGTATGGCTTGGCATGGCAAATCGTCCCAACGATTTTGGGTGAGTTGATGGCGGATAAAGATCCGAAAAAGGCAGCGCGAGTGATGCAGGCGATGATGAAGATGATAAAAATTGACATCAACAAATTGCAGCAGGCATACGATCAGGCCTAAAGAGTTCGCACAACCACTTGATCAATTGTCTTAGCAGCGCGCTCACCGCGGCTGCCTGGTAGCGCCGGCGTCCCTGCCGGCATCCGACGATCGTCAGTCCCCAAGGGGCAGCACTCACGCGCGGAGTACGCATTTCAACCCGCGGGATGTATTTAGCGGTTCGCGCCGCGGTCGACCGCAACTTTTGCCGACAGTAGCGGTCGTAAGATGCCGGCAGGGACGCCGGCGCTACCCCACGGGTGCATACTCTTGCGCTAGACTTAGAAGCGGCGATTTTTCTTACGCCGTTCATCCCATGGCTTCGACGCGAATTCCACAACCTCTGGCAACTGCCGCAACTGGCGCTCTGCCTCCGGGCCCGAAAGGGCTGCCGTTCTTTGGCGTGGCGCTTTCGCTGCGGCGCGACGTACTTGGCACGATCACTCGCATCGTGCGCGAGTATGGCGACATTGCGCACATGCCGTTGCTGATGCAAAGCCGCATCCTGGTGAGCCGGCCGGAATGGATCGAGGATCTGATCGTCCGCCAACCGCAGAAATTCGACAAAGGGCCAGGATTGAAGGATGCGTCGCGGCGGCTGCTCGGCGAAGGCTTGCTGACGAGCGAAGGCGAACTCTGGCGTCGGCAGCGGCGCCTCGCGCAGCCGGCTTTTCACCGGCAGCGCATCGCCGAGTACGCACAGGTGATGGTCGAGCAGGCGCTGGCGCACTCGCGCGACTGGCGAGATGGCGACCAGCGCGATATGGCGGAAGAAATGATGGCGCTCACGCTCGTCATCGCCGTGAAGACGCTTTTCGGAATTGAATTCACCGAGGAAGCTAAGCGCGTCGGCCCGGCTGTCACGCTGCTGATGCGCTACCAGCTTCGCCGTCTGCGTTCGCCAGTGAAAATTCCGATGCATTGGCCGACGCCTTCGAATGTGCGCGCCGATCGAGCGTATCAATATCTCGATTCGCTGGTGTACGGAATTATCGAAGAGCGCCGGAGGCGCCGCGATGCCGGCGAACCGGAAGGCGGCGACGTTCTGTCGCTGCTGATGAACGCGATGGATGAAGACGGCAGCCGCATGACGCCGAAGCAGCTCCGCGACGAGGTAATGACGCTTTTCATTGCGGGGCACGAAACGACGGCCGTCACTCTCGGCTGGCTGTGGCATTTGCTGGCGCAACATCCGCGCGTAGAAGAGCGTCTTGCGGAAGAATTGCGTAGCGTGCTCGCTGGACGCGCCCCCACGCCGGATGATTTACCGCGTCTGCCCTATCTCGATGCCGTGATTCACGAAGTGCTGCGGCTATATCCCGCGGCGTACGTGCTGCAGCGCACCTCGGTCGAGCCGTTCGATCTCGCCGGATACCATTTCCCAGTGAACACAACGGTGCTCATGTCGCAATGGATCGTGCACCGCGATTCGCGCTATTTCGATGCTCCCGACGAATTCCGGCCGGAGCGCTGGCTCGATGGACTTGAGGGGCGGCTCCCGGCTTACGCTTATTTCCCGTTCGGCGGCGGGCCGCGGCGATGCATCGGACAGGTGTTCGCGTTGATGGAAGCGGCGCTAGTCGCGGCGACGCTGGCGCAGCGATTCCGATTCGTCGAGCGCGTGGGAACAGAAGTTGTGCCCGAGCCGCTCGTGACATTGCGCGCGCGAGGCGGTGTGCCGATGACGCTAAAGACTCGCGCCTAGCGAAAGCGGCGCTGCGCCCCGTTTATTTCACAAACTCCCCTGTTTCGCCCTTCGACCAAGGATCGTAGTGCAGCGCGAATTGGATGCGATCGCCGATCCACGGATGATCCCAATACCACAAGATCTCGAGCCGGTTCGGCGCGGGATCTTCCAAATCTATCTCGCCGAGAATTTGAAACGACTGCGCGGCAATCTGGCCGGAATCCGGCGTAAGCCCATGGGTAACTTCGAGGCCGTATTGATCGGCCTGATGCTCGTAGTAGCGCGAGAAAGCGTTGCTGATCGGCGTCGAGGCGAACATCAACAGCAGAATCGGGATGGCGTAAGCCGGCAGCGCAGCCCAATCCGCAGGCCCGCGAATTCTCCACGCGGCGGAATGGCGCTCAAGCCAGTGGCGAGAGATCGCCGCTGTGAGGAAAAAACACACAAGGAGCCCGAACGCGGCGACGATCAAACCTTTATAGATATGGTTCAACACGTAGTGGCCCATTTCGTGACCGAAAACATAAAGGATTTGCGGCCGCGTCATCTTCGCGATAGTTGTGTCCCACACCACCACGCGCTTCGATGCGCCGAGCCCGGTGACATAGGCGTTCACAAATTTCACTTTTTCGCTGGCTTTCATCAGGAACATCCGCTCAGGCGGAATTTCGAGACCGGCGCGATGGACGACGCGCTCGAGATCGCTCACCAGTTGCGGATCGTGATCGGCGAGCGGCTCGAATTTGTTGAACAGTGGATCAATCACCAGCGGCGTGAGGAAAATGATGATGATCAAGAACGGGATCGAGCCCAGCCAAAAATAGAGCCACCATCGGCGCGGGCTGCGGCGAATAATGGCAGCGCCGGCGAAGACGAGGACCGTCGCGATGACCGTGCCGAGGAGAAGCATTTTGCCTCGATCTCCGAACCAGGAACTCCAACCCTGAATGACCAGATCGTTCTCGCGATACAGCCAGTGAAACCACACGCCAATCGGCAGTGTGAAAAGCGCGACAACCGAGTTGAACGCGGCTGAATAGACCGCAGCCTGGACAATGCGCCAGGAACTGACCGCTTCGGCCCAATCGCGGAATTTGGCCGACCAGCCGCAGCGCAGCATCAAATAAAAAATCAGCAAGGTATAGAGCGGAATCAAAATTCCCGCGACATAACCGATGCGGGCCAAATGGCGGGCCTTCGCGTACTTATCGGGCGGGAGGGTGTAGGCGAGGACATGCATCGGCGGGTGCGAATTCGCTTGTGCGGACGCAGCGACGGAGTTGTTTAGCGGCGCTGTGCTCGAAGCTTGCATCAGGGCACTACGTGCATCGGCTTGCGGAGATCCTGCGCCGACACCGATTCCGGCCGCCACGAGAAGGCAGAACACGGCCGAAAGCACCAAGTTGCGCAAGACTGGCTCCTTCAAAGCCTCGAGTGTGAGCAGCGCGATTCCGAGCGGCAGAGTATGCCGCTCAGCCGAACGGACCGCAAGGCGGCTAGCGTGATCACGGAGGGCGTTCGCGATTCCGTACACAGAAACAGATGCCTGAGGCATCAGATCTATGTTGCGATCAGGTATGCATCGAAGGCGGAATTCGATGAGTCTGGCTGATGCACCGGTTGCGAAGGAAGGATTTGCCGTCACGCATTTTTTGACTGTTAAGGATCGGGCGAGATCGCGGGAGTTTTATGTCTGGGTTCTCGGGGCGAAGGTGGTTTTGCCGGAGAACCCTTGCTGTCTCAAGGTGGCGAATTCGTGGATCCTTCTCAACGCAGGAGGCGGGCCGACGCCGGCGAGCATGCTGACGAAAGCGGATGGGGTGCATCTTTAGGCGCGGTTGCAGACGCGGATTGTTTGCCGGGCCCCTAGGGGAATACCATTGGCTGAGTATTTTTGCGGGAGGGCCAGGTATATGTTTATAAAGATGGGGCGTTGCGGAATCGTTTTGCTGGGTTTTGTGACGCTGGCGGGCATAGCAGCGGCGCGACCGCAGGCTGCGGATACGCCTCCACAAAGTGATTCGGCGGCAACGGCGGCACGCAAGGCTCGCGAGCTGAAGAAGGCGGACACCAAGACCGCGCGCGTTTGGGATAACGACAACATCGTGATGCCGGCGGGAGGCGTTGAAGTGATCGGCCCCGATGCCAACGCACCTGCTACGGATGCGAATGCGGGCGGCGCGACGAGCGATCAAACGCCCGCAGCGGCACCAGCGGCGATTTCTCCCGAGGAACTAGCACATGCGCAGGCCGCAATCAAAGAGGCGCAGGACAAGATCGCAGAATTGAAGCAGCAGATCGATCTCTCGCAGCGGAAATATAATCTGGACGCGGCGATGTATTACGGCAAGCCGGAGTACGAGGCCGACAAGGACGGACAGAAGGCCATTAACCAGGAGAAAGGCAGCCTGGATGACAAGAAGCAGCAATTAAAGTTGACCCAGCAGATGCTGGCGGAATTGCAGGCAAAGATTGGAACCGCGCCGGTGAAGGCGCCTGAAGCGAAACCGGCAGAGACCAAACCGGCGGAGACGAAGACAGCCGAAACCAAGCCAGTGGAGCCGAAACCTGAAGAGACTAAGCCGCCTGAGCCCAAGCCAGCAGCTGCGCAGCCGGCCGAGCCCAGGCCGCCTGATGATCTGCAGTAGATTTGATTGCCGAGCGCAAGGAACACGCAGGCCGTCTGCAGCGAGAAATTTCAGTTTCTAGATGGCTCTGTTGAGTTCCCTGTAGTGATCAGCCCGGGACTGAAAGACCGTCCGCCTAAGCGCATCGCACCCATTTCGCATGATCCCCCGTGTGACGTCTGCCACAAAAGATCATCCCCCAATTTGATTCTGGACCACGTTGGAACAGTACCACTACTAATTGTAGCGAATTCTCTTGACACACTAGGGACCCTCGCTCACAATCCCGGCATCTTTTCCGGATTTCGCGCGCGGCGACGGGGGCAGTCGGGGTTCGCAGCGCCGCGGGGCCCGGAATCAAATCTGGGAGAGCGATGCAATATCTGCCGGGTTGGACGGTGCAGTGTTTGAGTCCGGAGTGTCCGGCGCGGGGGCATTGGTTGCGCGTGGAGGGCACGCAGCAGGAAATCTGCAGCAACTGCGGCGCGCCTCTGCATAACGTGCCGCCACCGCTGGCGCCGCGATTCCGGATGAGACCACGGCCGTTGAGCGCGTATCGACCGAGGCTCCGGCCGAGATAGCCGCGCCGCGAGCGGAACTTAGCGCGGTTGCGCAGAAGAGTCTTCAGAATCGCGCGATGAACTCAGGCGTGATGGCCTGAGGCGCGTCGCCGTCGTCCCCGCAGCAGCTTCTTTTGAATCCTTCAGCGTAGCCTTGAAGTGGCTCGCTTCGAGCTCGCATCTAAATGACGCCCGCGCTTTCGCTCAGAAATAGAACTTTAGGCCGAATTGAATCAGTCGCGGGCCGCGATCATTAAGCACCTGGCCGAATGTGCTGCTGAAGCCCGCATCATCAACCCTAAAGAATTGTGTGTGGTTGAAGGCATTGAAGAATTCCGCGCGGAATTCGACTTCGCGCGTTTCACCGATCTTCGTCTTCTTCGTGATGGAGAGATCCCAGTTGTTGATGCCGGGGCCGCGCAATGTATTGCGGCCGAAGTTTCCGAACGTAAAAAGCGGAATGCCGGCCTGGCCGCCGATCGTACAGGGGGCGGGCGTTGGACAGGCTTCGCAACTCAAGTTCGTCGGGTCAATCCAATAGGGCCCTGGGTTAGTGTTCCCTCCGTTGCAATCCGCACTGAAAGCATTCTGCTGGGCGCGCGGATTGACATACGGCACCCTGCCTGAGACTTCCGTGCGGGTAAGATCGGGAAACTGATCTTGCTGGCTGGCGTTGCTGTTGGAGAAGAAAGTGAGCGGATTGCCTCTTTGAAACGAGGCAATTCCATTGAACTGCCAGCCTTCCACCACTTTCTTCATGAAGCCGTCGCTGTGGACGAGTTGATTGAACGGAACTTCCCAGAGCCAACTGAAGACCAGGCGCTGCGGCGTATCGAAATCGGCGACGGCGCGATCGAGGTTGTAGTCCAGCGGATCGGTGAATTCGCCCGAGCGCGCGCGGAAACCGGACGAGAGATCCACTGTTTTTGCGACGGTGTATGCCGCGCGAAGCTGCAGGCCGTGGCTCAGTCGCTTGTCCACGGTGAGCTGGAATTGATGGCTATCGGAAACGCCGTTGCTGAAGTTGGTTAGAAGTTGAGACGCGCCAGTCGGCGAACCGCTGGGATCGTTTGGATCAGACGGATTCAAAGTCCCACCGGTGCAGGCTGCTAGGGGGCGCGCGCATTCGGGATTGTCGAAGCCATAGGTGTTGAACTGATTGAGCATGATGCTGGGCTGGGGAAAATTTGTTTCGCCGGTGCTGATCAGCTTGCGGCCGAGGCTTCCGACGTAGACGGCTTCGACCATGAGATCTTTTGTTGCTTGCCACTGGAACCCATAGTTGAAGTTTTCAGAATACGGCGTACGGAAATGCGGCCAAGTCGTATACGCGAAGCTGATCGCGGGGACCAGGAACTGACCGGTGAATTGGAACGGAAACGGCTGCGTCAGGCCAAGGGGCGTGTAGGGATCGGCGACGATATCTCCCGAGGCCCCACTCCAATCTTCCGGAAAATTGTTGGACACGAAGCCGAACGGCGGCTGGCCGCCGAACTGTAGGTTCAGCGCGCCGTCTTCGATGTCATAGAAAATGCCGAAGCCGCCGCGCATCACCAGCTTGGCATTCCCGAACATATCCCACGCGAAGCCGAATCGCGGCGCGAAGTTGTTCTTATCGGGATAGACCAGCGCGTCATTCGGAGTTCCGGGATCACCAGGATAGAGAATTCCCGTAGGCGCTCCCGGGAACTTGGTGGATTGCTGGCCCGGGAAGAAGCCCAGAATGTTGTTGTGAATGTCGCGCTGCGGCATGTTGAACTCATAGCGCAATCCGTAGTTCAACGTGAGGCGCGGCAAGATCTTCCAGGTGTCCTGCACATATCCCGCGAACGAGCCGGTGCGAATGCCGTAGAGGGCCTGGGAGAATTGAAAATAATTGTCCCAGAAGCCGCCAACGAAATCGGCGTATTCGTCGCCGGTAAAGTCGCCGAATGTGAAGTCAAAGCTGCCGTTGTTATAAAAATCGTAGTGATAGTTCTGGCGGATGCGCGTGATGTCTCCGCCGAACTTGATCTCGTGGCGTCCCAGCGTCCATGTGAAATTGTCCTCCCATTCGAACGTGGCACGGCGCAGCTTGGTGGGGCCTTGAGCCGAAGGACCAAGCGTGAAGGAAGGCCCAAAAATAATCGGCGGAGCCGCTCCGCCCGGGTCGTCCGGAAAGACGTTGGTAAATCCCAGACCCGAAGGCGACGTAGAATCTGCGGGCACGGCCTGAAGCGTGGCATAGCGGCTCGCGGCGAAGCGAAACTGATTCAGTTTCCCGCCGGAAAACGTGTGCGTCCACGTGAACGTGCCAATCTGCGTACGGCTTTTGTCCGTTCCGCCGGAGCCAACGGGAACGTCGCCACCTTGTCCATCAGGTTGAGCACCGATGTTCGTGGAAATGGTCCCACCCTCTTCCGGAAAGAAGTCGCGGATATCATCGATGACATAGACAAAAGCGAGAGTGTCATGCGAGGTGAGGTTGTGATCGATGTGCAAGATGCCCTGATCGTCGCTGATCGCGGCGACCGGAGAAGCCTCGAAATTGTTCGTGCCCGCCACGTTGGGCATGGGCAGGTATTTATTGATGTAAGTCTGAATGGTGGGATTGACGAGGCCTGCGGTGGCCATGTTGTTAAAGGGGATGATATTTCCCGTGATGGGATTGAAGAGCTGCGTGCCATTAGGGTCGGTGCAGTTGCCGCCGCCATCGTAGGAGCTACAGATGTCGCCGAAATCTCCGGTGCGTTCGGTGGGACTGAGGACAGCGACGGGAGTGGGTGTTTGCCCTTCGCGGCGGCGGGCGCCCTGATAGGCAAGGAAGAAGAATGTCTTGTCCTTCTTGATCGGTCCGCCGGTGGTGGCGCCGAAGACGTTGCGCTTGAACGAAGAGCGGTCGGCGGCAAAGAAATCGCGGGCGTTCAAAGCATCATTGCGGAGAAATTCGAAGACGTCCCCATGAAACTGATTCGTGCCGGACTTGGTGATCTGGTTGACGATACCGCCCGAAGTGCGTCCGTATTCCGCGTCGTAATTGTTGGTAAGAATCTTGAATTCTTCGACGGCGTCCGGATTGGGGCTGACCACGATGTTGTTGCCGAGGAAATCGGTATTGTTGGCGCCGTCAAGCAGAAAGGTGAGCGATTCGGAGCGCTGGCCGCTCACCGAAAAGGGATTGCCCGAGGAGTCGTCGGGATCGGGAGCGAATACGCCGGCTTGCAACAAGCCGAGTTGCAGAGTGTCGCGATCGAGCAAAGGAAGATCGCGAATAGCGCGCTCGTCTTCCACCTTGCCCAGAACCGCGCTGGCCGTATCCACCTGCGCCACGACGGCGGTGACTTCCACGGTCTGTGATGATTCGCCAAGCTTCAGGGCCACATCCACGCGCCCGTTCTGGTTCAGCTCGAGAACGATGTTGGTCTGCACTGAGGTTTGAAAACTGGCATGGGCAACCGTGAGCGAATAGGAGCCGACGATAACGGACGTGAAGAGATAGCCGCCATCGTTGCCGCTCGTGGTGGTACGGGAGATGTTGGTATTCGAATTCGTCAGCGTGATTTTTGCGCCGACGATTACGCCGCCGCTCTGGTCGCTGATTGTGCCGCGGAGCGAAGCTGTATCCTGGCCCCACGCCACAGCCGAGGATGCGAAGATCAGCGCAAATAGGAGGACACCACGGGGAAGACTCAGCGTTTGCCTCATGCCACACCTCCGTAGGCGGCTAGTGCCGGATGAGAGTAACGTAGGCTGGAACGCACCCGCCGAACACCCCAGATCGAGCCGGAGCTGCCGAATCACCCCGAAATCAGCGCCGCCTGAAGACTCTGCCAGAGTGTATAAATTCGCGGCTACGAGATGTCAAGCACGAGGTGAAACTAAAAGAAGCGCCAAAATGACCGTGGGTTCTACCGGAAAAAAGAAAGGCGGCCGGTGGGGGTGCCGGCCGCCGTGGGCATGGGGTGATGGAGGTGCAGACACTTTCGAAACTCGGCGTCTATGGGGGCGCCCAGCCTCGAACACTATGGATTCTGCCAGCGGCGATTGCGCCTGGCGATAGCCCGATGGGTTCATTTTCTCCTAGTACCAAGGAACTAGCGGCGGCGACGCGATGTTCTTGAATTTGCATTTGTAGAGGAGGGTCTGAAGACGCTCTCCAGCGACTCCGGCCGCGTTTTATCGCATGGATCCATGTGTGTTACGTGCTGGGAGACAGCAGCGGTTGAATGGCGGGGGCGGTGGTGATAGCCTTCGACTAGCTGGCTGCAGTTCCGTCCCCGGGGGGACCTCACCGATATTTCTATGTCTACTCCCGGCATGAAACTCGACCGCTCGCCCATCGTCGAAGAGCAGATCCTCGCCATCGTTCGCGAACTGCTCTCCGAGCTGGGAAACCGTTCGGCCATCGAGACTTGCGCGCGCGCCGGGCTGGCCGCGCATCTCGAGCGCGACCTTGGGCTGGGGAGCCTGGAACGCGTGGAGTTGCTGGTGCGCCTGGACAAGGCTTTCTTAGTTCAACTCCCCGATAGCGCACTGTCCGAAGCCGACACGGTGAGTGACTTGGTTGAGGCCGTACTGGTCGAGGTTCCGTCATCGCGCGAGACAAATGGCCGCGGCGCGGCTTCGTCCACGAAGGCGGGGCCGGCGGCGGGAGCCGACGGAAGGGATCGGGCATGGCTGCGCGGCCTTCTGGAGACAGCGAAATCTCTGACGGAAATTCTGATTGCCCGCGGCCGCGCCGAGCCTGAGACCGCGCACATTCACGTCTACGAAGATGACGATCACATCCGCACGATTACTTCCGGAGAGCTGCTCGCGCGCGCATCGGCGGTTGGCGCGGAGCTAACGCGGCGCGGGCTCGCCCCAGGTCAGTCCGTGGCGCTGATGCTGCCGACGGGCGCCGATTTTTTCTTCTGCTTTGCAGGCATCTGGATGGCGGGCGGGATTCCCGTGCCGATGTATCCACCGTTCCGCGCCGACCGCATCGAGGAATACGCCGCGCGCCAAGAAGGGATTCTCCGGAACGCCGAAGCCAAATTCCTGATTACCTTCCGCCAGGTGGAAGGATTAGCGCGGATTCTCGGTCCGCGCGTGCCTTCGCTGGTAGATATTCTGGACGCAACGGAGTTGGTTCGGGCCGAGCGCTCGTCTGCGCCGCCGCGATCGGAGATGCGCCCGACCGATGGGCATTTGCGCGGCAAATCGCGCGGCGAGGAAATCGCATTCCTGCAGTACACCTCGGGCTCGACCGGCGATCCGAAGGGCGTGGTGATGACGCATGCCAATCTGCTGGCAAATCTTCGCGCCATCGGCGAGAGCGTGAAGGTCCTCCCCGAAGATGTGGCCGTCAGTTGGCTCCCGCTGTATCACGATATGGGATTGATCGGCGCGTGGTTTTTTCCGTTGTGCTACGGGCTTCCGCTAGTGGTGATGTCGCCGCTGGCGTTTTTGACGCGGCCGGAACGCTGGCTGCGCGCGATCCACAAGCATCGCGGCACGTTGAGCCCCGCTCCTAATTTCGCCTACGAGCTTTGCACGCGAAAGATTGCCGACGCGGATCTCGATGGGCTCGATTTGAGCTGTTGGCGCGCCGCGTTGAACGGCGCCGAGCCGGTGCGCGCCGTCACCATGGAGCGCTTCGCGGCGCGATTCGAGCGCTGCGGTTTCCGCCGCGAGGCATTGATGCCGGTTTACGGGCTTGCGGAAGCAGCGCTGTGCGTTTCCGCGCCAGCCGTAGGCTCAGGCTATAAAGTCGACCGCGTCGCCCGCGAAGCCTTCGAGCGCGAGGGCCGCGCCGTGGCCGCCGATCAGGCTGATAAGAACGCCTTGGAATTTGTCTTCGCGGGCGCACCGATCCCTGGCTTCGAAGTGAAGATTCTCGATCGCGAAGGGCGCGAGGCCGGCCAGCGCATCGAAGGCCGCCTGCTGTTTCGCGGCCCCTCGGCGACGCAGGGTTATTACCGCAATCCCGTTGCGACGAAATCGCTCGTGCAGGCCGACGGCTGGCTCGATTCGGGCGACCTCGCTTACCGCTCGGGAGGCGACCTGTACATCACTGGCCGCGCAAAAGATATCATCATCAAGGGCGGACGGAATCTGTATCCGCACGAGATCGAAGAAGTAGTCGGCCGCGTGAAGGGCGTGAGGACAGGATGCGTGGTGGCATTTGGCGCCCCGGACGCGCGCAGCGGCACGGAGCGATTCATCGTAGCGGCGGAATTACGCACTGCAGGCGAGCGCCAGCGAGTGGCGGCGGAAATCACCTCGCTCGTTTCGCAAGCGATCGGAATGCCGCCGGACCACGTGGAACTACTTCCGCCCCATTCGATTCCGAAGACCTCAAGCGGAAAATTACGGCGCATGGAAACGCGGCGGCTCTATCTCGAGGGAAGACTCGGGAAGCAGACAGCGGTGTGGCTGCAAATGGCGCGGCTGGCATTGATGAGCGCGCCGCGGCGCGTGGGCAATGGGCTGAAGAGCGGTACGAAATCGGCTGCGCAGACGATCTACGGGGCCTACGCGCTGGCAGTATTCGGCGGATTCATCGTGCCGCTGTGGCTGGCGGTGACGCTGGCGCCCAACCGCCGAACGGCGGCGCGCGTGACGCGATTCGGCGCGCGCGCCATGCTGGCCTGCGCCGGAGTGCAAATCTCCACGAGCGGTCGCGAAGTCCTTGGCGGATTGAATGGTTCGGGCCCCTGGATTTTCGCGCCCAATCACTCGAGCCATCTCGATGTGCTCATCACGCTGGCCGCTCTGCCATCCGACGTGCGCTTCGTAGCCAAAGGCGAGGCGCGCTCCATGCCATTGATCGGGACGTTCGTGCGTCGCTCGGGACATTTCGCATTCGACCGCAGCGATTCGCAGGCGCGTGTGCGCCAGACTGAAGGCGTGGGCGAAGCGCTCGAGCGCGGCGAATCGGTGTTGATTTTTCCCGAAGGCACTTTTACTTCGGCGCCGGGGATTCGTCCGTTCCAGCTTGGCGCGTTCAAGTCGGCCGTGCTTGCAGGGCGCCCGATTTGCCCAGTGGCCGTGCGCGGCGCTCGCGAAATTTTGCGCGACAAGACACTGCTCCCGAAATTTGGGCGCATTGAAGTGCAGTTCGGGCCGCTGGTCGAGCCGCAAGCCGACGCAGTGGAACGCGCCGGAGACGGCGCCGCGCAAGCCGACTGGCGCGAAATCGTCCGCATGCGCGACGCAGTCCGCGAGATCATCGGCAAAAACACCGGCGAGCCTCTACTGTAGTTCGATCCTCTCCAAGACAACTTCACAATTTGCCTCGATGGTCTATTCGTTGTCATCCTGAACGAAGTGAAGAATCTGCAGTTTCTTGAATTCGAGGAAAAACGAAAGTCTCTGGCTGCAGTGCACGATGTAGATTTTCTAACGCCCGCGGGGCAAGGCTGCCAACCCCGCGCCTCGCACACACATCCAATTTACTGCCGGTTCAGAGCGGGTCTTCAGGGAAGCCCGGTTGGGAATACGCTCGTCTTTGCTACTGGCCGCGGTGTGCCGGAGTCTCCGCGAATCCTTAATTCACACGGAGGAATCCTAGATGAGAAAGTTTCTGGTTTTGGCGGCCCTTGTGCTCTGCACTTCGCTTACAGCGAAGGCGCAGGACACCAAAGCTGAAGTCTTCGGCGGTTATTCCTACATGCGCTTCAACCCCACGGGCGGCGACGTCAATTTGAACGGTTGGAACGCATCGCTCAATTACAAGCTGTTCCGGGGAGTTGGCATCGTCGGCGACTTCGCCGGGGATTACGGTTCGCCGGGCGGAGTCAGCGGAAGCGTTCATACCTACATGTTCGGTCCGCAAGTTTCGCTTCCGGCCCGTGTTTCGCCGTTCGCGCACGTTCTTTTCGGCGGAGCGCATTTGAATATTTCCGGCGCGACCGATAATTCCTTCGCCATGGGCTTCGGCGGTGGAATCGACATTCATGCCAGCCACAATTTTGCCTTCCGCGTGTTTGAGATCGATGACGTCTACACGCGCTTCGCTGGCCTAAATCAGAACAATGCCCGCGCCTCGGCGGGAATCGTTTTCCGCTTCTAGAAGCGCACCAGCGAGAGCAGTTTTTGATTTAGATCTGAAATTCTAAATTTGAATTTTCAGATCTCAGAGGCGGAAGAACAAGGCCGGCGTCGAAATGGCGCCGGCCTTTTTTCGTGCATACGTGCACGTGCGACTCAGCGATCGAGCACGAATTTCACGGTTATGAACGTCTGCACTTCTATGGGCTGCTTGTTCAGAAGCGTGGGGCGATAGCGCCACTGTTTCACGGCATCAACGGCGGCTCGCACCAGAATCGGATTCCCGCTGACGACCTCGAGGTCAATCACGCCGCCGTCCTTCGCAATGATGGCCCGCAATTCCACCGTTCCGGACAAATGGATTTGCCGCGCAATCGTTGGGTAAAGCGGCTCCACGCGGCGAATCAACATCGCCTCCTGCGCGCCCTGACTAACAAAAACCGGCTTTGACGCGACAGGAGGCTTTGGCTCCGGTGGATGCGGAACCAACGGGCCATTCTCTGAGCCTCCCGGCACACCCGGTCCGCCGGGGAGGCATCCTTCGCAACTGCCAGCTCCAACGCCGATGTCCGGCGGACCGTCATCGCTCGCGCCCCCGTCCACTGCCGGGTGCGGCCGCTGGATTCCCGGACGATAGACGATCGTAGGTCCGGGAATTGTTGGATGCCCGTTCGGATGGCGACTTGGGTGCGATGTGCCGGGCGAGGAAGTTCCGCCGTACGGCGGAATCGGAACGATGGCATAACGCGCAGACATCGTGCTCGGATTGAGCAGCGGCCCGGCCAGCAATGCCGCCACCAGAATGAATTCTACGGCGAGCGAAATTGTCAGCGCTTTGCGGCGGCGCTGCTGCGCGCGGCGCGTGGCGTCCGCGTCGGAATCTACGAGGCAATCGGACAGCAAATCAGAGTTGCGCATCGGCGTTTCTCTCCTTCGAACCGCCGCCTCAGAGCACGGCGGAATTGGGCCGTTCGTCCCGGCTTGCTACACCGGAATGAGGAGTTGCCGATCGCGCGATCTTGCAAGGGATAGACACCGCCGCCTGAAACTAGTGCCCCAGGTAAAGCGTCTAAGATTTGGGTTGGTGCCTCAGCCTCTTTGTAAGTGCCTAATAGAAAAGGATTTACACAATCTCTTCCGGCTCATGCATCAAGTTGCGGCTCTCAGACATCCAATTTATCGACGAATAGAGATTTACTTCGGGGAAACGACCATGGAAAAAGCAACCAAGGAAGCTTTGGGACTTCGCTATACCGGACGCGCAGCTCTCGACCGCAATCCGCTCGAAGATCGCGTGGAATTCGTCTGCCCGGACTGCGGCACTCCGGGAGACAAGGCCGCGCGCCGCCCGCGTGCTGCCTACCACTTCACGGATGGCTTCGTTCAGGACCTGCAAGGCGAATCGGCGATTTGCCGCAAGTGCAAGCACTCGATTCACGTCGCCCCGGTAGTGTTGCTTCATGACCGGGACGAGAAGCGCCGCTTCGAAGCAGCCTACGATTTCGAACTAGGCGTAGCCTCGAACTAAACGCGGCTGATTTCGGATTCAACCCACACGCAAGCAAAAGAGGGAGGGCATTAAGCCCTCCCTCTCGTTTTTTCCTGATTGTCAGCTTCTTACTGCTGCCAGCGCATCACCGGTAACCGTAGCGATCCCGGTAAGCATCGCACCTCGCGCGGAGCTTGGCGATTTCGCGGCGTTCATGCTCGGCTTGACGGCTATTGTAGCCGTGCCGGTCTATCGCCCTGTCCAGTTCACGTTGTTCGCGCGCAATGCGTTCCCCGCAATCGCGGTCCGCGGCGCTAGCCGTGACCGCCAGAGGACCGCCCAGCATCAACAAGAGCCCCACTGCAACTGCGACCTGCTTAATATGGCGTAGCATGATGGCCTCCCGGCTGCGCAGCCGGCTGGGAGGTTTCCGCAGCCTTAGGTATGAGACGGAGGCGGCACGCTGTGGGTTGCTCAGACTGGAGGCGACCAACTACCAAATCTTCCCCATCCCGCCGAGCGCGGGATACTGCAGCTCTTTCCGCAATCGATCAAACGCCTCATCCACCGTATCCGCAAATTCGAGCAGGTTATACTCACGCTGGCTGATCGTGCGCCAGCGCACCATGGCTTTCCAGTTCAGCACCTGGTCCCAATATTTGCGCCCGTAAATCAGAATCAAGTGCCGTGAAGAAAGCTTTCCCGTTTGCAGCAGCGTGAGCATTTCCCACAGTTCGTCCATGGTGCCGAAGCCGCCGGGAAAAACGATCAGCGCCTTGGCCATCTGCG
>Ga0335078_10007483_pt1 | contig 16184 bp, 12 predicted proteins | sample Lox_Sample_32_FD_206711 | JGI IMG/M metagenome (GOLD analysis project Ga0335078, IMG submission 206711) | Soil microbial communities from Loxahatchee National Wildlife Refuge, Florida, United States - Lox_Sample_3.2 | ecosystem: Environmental > Terrestrial > Soil > Wetlands | place: USA...
AATCCGCGCGCCACGGCCGCGAGCGCCCGCGCCGCCGCCAGGGAATCGCCCCGCTCGGCCTCGAGCAGCGCCACGCCGAGCGCGGGCAGCGAATCGCTGCCGACGGCGTCGAGCAGCGACACGGTGGCGGCCCGGCGGGCCGCGCCGCGCGGGTCCCCGGTCTCCGCGCCCGCCTCCGCCAGCAGCCGCCGGCCCTCGGCGAGGGCGCCGCGGTACACCGCCACCCAGCCGCGGATCTCGTCGGCGTCGAGCGACCCGTCCGCGGCCACCGCCCGCGCCGCGCTGTCGGGCAGGCCGGCCCGCAGCCACCCGCGCGCCACCTCCCGGGTCAGGACCGCTCGCTGCGAGCCGGTGAACGCCGCCGAGTCGGCCGCAAGCAGGCGCGCGGCCGCGGCCGGGTGCGCCCCCTGCACGTCCAGCTCGACCATCGCACCCAGCGCGGCGGCGCGGGTGGCCGAGTCCGCGGCGGCGTCGGCCAGGGTGCGCAGGACGCGGATCGCGTCCGCGTCGTCGCCGGCCGCGGCGTAGGCGCGCGCGCTCGAGAGCCGCGCGTCCACCGCCTCGCCGGCCGGGAGGGACGCCGCGAGGGCGTCGTAGGCGGCGGCCGCCGCGCGCTGCGCCGGCGCGCCGTCCAGCTCGCCGGCATGCTCGGCGAACCTTCGCAGCACGTCGGTACGCGCCGGGCCGGCGGCCGGCAGGCCGTCCCGCAGCAGGTCCCAGGCGCGCTCCGCCTGGCCCCACCCCAGCATCAGGCTCGACGCCACCTCGCGCCCCGCGGGCGCGCCGTCGCCCGGCGCGGCCAGCGCCTTCACCACGTCCTCGCGGGCGGCCGCGGGCGCCCCCTGGAGGCTGTACCCCGCCCCGTCCGCGAGCAGGGCGTCCCCCGCGACGGCCGCCCGCCACTCCGCCGCCGCCGCGGCCCAGTCGCCCAGGAGCCCATCGGCCTGCCCCATCTCGGCCGCCAGCACGGTCGGACGGAGCAGCCGCCGCCGCGCCAGCGTCACGGCGTCGCGCGCGTCGGCCGCGCGCTTCACGCGCAGGCTGTAGCGCGCCCACTCGCGGTACGGGTCCTCGCTGGTCGGCAGCACGGCGGCCCAGCGCCGCAGCACGGCGGCCGCCGCGGAGTCGTCGCCCTCCGCGCGCAGCCCGCGCAGCTCGACGCCCCACGCGGTCGCGTTCGCGCTGTCCACCGCCAGCGCGCGCGCCGCGTAGGCGAGGCTCGAGTCGCGCCACCCCACCTGCGCGCCCGTGCGCTCCAGCCCCAGCAGCGCGCCCGCATCCCCCGGCTGCTGCCGCAACAGCGCCGCGTACAGCACCGCCGCCTCCTGGGGGTACCCGTCGCCCTCGAGCGTGATCGCCCGGCCCAGCAGGACCTGCGCACCCGCCGCCGCCGGGACGAGCAGCGCCAGCGCGGCCAGAAGCGGCCTAGCGATCCCGGTCATTGATCCGCCGGAAGTAGTCCAGCACCATGGTCCGATCGGCCGGCGTCAGCGTCTTGAGCTGCTCCCAGCCGGGGACCGGATACCGCAGTGCCGCCGCGCGCGGCACGACGCCCGTCGGCACGTGCATCAGGTCCTGCCGCCCGGTCTCGCTGTGCCGGTGCGCGTCGTCCGTCTCGTCGCTCGTCAGGCTGCGGCCCGCGTCGAGCAGATGGCGGTACAGCTGCTGCTGCCGCGCCATCGTCGCGGCGTCGAGCTGGCCGGCGGCGAGCCGGTCGGCCAGCTGCCGGGCCTCGGGCGCCAGCTGCTCCGGGCGCCCCGGCAGGCCCTGGCCGCCGAGCCGCTCCAGCTGGTCGGCCAGCTGCCGCTGGCGCGCGGCGAGGGCCCGCAGCTGCAGCAGCAGCGCGTCCTGCACGGACCCCTGGCCGAGCATCGGCAGCATGCCCTCGAGCTGGCCGTTGATGCCGCCCTCCTCCCGCGCCATCGCCTCGAGGCGCTGCAGCGCCTCCGCGAGGCCGGAGCCCGAGTGCGAGGCCGAGACCGCGTCGCCCGCCTGCCGGATCTCGAACGCCGCCGCGGCCAGCGACTGCGCCGCCCCCTGCGCGTTCGCGGCGGCCTGCCCCGCATCGGCACGCGGACCCTCCAGCGCGCGCCGCGACTGCTCGACCTGCTGGCGCGCCTGGCCGAGCGCCGCCGCCAGCCGCGGCGGCACCAGCGCATTCTGGCCGGCGGCCGCGCCGAGGCTGCGCGCGATGGCCTCCACGCCCTGCTCCACCGACGACTGCCGGCCGACCAGGTCGTTCCCGCCCTCGCCCCGCCGCAGCCCGTCGGCCATCCCCTGCTCCGTCATCGAGAGGGTGGCCGTTTCCGCCTCTGCGTCGTGCAGCGTCTTCACCACTGCGGCCCGCCACGCCGACGTCACCCGCTCGCGCTGCACCCGCAGCGCCCGTGGCACCGAGTCCAGGGCCCGTGCCGCCGCCTCGCCCTCCTGCTGCGCGTCGGCCTGATCCGCGGCCGACATCGCCGCCGCCGCCCGGCCCATCCGGCCTGACGCCCGGCCGACCTGCGAGGCGCTGCGGCCCACGGCGGCGGCGGCCTCGCTGTCGCTGCGCTCGGCGAGCGTCGGGCGGAGCGCGTCGAGGCCGGCGCGCAGCGAGTCCGCCGCCCGGCGCAGGGCGTCCTGTTCGGCCGCCGCGGCCGCCGTGTCGTTGCCCTGGCGCGACGGCGCGCGCCCCGCCCACTGCTGCTCGGCACGCTGCAGCGCCTCCGCGTTCTGCGCGTACGTCTCCAGCGACCCTTCGAGCGCCGCGCGCTCGAACAGCTCCGCGCTGCGTTGCAGCTGGGTGCGCAGCGCCCGCTGCGACTCGGCCACGCGCTGCAGCGCCTGCTGCACCGCCTGCGGGTCGAGGCGCTCCAGCGCCTGGCGCAGCTCCTCGAGGCGCGCCTCCATGTCGGGGGTGATGGCAGCCTTGAGCAGCGAGTCCAGCTGCCGCAGCTGCTGCTGCCACCGCGGATCGTTCAGCCCGGCCTCCGCCGCCGCCTGCGCCACCTGCTGCAGCGCCTGCCCCAGCGAATCGGCCCGCGCCAGCAGCGCCTGCTGCTCGTCGCGCACCCGGCCGGCCTCCTGCGCCTGGTGGAACGGCAGCGCGCCCGCGCCCGCCGACGGCGCGGTCGCCGCCGGCTGCTCCGCCGCCGTCTCCCCGCTGGCGTCTCCGCCCTGCAGCCGCTCTGCCGCCAGGTCCGACGTCCGCCGGCCGAGGTCCGCCTGATCACCGGCCAGGCCGGCCGAGGCCTCGGCGAGGCTGTCCACCCCCTCGCGCACCGCATCGCGCAGCTCCGACATGGTGCGCAGGCGGATGGCGTACGCGCGGCTGGTGGCGACGTGCGGCCGCGGCGCCCGGTCGGCGGCGCGGGCGAACAGCCGCAGCGTGTCGCCCGGCAGAAGCCCGCGGCCATTCATGTCGAGCACCAGGCTCTCGACGGCGTGGTCGGCCCCGGCCATGCCGGGCACCGTATCCACCACGCGCGGGCCGACCACGCCCAGCCGGCTGACGCGCCAGCTCACGATCTCCACCGTGCCCAGGGCGTGGTCGTCGCGCGCGTCCACGACCAGCGGCAGATGCAGGTCGAGCGGCGCGGTGGTGTCGGCACCGGGCACGGGCAGCGTCACCGTGGGCGCGCTGTCCGGAACGGCGACGACGTGCAGCGCCGGGAGGGGGGGCGGGAACGGCGCGCCGCCGCTGTCGGTGAGCGCCAGAGTCCACGCCGCCGACCGCCACACGGGCAGGGCGCCGTGAAAGGCACGGCCGTGCGCGGCGAGCGGCACGCGCGCATCGCCCGCCGTGAGCGCGGCCGCCCGCAGCGGCAGGCTGGTGGCGCCGCGCAGCTCCAGCACGGGGCGGGAGCACCTCGTCGTCGCGCTCCAGGTACGGCGGGTAGTGCGCCGTGATGGTGAGATCCGTGACGAACGCGGGCTCCACGACCTCGACCCGCACGGTGTCCGAGGACGCGCGCCCCGCGGTCGCGAACACGAACGTGGTCGCGGTCAGGCCGGTCAGGCGCGCGCGCGCCGCGCCCTCCCCCGCCGCCCGCACCGGCACGTCGCGCCACGTCTCGCCGGTCTCGCGGCGGTGCAGCACGATGTGCCACGGCGACGTGGTGTGCACCCGCACCTCGACCGCGCCCCCGGCCGGCACCCGCGACGGCGTCACGGTGAGCACGACCCGGGCGGCCCGGGAGGCGCGCAGGGCCGCGAACGGTGAGGCGAGCGGGGCGGCGGCGCCGCCGGCGAGCCACAGCGCCCCCGCGGCGCCGCCGCCGGCCGCGAGGAGCGCCGCCGCGCGCCCCCGCACGCGGCGCGCGAGGGCCCGGGACGCGTCCGGTGCCCAGGCGGGACCGCCGGGCGGCAGCGCGGCCGCCAGTCGCGCCGCCGCGCGCTCGACCAGCGCCGCGGAGGTCCCCGCCGGCTCCGCCCGCGCGGCGTCCACCACGCCGACCAGCGCGCCCCGCCGCAGCGCGCGCTCCCGCTCCACCAGCGCCGCCGTCTCCCGGAGGGCACCGGCGCCCGGCCGCATCGCGCGCCAGGCGCGCCGCGCCGCCGCACCGAGCGTCGCCGCGCCGGCGATCCAGACGGCCAGCGGACCCCAGCCGACCCAGCGGAATGCGCCCGCCCGGGCCGCCACCGCCGCCAGTGCCACGAGCGCCAGCGTCGCGGCCGCCGCGCCCAGCAGCACGGACGCCGCGCGCCGCACGGCCAGCGCCGCGCGCAGACGCGCCAGATCCTCCAGCAGCGGCTTCACACGCCCCCGCTCACCGCGTAGGCGAACAGGTTCACTCCCATGCGGATCGCCAGCTCACGGATCGGCGCCGGATCGTGGTGCACGTCCGGATCCTCCCACCCGTCGCCGAGATCGGACTGATAGGAGTAATAGAGGACCAGGCGCCCGCCGATGTACCACCCGAACCCCTGCGCCGGCAGCCCGTCGTGCTCGTGGATCTTCGGGATCCCCTTCGGAAAATCGTACACCAGGTGGTAGATGGGGTGACTGAGCGGGACGTCCACGAACGGCTCGCCCGGGAACACCTTGGCGATCTCCCGCCGGATGGACGTGTCCATCCCGTAGCAGTCGTCGGCGTGCAGGAACCCGCCCTGCTCGAGGTGCCGCCGCAGCGCCCGCACGTCGTCCGGCGACCAGAAGACGCCATCGTGCCCCGTCATGTAGAGGTACGGCACGTCCGGCAGGGTCGGGTCGGTGAGCCGCACCACCCGCTCGCGTTCGGTCGTCGCGATGCTGGTGCGCTCGCGGATCGCGCGCAGCAGGTTGGGGAGGCTGGAGGGATTGTTGTACCAGTCTCCCCCACCGTCGTAGTGCACGCGGCCGATGGTCAGGGGCGGCACACGGTCACTCCGTCAGCAGGCGGTAGGCGTCGTGGCGGGAGATGCCGAGTCGTCGGGCCAGCTCCTTGGCGATCGCGCCCGGCGGCGCGCCGGCTGCGCGCAGGGCGGCCACCAGCTCGCCCGCCGCGGCCGGCGCCTCAGCCGGTCCTGCCGCCGCCGAGGCGCGTGGCGCGCCGCCGACCACCACGGTCACCTCTCCGCGCGGCGGGTGCTCCCGGTAATACTGGGCCAGCGCGCCCGCCGTTCCGCACCGGATCTCCTCGTGCACCTTGGTCAGCTCGCGCGCCACCGCCGCCGGGCGGTCGGCACCGCAGGCGGCCGCGAGGTCCTCCAGCAGCGCCACCGTCCGCAGCGGCGCCTCGTAGCACACCGACGTCCACGGCTCCGCCGCCACGCGCGCCAGCAGCGCGCGGCGCGCCTCGCCCCGGCGCGGCAGGAAGCCGGCGAACACGAACCGGTCCGCCGGGAAGCCCGTCGCGGCGAGGGCCGCCAGCACCGCCGCCGGGCCCGGCACCGGGATCACGGTCAGGCCCCGCTCGTGCGCGCGAGCCGCCAGCGCCGCCCCGGGATCCGCGACGCCGGGCGTCCCCGCGTCGGTCACGTAGGCCACGTCCTCGCCCGCTTCCACGCGGTCCAGCAGCCGCTCCAGCACCGCGGGCCGGCTGTGCGCGTGCAGGCTCACCAGCGCCGGCGCCACCCGGTAGTGCGCCAGCAGCCGCCGCGTCCGGCGGGTGTCCTCCGCCGCCACCACCGCCGCCGCCCGCAGCACCTCCAGGCCCCGAAAAGAAAAATCCCCCAGGTGACCGATGGGGGTGCTGAGCATGTACAGCCGGCCGGCGCTCACCACTGGATGCGCCAGGGCAGCTTCTCGAAGAACCCCACGGCGCCGAGCGCGAAGCGGTGCTCGTGCGCCGCCTGTTTGAGCAGCCGCGACGCGCTGCCCGGCGCCGGCACCTCCAGCTCCCCCAGCAGCTCGTGGGTCCACGCCGCCACCGCGTCGGCCAGCCGCGCGGGCTCGAGCACGGGGTCCGGCTGCTCCGCCCCCCGGGTGCCGCCGACGGCGCTCAGGGCCTCGTGCTCGGGGAGCAGCCGCTGGCGCACGCGCTCGGCGCGCTTCGCGCCCTCGCCGGGCGCCTCGTGCTCGATCAGGTCGACCAAATCCCACGTGTAGCGGCGGAACATCGCGATCATCGCGGGCGGTGCCTGGAGCGGCAGGTCCCGCGGCAGCTCGTAGACCTTCACCACGACGCGGGGGAGCGGCTCGGGCGGCGTGGACCGGAACAGCCCGGCCACGTAGCTCAGGGGCGGCTCCTCGGGCCGGCGCTCCGCGAAGTAGCCCGACGCGTACCGCCCGTCCCGGACGAGCAGGTAGTTCACGCGCCCGTTCGAGATCAGCTCCAGGAGCCCCGTCCAGCGCTGCTCGAACAGCGTCTTGAACACCGACTCGGGCGTGCGGGGGTCGAGCTCCAGGGCGAGCGGGGGCCGCGTCGCGGTCTGGTACATCGCCGCGAGCAGGGCCGGGTCGGCCGCGTGGAAGGCGATCTCGCCGCGCTCGGCTTCGGCGCGCACGCGCCGCAGCGCCTCGCCCATGGACACCGCCCGGCGGCCGGCGGGCGTCAGCATCGCGGCGTTGACCAGGTCGCCGCCCAGGAAGAACAGCAGCACGACCTCGTCCGGCAGATACGCCGCGAGGTACGCGTCCACCTTCCCGTCCCGGTCCTTCTTGCTGAACGCGATCAGCGCGTCGAGGGCCACGTAGGGCGCCCGCGTGCGCGCCAGCAGCGCGTGGCCGCACGGGAACCGGAGGTCCCACAGCCGCACGGCCGTGTCCGTCAGGAGGGCGGTCGAGGCGCGCATCGCCTAGAGGTGCTGCGAGATCTTTCCCACCAGGTGCGCCTTGGGCACCGCGCCGATCACCGTGTCCACGTGCCGGCCGCCCTTGAAGAACAGCAGCGTGGGGATGGAGCGGACGTTGAAGCGCATCGGGGTCTGCTGGTTGGCATCCACGTCCAGCTTCGTGATCTTGAGCATACCCGCGTACTCCACGGCGATCTGGTCGAGGACCGGCGCGATCATCTTGCAGGGACCGCACCACTCCGCCCAGAAATCCACCAGCACCAGGCCCGTCTGCTGCTCGACCTCGGCCTGGAAGGTTCCGTCCGTCACCGCCGTCGCCTGCGACCCTGCCATGACTTCCGACTCCGGGTTAGAATGTTCGCGTGTCCGCCCCCGAGCTGCCGCCCCTCACCGACGCCCGCCTCGCCCACGTCGGGGTGGCGGTGCGGAGCCTCGACGACGCGCTGCGCTTCTATCGCGACGTCCTCGGCCTGCCGGTGTCGCCGCCGGAGTCGGCCGACGGGGCGACCCTCGTGGTGCTCGCGGCTGGCGGCACCGAGGTCGAGCTGCTGACGTCGGACGATCCCGGCTCGCCGATCGGCCGGTATCTCGCGCGTCACGGGCCCGGCATCCACCACCTCTGCTTCTGCGTGCCCGACCTCGACGCCGCGCTCGCGCGCTGCCGCGATGCCGGCTACCGCCTCATCGACGCGGTCCCGCGGCCGGGGGCCGACGGCCGGCGCGTCGCGTTCCTCCACCCGAAGGCGACTGCGGACATCCTGCTCGAGCTGTCGGACTAGGGGGTCGGACGGGATGCGCCGCCCGGCATCAGCGGAAGAATGCCGACATTCCACACCAGCCAGCCGCCCTGCCAGGGCACCAGGGTGAACGGGACGCTCGTCTCCCGGCTGCCCTGCGTGACGTCCACGTGGACCAGCCGCCAGGCGGGGTGGCCGGGGACGCCGGCGGTGCCCGTGACGTGGATGGAGTCGGCGACCAGCACGTGCTGCAGCACGGCCATGATCGAGTCGCGGTGGGCCGCGTTCTTCATGATCACCGTGCTCGGCCCGCGCTCGTCGCCGAACAGCAGGGCCATGTGGTGCAGGTCGTCGGCGTTGACGGCGGCCATGAACTGGCCTACCGTCGCCTCCGGGGAGGCGGGGGTCGGCTGCCCGGGCACCCGGGGGCCCCCGCACGCGGCGACGGAGCCGAGGAGCAGGACCGTGAGGAAGCGGGGGGCGAGGGTCACGGAGCGAAGCTAACCGGCGGCTGAGGAGCGAGCAATAGTGAGACTGTACGTCAACATCGACCACGCCGCGACGGTGCGGCAGGCCCGCCGGACCGACGAGCCGGACCCGGTGCGGCTCGCGGTCCTGGTCGAGCAGGCGGGCGCGGACGGGATCACGGTGCACCTGCGCGAGGACCGCCGGCACATCCAGGACCGGGACGTCGAGCTGCTCGCGGCGACGGTGCGGACCGTCGTCAACCTGGAGCTGGCGGCGACGGACGAGATCGTCGCGATCGCCGAGCGCCTGCGGCCCCACCAGGCGACGCTGGTGCCGGAGCGGCGCGAGGAGATCACGACGGAGGGCGGGCTGGACTGCGTGGGCGGCGGCCCGCGGCTGGGCGGGGCGCTGCGGCGGCTGGCGGCCGCGGGGATCCGGACCAGCCTGTTCATCTCGCCCGACGCGGGTGCGGTGACGGCGGCGGGCGCGCTGCGGCCGGCGGCGGTGGAGCTGCACACGGGCCGCTGGGCGCACGAGTGGCGGGGCGCGGGGGCGGCGGCCGCGCTGGCGGAGGTGCAGCGGGCGGCGCGTCAGGCGCGGGACCTCGGGCTGGCGGTGCACGCGGGGCACGGACTCACTTACGAGAACGTGGGTCCCGTGGCGGCGCTCCCGGAGATCGAGGAGCTGAACATCGGGCACAGCATCATCAGCCGGGCGGTGTTCGTGGGGATCGAGCGGGCGGTGCGCGAGATGCGGGAGCGAATTGACCGCGCCCGCGGGGCGCCATAGCTTCGCAGCGCGATGGCGGACCTCCGATGACCCACGCGATCGGGATGCTCGATTTCTTCGTGCTCGAGGCGGGCGAGTACCTCGAGCGCCTCGACGGGCTGGCCCAGGCCCCGGCGGGCGGCGCCTGGCCGGGCGCGGAGGACTACGTGCGGGTCGCGCGGGCCTTCCGCGGCGGGGCCCTCATGGCGGGCCAGCGCGCGATCGCGCGGGCGGCGCAGGGCCTGGAGCTGGCGGGCCGCGCCGTGCGCGACGGGCGGATAGCGTGGGACGAACGGGTGCGGGGCGAGGTGATCCGCGCGGTGGACGACTGCAAGGTCCTGGTCCGCCGCGTGCGGACGCCGGCCCCGGACGACGCCGCCCGCGCCGACGCGCTGGCGGAGACGCTGGCCGGGCTCGCCGGGCGCGCGGCGCCGCCCGCGCGGGGCCCGGACGCCGGCCTCGACGCGGGCGGCCGCGCCTTCGTCGCGCGGGAGGCCGCTGCCATCGGGAGCACGCTGGACGAGGTCGCGCGCGAGCTGGCGGCCGACCCGTCGCGCCGCACCGCGCTCGGCGGCGTCGCGCCCGCGATGTCCGCCCTGCGCGGCGTCGCCGTGCTCGCCGACCTCCCGCCCCTGCCCGACCTGCTGGTCGCCGTGGAGGGCATCGTCCGCGAGACGCTCGCCACCGCGGGCGCCGTGGGCCCCGACGTGCCGGCGCTGTTCGACGCCGGCGCGCAGGCGCTGGCCCGCGCCGCCCGCGAAGTCGTGGACCTCGGCCGGCCTGCCGCCGACGGCGAGGCGCTGGCGGCGTTCACCGCTCTGCTGCTGACCGCGTTCGGGCAGGACCGCGGCGTGGTCGAGATGGCCGACCTCAGGTACGACGCCGACGCCACGCCGGTCGTCCGCGCCGGCGCGCCGCCGGCGCCGCTCACCCGCACCGAGGTCGTGAGCGAGGGCGAGTATCTCGCCGCCGCCGCGGCGGGCCTCCAGCACGCCGCCTCGGCCGTCGTGCGGGATCTGCGCCTGTTCGGCCTGGCGGCGACGCTGAGGCCCCTGGCCGGCGCCGACGGCTCGCCGCTCGCGGCGGCGCTCGGCCGGCTCGCCGAGTCGGCGCGCGCGGCCATCGACCGCGGGGCCGCCGGCCCGAACGCGACCGTCTTCGGCGCGCTCGTGGCCGGCGCGGCCGACGTCCTGCGGAGCGCGGACGCCGGCGACGAGGCCGCGGCCGCCGCGCACCTCGACGGCGTGTGCGCGCGGCTCGACGCGCTCGAGCGCGCCGCGGAGACCGTGGCCCCCGCCCAGGCCGCGGCGGGCGAGGCCGAAGGGCTCGCGGCTCCGGCCGGCGCCGGCGCTCCGGCCGAGGGCTCGGACCTGGCGGACGCCTTCACGGCCTTCGAGCGGCTGAGCACCGCCGGCGGACTCGCGGCGCCCCCGATCGAAGCGCTGCTCGCGGGCGGGGCGCCGTTCGCGGCCGAGCCCGCCCTCGAGTTCCTCGCCGCGGACGAGGAGCCATCGGGCGTCGTCCCGATCGAGGCGCTGGCCCCGGACGAGGACGTCGTCCCCATCGAGGCGCTGGCCCCCGACGAGGCTCCGGTCGCCGTCGCGGCGGCGGCCCCGGAGGACGAGGACGTCGTCGGGATCGAAACGCTGCTCTATGGCGGCGCCGCCGCGCTGCGGCGCGCGCTCGAGCTCCAGCCCCGCATCGAGGCGCGGCTCGCGACCGAAGGCCCGGACGCGCCCGGCGTCGCGGCGCTGCTCCAAGAGGTGTTCGATCTCATCCAGCTTGGCATCGGGACCGCCCGGTAGTCCCGGCGCCCGCGCGCCGGCCGGTCACGGACGGCTGTGGCTCGGGCTGCTCGGCATCCTGCTCTCGCTCGCTTTCCTCTATTGGGCGCTGCGCGGCGTCCGGCTGGACGAGGTCGTCGCGCACGTGCGGCGCGCCAACCTCGCGCTGTTCGTCCTGTCGGTGGTGCTCGCCACCCTGACCTTCCCGGCGCGCGCGTCGCGCTGGCGCATCATCCTGGCCGCCTCGGGCTCGCCGACGCCCTGGCAGCCCGTGTGGCGCGCCACGGCGATCGGCTTCATGGCCAACAACCTCCTCCCGGCCCGCGCCGGCGAGCTGGCCCGCGCCTACGCCGCCGCGCGCTTCGTAGACCTGCCCCTGGCGCGCTCCATCGGCTCCATCGCCGTCGAGCGCGTCTTCGACGGGCTCATCGTCGTCTTCCTGCTGGCGCTCGTGATCGCGACCTTCGACTTCCCGGGCGCCGTCGTCGTGGCCGGCGCGAACGTGTCCGCCACCGCCGCCTGGACGGGCGCGCTGTTCATCGCCGCCCTCGGCGTGCTGTTCTTCCTGGTCCACGCCCCGCGCGAGGCGCTGCGCTGGCTCGCCGCCCTGCTCCGCCGCGCCGCGCCCCGCCGCACCGCCGACTTCGTCGTGCGGGTCACCCGCAGCTTCATCGAGGGCCTCTCGATCCTCCGGTCGCCCGGCGACTTCGTCCGGGTCGTGGGGTGGTCGCTCGCCATCTGGATCATCAACGCCTCGGCGTTTTACGCCGCCTTCCTCGCCTTCCATCTCGGGCCGCTGCCCTTCTCCTCCGCCCTGCTGCTGCAGGGGATCGTCGCGGTCGGGGTCGCGCTGCCGTCCTCGCCGGGCTTCTTCGGCGCCTTCGAGTACTGCTCCCGCGTCGCGCTCGGCCTCTACGGCGTGCGCCCCGACGCGTCCGTGAGCTTCGCCATCGGCACCCACGTGGGCTGGTTCCTCCCCATCACCCTGATCGGGCTCTACTACCTCGCCCGCTCGGGCCTGAGCCTCCACGACATCACTGCGGCGCGGGCCGTGGAGGCCGCGTGAGCCTGCCGGCCCGGGTCCGGGCCGAAGCGCCCGCGAAGATCAACCTGTGGCTGCGGGTGTTCGGGCGGGACGCGCGCGGCTACCACGCCATCGAGTCGCTCTTCCAGCTCGTGTCCCTCGCCGACAGCCTCGTGGTCGAGCGCGCCGCCTCGGGCGTGAGCCTCACCGGGGCCCCGGCCGAGCTCGGGCCGGCCGACGAGAACCTCGTCGCCCGGGCCGCCGCGCGGTTCCTGGGCGCGAGCCGCGCCGCCGGCGGCGTGGCCATCACGCTGACCAAGCGGATCCCGTGGAACGCGGGACTGGGCGGCGGCTCGAGTGATGCCGCCGCGACGCTGGCGGCGCTGAACCGCCTGTTCGGCCGGCCGCTCGACGCCGACGACCTGCTCGAGCTGGCCGCCGGCCTCGGCAGCGATGTGCCGTTCTTCCTGACGGGCAGCGCGCTGGCGCTGGGCTGGGGCCGCGGCGAGCGCCTGCTCGCCTTCCCGCCGCTGCCGGAGCGCCCCCTGCTGGTGGTGCCGCCGCCCGCGCCGGTGCGCACGGCCGAGGCGTACGCGTGGCTGGACAAGGACCGGGACGGGGAGGACACCGGCGAGTACGCGGCGGTGCTCACGCCGGACGCGTTCCACGCCTGGGAGGCGGTGCGCCGCCACTCGCACAACGATTTCGAGGCCGCGGTGGCCGGGCGGCTGCCGGCGATCGGGCACTGGCTGGACCGCCTGCGCGAAACCGACGCGTTCCTCGTCCGGCTCGCGGGCAGCGGCGGCGCGATCGTGGCGCTGTTCGAGAGCGGCGCGGCGCGCGACGCCGCCTGGACGCGGCTGGGCGGGGACCCCGTGCTGCGGGCCGCGACGCTGATGGCGCCGCCCGCGATGGAGGAGGCATAGGATGGCGGGCCCGCTCGAGATCGACGGCCACCATCTGACGCTCGAGGACGTGGAGCGCGTCGCCCGCGGCGAGATCGGCGAGGTGCGGCTCGCACCGGCCGCCCTCGGCGCGCTGCAGACCGCGCGCCGGCTGGTCGAGGACCGGATCGCGCGCGGCGACCGCGTGTACGGCGTCACCACCGGCTTCGGACGCCTGGCGGAGGTGGTCATCGAGCCGGCGCAGCGGCGCGACCTGCAGCGCAACCTGGTGCGCAGCCACGCCTGCGGCGTCGGCCCCGCCGTGGATCGGGCCGCCACGCGCGCGCTGATGCTGCTCCGGGCCAACACGCTGGCGCACGGCCATTCCGGCTGCAGCCGCGCCGTGGTCGAGCGGCTGCTCGACTGCCTCAACGCGGGCGTACACCCCGTCGTGCCGGCGTTCGGCTCGGTCGGGGCCAGCGGGGACCTGGTCCCGCTCGCGCACGTCGCCCTCGTCCTCATCGGCGAGGGCGAGGCCGAGCACGGCGGCCGCGTCGTGCCCGCGGCGGAGGCGCTGCACGCCGCCCACCTGGCGCCGGTGGAGCTGGCCGAGAAGGACGGGCTGTCGCTGATCAACGGCACGCAGTTCGCCACGGCGCTGGGCGTGCTGGCACTGCTCGAGGGCGAGCGGGTGCTCGAGGCGCTCGAGGTCGCGGGCGCGCTGTCGCTGGAGGGGCTGCGCGGCTCGCCGCAGCCCTTCGACGCGGACATCCAGGCCGTCCGGCCGCACCGTGGGCAGGCGACCAGCGCGGCGCGGCTGCGCGCGCTGCTCGAGGGCAGCGAGATCCGGGAGTCGCACCGTCGCGGCGACCCCCGCCTGCAGGACGCCTACTCGCTGCGCTGCATGCCCCAGGTGCACGGGGCCGCGCGCGACGCCCTGGCCTACGTGCGGCACGCGCTGGAGATCGAGGCCAACAGCGCCAGCGACAATCCCCTGGTCTTCGCCGACAGCGGCCAGATCAAGAGCGGCGGCAACTTTCACGGCCAGATCATCGCGCAGGCGATGGACTTCTTCGCCATCGCGGTGGCGGACCTCGGCGCCATCGCCGAGCGGCGCGTCGAGCGGCTGCTGAACCCCGACGCCTCGGGCCTGCCGGCCTTCCTGGCGGGCCGGCCGGGTGTCGAGTCGGGGCTGATGATGCTGCAGGTGGTGGTGGCCGACGTGCTCACGGAGCTGCGGCTGCTGGCGGCGCCCGCCAGCATCCACTCGGTCCCGACCGGCGCGGGCCGGGAGGACCACGTGTCCATGGCGCCGGCCGCGGCCCGCAAGGCACAGCGGGCGGCCGAGGGCCTGGCGCAGATCGCGGCGATCGAGCTGATCTGCGCCGCCGAAGCGGTGGACGCCCTCCGGCCGCTCACGACCAGCCCGGCGCTGGAGCGGGCCCACGGCCTGGTCCGGGAGGCGGTGCCGAGGCTGGCGGGCGACCGTGCGCTGTCGGCCGACGTGCGGCATATTGGGGACCTGGTGCGGCGGGGGGCGTTTCGGGTCACGTAGCCGAGCCGCGTGGGCCGCGGGGCCGGCAGAGGATGCGATGGCAACGCTGCTCGAGCAGCTGGGCCGGGCGCTCGCGCCCGATTACCAGCTCCAGCGCGAGCTGGGCCGCGGCGGCATGGGCGTGGTCTTTCTCGGCCGGGACGTGGCGCTCGACCGCCCCGTCGCGATCAAGATCGTCCGGCCGGACCGCGCCACGGCCGTGGCCGCCGAGCGGTTCGTCCGCGAAGCGCGGGTGCTCGCCAGCCTGAGCCACCCGAACCTGATCCCGGTGCACCGCGCCGGCGAGTCGCACGGCTTCCTCTACTACGTGATGGACTACCTCGAGGCGGAGACGCTGGCGCAGCGCCTCGCCCGGGGGCCGCTGCGCGCCGACGAAGCGACGGCGATCGCGCGCGACGTGCTGGACGCCTTGGCGGCCGTCCACGCGCGCGGCGTGGTGCATCGCGACGTCAAGCCGGGCAACGTGTTCCTGGTCGCCGGCCGCGCCGTGGTCGGGGACCTCGGGGTGGCGCAGGTGGCCGGCCGGGACGGCGCGCCGCTGACGGGCGAGGGCCGGGCCATGGGGAGCCCCGGCTACATGGCGCCCGAGCAGATGGCGGGACGGGACGTCGGTCCACCGGCGGACGTCTACGCCGTCGCCCTGGTGCTCTACGAGGCGCTCACGGGCCGGGCCTGGTCGTACGCGACGGATCCCGCGATCGGCGACTGGACCGGCGTGCCGCACCGCCTGGTGCGCCCGTTGCAGCACGCGTTGGCGTGGCGCGCGGAGGCGCGCTACCAGGCCGCCGCAGCGTTCCGCGCCGCCCTGGTCGCGGCCGCGCGGCCGTCGCGCCGGCTGCGCTGGGGCGCAGTCGCGCTGGCGGCCGCCGCCGCGCTCGCGGGCCTGCTGATCCTCGGTCCGGGCGGCGTCCGCCCCGCCGCCCCGACCGTGCTGCGCGTCTACCTGCCGCGCTTCGCCGCGGACCCGCCGGCCATGGCCTGGCTCGGCGACTCCGTCCTGGCGGCGCTCGCGCGGGACCTGCGCGGGGCGCCGGATCTCGTGCCCGTCCTCGCTTTCCCCCCGGCCCGCGCCGGACCGGGGCTCGCCCTCCGCGGCACCGCCACCGTGTCGGAGCGCCAGCTGGTGCTCACGCTGCGGGCCGATTCGGGCGCGGCCGGGGCGGCGCCCTTCGTGCTGACGGTCGCGGGGCCGGCCGCGCGCTGGGCCGTGCTCGCGGATTCGCTGGCCTACGCGCTGCTCCTCGACGTGTGGAGCGGCGAGGGCGGGAGGCTCGCCGCCGACCTCCCGCTGCGCGCGCTGCCGCGCTCGCGCGAGGGCGTGATCGCGTGGACGCGCGCCGAGCGCCTGTTCGCCCGCGCGCAGTGGATGGCGGCGTACGACGCCTACCGGCAGGCCCTCGCGGTGGACTCCACCTGCCTGCTGTGCCGGGTGCGGCTCACCGACGTCGGCCGCTGGCTGGACCGGCCGCCGGACGCGGCGTCCATCGCGCGCTACCGCGCCTCCCTCGCCGACTTCCCGCCGCACTACCGCGGGCTAATCGCGGCGAGCTTCGCCCCGCCGGACCGGCGGATCGCGCTGGAGAGCGCCGTCACGAACCGCTACCGGGACTTCGGGCTCGCCTGGTTCATCGAGGCGGACGACATCTTCCACCGGGGCGCGTTCGAGGGCTACGCGCTCGCCGACGCGTACGCGGCGATGCGCCGGGCCACGATCGTGTGGCCGGACTTCGCGCCGGCGTGGGAGCACCTGGCCTGGATGGCCATCGTTCG